>ENA-ORIC01002352-ORIC01002352.1-human-gut-metagenome-genome-assembly--contig:-NODE-2352-length-15513-cov-2.893431_pt1 | contig 15513 bp, 19 predicted proteins | sample MGYA00243023_ERZ508732 | MGnify/ENA primary metagenome ERZ508732 (study PRJEB26277, sample SAMN04329767) | human gut metagenome | biome: human-associated habitat | host: Homo sapiens | place: USA...
CAAAAAAAGGATATAAAGTCGGCATCCTGGATGCGGATATTACCGGTCCTTCCATCCCTGCCGCATTTGGTCTCACGGAAAAAGCCACAAGCAACGATGAAGTGATGTTTCCTGTCTATTCCAAAGAGCTGCACATCCCTGTTATGTCCATCAATCTGCTTTTGGAAAACGAATCGGATCCCGTGATCTGGCGCGGTCCCATCATCGCCGGCACGGTTAAGCAATTCTATACCGAAGTAGCCTGGGGGGAGCTTGACTATCTCCTTGTAGATATGCCTCCCGGCACCGGCGATGTACCTCTTACGGTATTCCAGAGCATTACTGTGGATGGTATCATCGTAGTAACCAGTCCCCAGCATCTGGTATCCATGATCGTGGAAAAAGCCGTAAATATGGCTTCTCTGATGAACATTCCGGTATACGGCATTGTGGAAAATATGAGTTACGCTCTCTGCCCTGACTGTGGCAAAAAAATCTTTGTATTCGGCGAAAGCAAGGTAGAAGAAACTGCCTCAAAGCACAAAGTACCGGTCCTTGCCCAGATTCCGATCCAGCCGGAACTCGCCTCTGCCTGCGACAACGGACAGGTAGAATCTCTGGACGCTTCTTTTATGGACAATGCCTGCCGTATTTTAGAAAGAGAGGACGCATAATATGGGTACAGGAATCTGCTATGTATTTGGCGGCGGAGAACGTACCGACTGCACCATTACCTTTGAAAAGGAAGATCTGGTGATCGCCGCCGATGCGGGCTTCGATTATCTGAACGACCTGGGGCTTCGTGCCGATGTGGTTCTGGGCGATTTCGATTCTGTTATCTCCTATGATCTTCCTTCGGATTCTCTTCGTTATCCAAAGGAAAAAGATGATACCGACATGATGCTGGCTCTCAAACTGGGTCTGGAACGAGGCTATACAGAATTTCGCATTTACGGCGGATCAGGAGGCCGTCTGGATCACACTCTTGCAAATCTTCAGGCACTGACCTACCTGTCCAGGCACAGTGCCCAGGGTATCCTCTGGGGCGAAAATTATGGCATCCAGGTTGTAACAGACGGCACTATTTCTTTTTCTAAAGATTTGGAAGAAAATGAACCGGGAACACTGGTATCTGTCTTTTCTCTAAGCGACATTTCCGAAGATGTGATCATTAAGGGACTGAAATACGAGGTAGACAATGTGACACTGAGTCATGATTTTCCTCTGGGCGTCAGCAACGAATTCACAGGCAAAAAAGCTTTTATCCATGTAAAAAAAGGTACCATAGCCGTTCTATGGTACCTCTCATAACATTTCTTCTAGTATTTCACCAGAATGACTGGTCTCACACACACTCCCGGATCATCTACCGGAATACCGTAAAGGATCAGTTCCTTCTGGTAAGATGTGCAGACCGTCGTATTTGGTTTGTTCCCCGGTGTTCTCAAACGCAGGCAGTTCGCCTTGCCTTTCAAGATATCCCGGTATTTTTCATACTCTATCGTATCAAAAATACAAACATAATCTTTGGTGGCAATGCCACCTTTTGTTTTGTACTTCTCATTGTCAGGATTTTCCAAAGACATCTGGGCCATATCCTGCCTCTCTGCTTCCGTAAACTCTTCCTGCAGATAGGTTCCATTGAGATACGCTCTCAGATCACAGGTTTCCCATGTGACTGCTTCATCTGTATCATGAAAAACGGCGGCTTCCAGTCCCGTCTTTCTGGCCAGCCTGGCCTCTCCGTCCTTTTTCTCCAAAAGGATCCAGTAATCTTTGCCAAAATGAACGGTCTTGCCGGGCTCTGCTTTCTCGATCAAAGCCTTCTCGATGGCCAGTTCTCTGGCGTCACTGTCTTTATAGCCTTTCTTCGCCAACAGTCCAAACAAGTATCTTGCCTGCTCCATCTGGTCATTTCCCAGCGAATCCGCGTAGGCGTAACGGGCCTCTTTCATCTTTTCCTGACTGTCTTTATAATCGCCTAATTTGCCATAGGACTCCATCGCATATTTGTTCAGCCCGACTACACGCTCGGCTCCTGCGATCAGGTAGCGGGTAGGCGTCACTTTATAACTGACCGCCAGCGCGATCACCAGGACAAAGGCAGCGATCACCGCCACCTTCGTCTTACTGATCTTCTTTTTGCGGCCGGCCTCTTTGGCCCTCTCTTCCCGTTCTTTCGCCGTTGTAGTCACAGTCTGAGAACTGCCCTCTTCCTCACTCGGAAGTTTCGCCTTCAGCGCTTCTGCCTTTTCCCGGCACTGTCTGCTTAGTTCGGGACACTCTTCGAGACCCTCAAATGGATCTGCCTGGCCCTCTTGATACAGCTGTTCGAAATCTTTCGCAAGTCTGACGAAAATCTTATATTCATCTGTCACTTTGATGATACAGCGGGTTGCTCTCATCAAAGTTTTATACTGCTGAAACTTCTCTGCCGGAGTCAGCACAACTTCTTTTTTCTTTTTCTTTGCCGGCGCTTTTGCCATGATTCAAAGTCCTCCTTGGCATTTTATATCATGTTATTATTTCTTTTTAGAATAGGTAGCGCCTTTCTGGGCTTTCTTTTCTCCCTTTCCTGAGAGCACATACCACAGTGGTGATGCTACACATACAGAAGAATAACATCCGGAAATAATACCTACGATCATCGGAATCGCAAACTGACGAACGGAGTTTACTCCCAGGATAGCCAGTACAAATACCATAATGAATGTTGTTACAGAAGTATTGATGGAACGAGACAATGTCTCTGTAATACTCTTGTTGATAGTCTCTGCCAGTGGTGTACGGGCAGATGCTTTCTTTTTATTCTCACGGATACGGTCAAATACAACGATGGTATCGTTGATGGAATAACCCACGATGGTCAGCATACATGCAATAAATGTACTTCCTACCTGAATGTATGAACTTGCTACCACATAAACCGTGAACACTACGATGATATCATGTACCAGTGCCAATACGGAGCTGACACCTGTACTCAGGTTGCGGAAACGGATCCAGATGTAGATCAGCATACAGATCGCTGCAATGATGGTAGCAACAACTGCATCGGTCTTCATCTCGCTGCTGACGGAAGCACTGATGGTCTCAGACTCTACTTTCTTCTCATCGACAGAAAATGCTTTTGCCAGTTCGGATCTTGTCTTAGCTGCCTGATCTTCGGTCTGACTGGTTGTACGGATCGTAATCTTCTTCACGCCGTTATCATCTGAAGTAGAAAGCTCGCCTTCCATTCCTGTGTTATCTTTTACAACTTTCAATGCAGTGTCTTTATCCGCATCTGTAATTGCTTTGTTCTCCGGAAGAGATACAGAAGTAGATGTACCACCTACAAAGTCCAGACTATAGTTCAGCATGGAACCTTTATTCACATTTACAACAATACCAACAATACAGATTACAAATACGGCACCGGAAATGATCACATATTTCTTCCAGTTTCCGATAAAGTCGATTGGTTTTCTGCTCTTCTGTGTACCATACAGTTTCAGATCTGTCAGTCCCAGAGAAGTAAAGGCATCCATTACCAGTCTGGTAATAACAAGAGCTGTAAACATGGAAAGGATAATACCGATCGCCAGTGTCTGTGCAAAACCTTTTACGGTACCGGAACCTTTCAGATACAACACGAATGCTGCGATCAAAGTAGTGATATTACCATCAATAATAGCAGACAACGCCTTGGAAAAACCGATCTTGATAGAAGATGCTACTGTCTTTCCACTTGCCAGTTCTTCTCGGATACGGGTAAAGATGATACAGTTAGCATCTACCGCCATACCGATACTCAGCACGATACCTGCAATACCCGGCAGGGTCAGTGTTACATTCAATCCGTTGAGGATCAGAAGCATTGCTCCTACATAGAAGATCAATGCGATGGAAGAAGCCACACCCGGCAGACGATACATAACGATCATAAACAGGATGACCAAGATCAGACCGATCACACCGGCGATCAAACTGGTTCTCAGGGCTTCGCTACCAAGAGTAGCACCTACTACATTGTCATGGATATTGGTCAGTTCCAGTGGAAGGGCACCGATACGAAGAGTAGATGCCAGTTCCTCTGCCTCTGAGAATTTCTCAAAGCCACCGGAAATAGTACATTTGCCTTCTGTGATAGCACTTTTAATTGTTGGTGCAGATACCAGTTTGTTATCATATACGATGGCCATCTGGCTTCCTACATTCGCCTCTGTAATCTCCCCAAATTTCTTAGAACCTTTGGAGTTGAATGTAACTTCTACGACATTCTCGGTCGCTCCGGTACTCTGATCCTGCTCGGTAGTAGCCTTGGCTTCTTTGATCATAGAGCCGTCTAATTTGACATTCTTCTTATCAAAGGTAACCTCATCACCTTCCGCCGGTGATGTGCCGCCGTCTTTTGCTTTCAGATCACTGTACATGATAAACTGAAGAGATCCTGCGTTACCAAGTTTCTTAAGGATCTCTGCGGAATTACTAACACCTGGGATATCAATCGTGATACGATTGGATCCTTCTTTATAAACAGCAGCCTCTGTGCTGACATCTTCAACACGCTTCTGCATTTTATATACTGTGTCGTCCATTTCCTGATCCGTCGGATTTGCTTTATTCGCCTGATAAGTGACACTTACGCCACCCTTCAGATCCAAACCTAAGCGGATGTTCTGCGCCTTACCCTTGTGTGCGCCGCCAATTCCTGCTACCGCCACATATGCGAACGCAGCAATCAGGACTACAACCAACGAAATCTGTAAAGCACCTTTTGTTTTGTTGTTCATTTTACCTTGTCTCCTTTACATAATAACTTCTTTTCTGAGAACGATACACCCCCAGTGAAAGTTCTCTATCGCGAGCAATGCTCGAGAATACAGTATACCATAGTTCCCGCTTTTCATCAAGTAAAAACCACGCCTCTATCCGTCGATCCGCTCTACCTTGATCATGTTGGTGGTACCGGAACTTCCGTCCAGCAATCCACCGGTAAGAACTACATTGTCTCCCTCTTTTAATGGGAACACCTCTTTTGCCTGCTTCAGATCGTCTGCAAACATGGCTTCAATCGAGTCGTATTTCTTACTCAAAACCGGTGTTACCCCCCAGGTGAGGTTCAGTTTTCTCCAGCCTTTCTCCGAATGGGTCATTCCTATAATGTCCACCGGGCAGCGGAAACGGCTTACCATACGAGCAGTGCGGCCGCTCAAAGAGTTTACAACGATACATTTGGCTCCTACATCTACTGCCATGGCGCATGTACCGTGGGACACGGCATCCACATTGTTCTTAATGGCAAAATCCGCCACCTTGAACCGTCTGTCGTAATGAATGCTTTTCTCCGTAAATTCAATGGTCTGGACCATGTTCCGCACTGACTCCACCGGATATTTACCGGCTGCCGTCTCACCAGACAGCATAACAGCGGAAGTACCGTCATACACGGCGTTTGCCACATCGGAAAGTTCCGCTCTGGTTGGCCGTGGATTGTGGATCATTGATTCCAGCATTTCTGTGGCTGTGATCACACGCTTGCCAAGAAGACGGCACTTGTTGATCAGGTACTTCTGCACCGACGGCACCTCCATGGCCGGGATCTCCACGCCTAGATCTCCACGGGCGATCATAATACCATCTGCGATCTCACAGATTTCTTCAATGTTTTCCACGCCGGAACGGTTCTCGATCTTGGCAATGATATCAATATCCGCCCCACCGTTTTCATCCAGGAAACGGCGCATATCTGCCACATCTTTTTTTCGGGATACAAAGGAAGCTGCCACAAAGTCCACTTGATTTTCAATACCGAACAGAAGATCAGACTGATCCTTTTCGCTGAGAAAATCCTGAGCCATAACCCGGTTCGGGAAATTCATGCTCTTGCGATTGCTTAACTCGCCGCCTGAAACGACGATACAGCGTGCCTTTTTATCATCTATTTCTACAATCTTAAAGATGACCAGTCCATTGTTTACCAAGATGGTATCGCCTACTTCCAGATTCTGCATCAGCTGTTTGTAGTTTACAGATACAATGGTCTCATTTCCTACTACATCTTCTGTCGTAAATGTGAAAAAATCACCGTCTTTTAACTCTATTTTTCCGTTTTCAAAGGTTTTGATCCGGTACTCCGGACCCTTGGTATCAAGCATCAGGGCAATGGGCATATTTAATCTTTCTCTGGCCTCTTTTACCAGATTGATCTTGTTCTGATGTTCTTCGTGGCTGCCATGGGAAAAATTCAGTCTTGCGACATTCATCCCCTCCTGGCACATTTTGGTCAATGTTTCAATATTTTCACTGGACGGACCAATGGTACAGATAATTTTTGTCTTTCTCATATTTTACCTCCTGCTATAATAAGATCACACGCCAAAAGAAGCATCCTCTGGCATGCCTGAATGAATCACTGTTTTTATTTATTGGGATTTAACAGCGTTTTTTTCCATCCGCCTTGTGAATATAGACCATGATTGAAAGGGGCGTTCTGACAGACTGTCCGTTCCGGACTTTCAGCGTCCTGCCACATAGGCATTGTGTACATCATAATGATGATTGGCAATATATCCTTCCGGATGCTCTTTGTTATGCTCAAGACCGGACCGGCGAGTTCTCAAAGAGCCGGCAGTCTTTCCTGTCTCCATTAATTCCGCAGTGCAGAAGTCTTCTTTCCGCGTAACCGTTTCTCCGGAGGAAGTGATCTCCCGGTCCCTGTCAATCCTCTTCGCATACGAAAAATAAGCCGGTATGTAACATTCCACACTGGCGCCTGAACATGCGATGATCAAAGCCACAACAAGGGTTGTCTTTTTTAGAGTTTTTCCAGACACAGGCAAATTTTTCCTCCTCATCAAAGTTAGGTAAATACTAACAAATCTTGGGGGGTTCGTCAATGGGAACTTATCCATGGCACTCTTTATAGGTTCCGTAATGTGACAGAAAAGTTTTGCGTTCCGTGGGTCGCTTCCGCTAGTTAAGTGCGTAACGGTATGGATCTGTTGTATAGGCAAGTTTTCCCAGCTCACTTGCCTGCTCAAACTTTTTGTGACTGGCATCTTGAAAGATGCTGGCGTTTCGTCTAAAATTAGTTTTATCATTTTGGTACCCCAACAGATATGGGGCGACACATGTTATATAAGGAGATCATATTATGAAGCGTTTTATTTTACCTTTATTATTGGGGATTTTGTCCGGACTTCTTTTCATGGGATCAGCAGGACTTGCAAAGGAAAAGCCGTCTCTTTCTGCCAGCCGGATGACTTTAAAAGCCGGGGACTCGGCTTTTATCGTACTGCAGGAAAATCCCAACAATCTGGTGTCCTGGTCTGTTACATCCGGGAAAAAATGCATTTCTCTGGATAGTGCCGTGAATTACGGAGAACAGATCATCACAGCCAAAAAGCCAGGCACCGCCAAACTTGTGGCCCGTGTTGGTTCTTCCCGGTACCGCTGCACCATCCGGATTAAAAAAGCCAAAGGTGCAAAGAGTATTGTTTTGACTGCCTCCCAGATAAAAAAAGCCGGCATCCGCACCTCCGGAACAGTAAAAATTGCTGGTTCCTTCCGGTATAAGAAGAAAACTTACAAAATCACAGCCATCGCACCGGACTGTTTGGGAAAGAAAACAAAAATGCGCAAACTTGTGATTTCTAAAAATATCCGGCTCATCGGAAGTGGTGCCTTTAATAACTGCACCGGTCTCCGTCAGGTAACTCTGCCAGGCAGACTTCGTTATCTGGGTACCGCAGTTTTTTATAAGTGTTCATCCCTGACCACCGTGAAACTTCCTGCTTCCATGCGATCTATCGGGCTGAATCTGTTTGATTCCTGTAAGAGTTTGACCCAGGTAAGTTTTGCAGATGGGATCCGGTCTCTTCCTACCAGTACATTTAACCACTGCCAAGGCCTTCGTACCGTGAAACTTCCTTCTACTTTGACTTATATAGGAAAAAAGGCTTTTTATGAGTGTGTATCACTGACCCAGATTACCATCCCGGATTCCGTCACAAGTATCCATCCTCAATTCTTTTCCGGCAGCGATACCAACTTCACCGATGGCAAAACAACCTTTTTGTGGCGTGGACAGACTTACACTAGCTGCGCCGCCCTGCTGCAGGCAATGCCAAAATAACTTATCACCTTTTACAATTTGGACCACCAAACTGGCTCATGATGACTTTTGCCATCTGAGCGTTTGGTCTGGTGATATTAACCGGATACTGCAATTTTCTTTCATAAGTCCACATTCTCAACACCCTCCTTCCCATGGCCACGGATCCCGAGTCCAGGTCCAGCCCTGGTTTGTGTCCACGCCCTCATGGGTCAGCGGACCATAACATGCTTCATATTCTTTACAAGCTTCTCTATATAAAGTCTGATATTTATTAAAATAATCCATGGCTTTTTCATCTTTTGGGTGAGTATCCAGATACAATGCCGCATCCAACATGGCAAACCCGGTTTCTCTCACAATTTTCATCTGGGCCTTCTTACTCTGACTCATCATCGGAAAGACCGCCCCCTTCCGCACGGACAGGATGAACGATTCTCCATAGTGTTTCGTCCATTCAGGTCACAATATCGTCTGGACTGGCACGCAGCCTGGGATCCTACAAAGGGAAAAACCAGTTCTTCAAAGATCGTTCCATGGGCCAATCCGCCACATCCATCCATTACTTCATCAAACATCTGCCAGGGCACATACGCCATGGCAAGTGGTTTATTCTTGAGATTCATAGATTCTCCTTTTTTCCTTATTGCTATCAAATTATGTAAAAAAAAGTCGATTGTGAATAATTTTATTTCTTTTTGAAAAAAATTATTGACAAGAGTCAATGTCTCATGTATTATAATAACAGTAATGATTATCATTATCAACAAAGGAGTTGACTCATGGCCGGATTAAAACACAGCAGACAGCGGGAAGCAATCCTTGACTATCTGCACAGCACAAAGAGTCATCCCACAGCCGAAGCTGTTTATTGGAAAGTCCGGGAAGAATTTCCCAAGATCAGTCTGGGAACGGTTTACCGAAATCTGAATCTTTTGGCAAACCAGGGACAGGTATTGCGGCTTCAATGCGGTGATGGCGTAGAACATTTTGACGGAACTGTGAAACCACACAATCATTTCATCTGCCGGCAGTGTGGTGCCGTGATAGACCTGGACATGGATTCCATTGACTCCATCGACCAGCTGGCAGGCGAGAACTTTCCGGGAGAGATCCTGGGTCACGAGATTTATTTTTACGGAACTTGTGGTGATTGTTTAAAATTAAAAAAATGAAAAAGTAAAGGAGACAAAACTATGAAGAAGTATGTTTGCAGCGTATGTGGATATGTACACGAAGGAGACGAACCACCAGCACAGTGCCCACAGTGTAAGGCACCGGCAGAGAAATTTACAGAAATGAGCGGTGACAGAGAATGGGCCGCTGAACATGTAGTAGGCGTAGCTAAAGGTGTCAGCGAGGATATCGTAGCAGATCTTCGTGCTAACTTTGAAGGAGAATGTTCCGAGGTAGGAATGTACCTGGCTATGGCAAGAGTTGCTCACAGAGAAGGCTATCCGGAGATTGGACTTTACTGGGAAAAAGCAGCTTATGAAGAAGCAGAACACGCAGCAAAATTTGCAGAACTTCTGGGCGAAGTCGTAACAGACTCAACCAAGAAAAACCTGGAAATGCGTGTAGAAGCAGAATGTGGCGCAACCGCCGGAAAAATGGATCTTGCAAAACGTGCAAAAGCAGCCAACCTGGATGCAATCCATGACACCGTGCATGAAATGGCAAGAGATGAAGCCCGCCACGGAAAAGCATTCGAAGGCCTGCTGAAGAGATACTTTGGTTAAGCTACAAGCCGAGCAAGGATAAAAAGAAAAATAGCAGCGGAAAGTTCACTTTTCGCTGCTATTTTTTCTTTTTAGACTTATTGGGCGAAAGCCCTCCATGAGGAGCCCGCAGTGGCGACGAATGGGCTCGGCGCAGCACCATTGAGAGCTTGCTCTCATATGAGTGTGCAGGTTCTTTTTGATATACGGCGACAGCCGTCCATGAGGCATCACGCAGTGATGACGAATGGTGCAGGGCGTTAATAGCAGCGGAAAGTTCACTTTTCGCTGCTATTTTTTCTTTTTAGACTTATTGGGCGAAAGCCCTCCATGAGGAGCCCGCAGTGGCGACGAATGGGCTCGGCGCAGCACCATTGAGAGCTTGCTCTCATATGAGTGTGCAGGTTCTTTTTGATATACGGCGACAGCCGTCCATGAGACATCTCGCAGTTGAAGCCAGTCTCAAACTTGCCTCTTCCCAGTAAATAATCGGTATATCATATGGATCCTCTTTCCTTGCCTTGTGCTTAGTAATCTTCACAGATAAAACTCCCAATAAATTCTCATCCAAAACAACTACCGGTCTATTCAAAATCCTGTTGGGATTCTCCTCCAACGGGAACTCCACAAACCATACCTCGCCTTTGTTCAATAACATTACCCCTTTCCTTTTTTCACTTGCTCATACACATCATCCCACTCTGATTCATCTACCCAGTCATCATCTGACGATATAGTTGCCCGCCCCTGTTTATCATATTTCGTATTTTGTATCGCAAGTTTATATGCTTCCAGTCCATATTTTCCCACATTCATATCAGGACGGAATGGTAACGCCTGTTCCCTGACCGCCTGTTTAGCAGCCATCGTAAAAAAAGTCGTCATGTCCATTCCTAAATTTGACAATAACTCTTGCAATTGTGCCTTTAATGTTTCATCAATTCGCATTGTTATATTTGTATTTGCCATTCGTTTCACACTCCTTTTGAACTATTATATTCGTTCAATCTTCATTCGTCAATACATCATTATAACAATGCACATATTTTCACGCCACCATAAGTACCCTTCCAGTGTACAGCTTCCAGTATACACAACATCCACGCCATACTCAATGTCACTCAGACGGAATATTCGACGTTTGAGCATTTTCTGCATCTTTCTCTGCATCAAAGCCTTAATTGCACCCGAAAGGGTATAAAATAACTATAATTTGTGTAAGAACTTAAACAAGGCAAAGAAACCGTTCGTATGGACAAAGTAAATATGGCACTTGCAATGTTTAAAAAACGTAAAGTGAAATTCTAAATTCCAGTTTCCCTACCCTAAAAATGAGTATGCAGATTCTTTTTGATATACGGCAACAGCCGTCCATGAGGCATCACGCAGTGATGACGAATAGTGCAGGGCGTTAATAGCAGCGTTTACTTTTCACTTCTCTCAAACTGTAGCCTGACTCTAATCTCCCCCAAGCATATTACAATTTATTTGATAATTCTCTAACTGGTGGAAAATACCAACTACATTTACAACATCATCTCTCACATCAAAAATTATAATATAATTCATCTGTGGCACAACTGCCTCCCGATACCCTTTCTTTGCGAGATATGAATCTCTGCATTCTGCAAATTGAAAAGGATTTACCTCCAATCTATCATAAATCACATCAATACAATCTAGCAAATGCGTTGCTGCCTGTTTATTCTTTAATCGATATATTAAATGATACACAAGATTATCAAGCAATTCATCGGCACGCTCTGTAATATTTAATTTATAAGCTATACTTTGCCCTAGTTTCTCTAAGTGCTGTTCTGGCATCTTTTACCTGTCCCGTCTCTATCTGCTTTTCAGATATCTCTATATCTCTGTACATGGCAATCCGTCTCATTGTTGACTCATAAATCTCCATGCTCATAATTACCATATCACCATAGCCATTTTTAGTAACATAAATTGGCTCCTCTGTCTTATGGCACATATCAGATATCTCTGCTGTATTCTTCAAATCTTTAATTGGAATTATTTGTGGCATAATATACACCTCCTTGTTTATGGCCTAATTATACCATAATTATGTCCTTTTTCAACCCAATTATTGTTTATTTGATTTCTAGCTAGAATTTACTTTTTCATTTAACCGACTTGACGCAGGAACAATTTGCTTTGCGTTCGGGACTCGGACTTCGATTTCTTTTCTTAATCTTACCTACACAATATAATCATCTATAATAGATTCTATATCTTTTCTCTAACTCCACGAAATTATTTGTCCTCTTTGCAAGAGGAGTAGAATTTCCATTACGCAATTTATGCTTATATACAATGTCTGCGTTTTTCATTATTCTGTTTTTTTGACGATTGATTTCCCGGCTTTCGGCCTGCATCAAATATCTATATTGCTGATCTTTCGTCCCATTAACATCAACCAACGAATACTCCCCTTCAGGAACAGGAATCATATTATTTAAATTGATAACCGCATAATTATGTATTTTAATAAAATCCACAGACTCCTTCATTTTTTTATGCTTTACTTTAAACGAAGACAAAGGAGCAAAATATTTTATATCATTTATCTGTAATAAAATCCCTATGTATTTGCGACTTGCTTTATCCCCGTCAGATATAAATATATGTTCCTGATACTGTGCCAAATACTTTATATAATTTGGATTTACTTCGTATAATTTTAAACCTCTCACCTTTATCCTCCCAAAAAAATAGGGGGCATATTATAATATTATAATATGCCCCATCTGTTAACTCGCTCATTTACGGGCTGTGCATCACCCACTTATAACTCGCTCATTTATTAGGCTGTGCATCACCTTCTACCTACATTATACCCAATTAAGTCCGTTTTTCAACATTTATTTTATTGATTCTGCGATCAACTTGATTACCTTCAAAATAATCCTTCTCTTGTTGGGTTGGAGCGTTTAAGTACCCTTCCAGTATACACAACATCCACGCCATACTCAATGTCACTCAGACGGAATCTCCATCGTTTGAACATTTCCTGTACTTTCTTCACATTCAAACCCTTCATCTTCCTCCTTATCAACGCTTCAATTATACCCGAACGGGATTATTTTTTATTTCATTCGCTGACACAGCACCCGAAAGGGTATAAAATAACCATAATTTTAAATTATAAGGAGTAAACGAATGAACCCGATTGCGGAATTTGTTAAGGAAAATAGAAAAGCGGCTGGCTTGACGCAGGAACAATTTGCTTTGCGTTCAGGGCTGGGACTTCGATTTGTACGTGAACTTGAACAAGGCAAAGAGACCGTTCGTATGGACAAAGTTAATATGGCACTTGCAATGTTTAACGCTCAGGCCGTTGCCGGAAAGAAGAAAAATAAATGACTGTATTCATCCAGAGTCGGTATTGATATGACGGAATTTTATATAAGGCTGGTTTTCTGTTTTATTGTCGGCAATTCCGATATGCACTAGAAAAATTTTTCACTGCTTGAAACCGCCGAGAGTTCAGGAGAATATGCACTTTCTCCTGCCTATGATCTGCTTCCTGTAAATGCCAATATGCCTACCGACAAAGAACAATTTGCTCTGGCTATGAACGGCAAGAAAATGAATCTCCGCAAAAATGATTTTCTAAAATTTGCTGACACCTGCGGCATATCTCGTCCGACAGCATCCAAACTCATCCAAAGCCTTGTCAGACTCACTCCGCGGTGGCTGGAAATGTGTGATGAATCACTGCTCCCTGACGAGCTGAATGAACGCTTAAAAAAAATCATCTCGGAAAGAACGGAAATTATCAGGTAACTTCAACCGCCCTACGCCTTCTTGGCATTCGGATAGATCTTCTCCATCCTTCCGTCCCCATAATGCTCATCCAGCCATGTCTCCACGGCATTGTGGGGCGTCGGATCCACGGACCGTTTTTCGTACCGCACCAGTGCCATGCAAGACATCGCCACATTGCAGCACATAAACAGGATCAGGCACCAGCTGGCTGCTGTTCCCGCCTTTTTCGGGATCTTTTCGATCCACCGGGAAATAGGCGGATACACATAATGGAACCACACAACCACCGCTACGCCCCAGAAAAAGCAGTACAAAAGATTTACCCGTCCACCTATGTTAAACGGAATATCACTGTAATCCCAGAACACCTTGCCAAAGACAATCTCTGTAAAAACACTGCAAAAATATTCATACACGCCTCCCAGCAGCGTCCCCACAGCAAACAGGAAAAAACGGTCTCTGTCTCTATACTTATACAAAAGCACCGTCAGAAACGCCGCTCCCAGACCCCACACAATGCTGAAGGGTCCCCACACTACACTGCTGCGGCTCATCCACACACCATCCGTCAGCCGGCAGAAGATCGTCTCCGTAATATCCCCCAAAAAAGCCCCAATGAAAAAGATCCACAGAATTTTATAAAAACTGCATCCATAGGCAAAAACCGTCTCGTTCTTCGGCTGTTTCTCCACCTTTCTAGCCTTGGGATAGGCCTTGTGGATACGCCTCTGCATCCGCTCTGTGATCCAGTTTCCCAGCCGTCTGCTAATATGCTCAAACTCATTATTCGTTTTTTCCCATTTCTCAGGATGTACCGATTTTCCCCACAAAAGAACAGCCGATGCAGCCATATCGATGATCAGGCATCCTGCGATTGCCAGCACAAGTATTGTCTTCAAAACTGATGGGATCAGCCGGATCAGAGACATGAGCAGTCCATTTCCCCAGCGCACAACCACAAAACCTAACGCTCCCCATACAAGAGACGCAGGCAGGCAGACATACCCGTCCAGATTCTTTTTTACCTGGGAATAATCCCACCACCGCTCTCCAAAAAAGCGCTCGATCAGATGCCCCGCCGTCCACTCAATGACGGTGGCAAGCACCATGGAGAATAAAAACAGCCAGAAGCCTGTCAGTTCCTTCAGTACAAACGACATCAACACCGCCGTAAATCCGTATATAACACAAAAAGGGCCTGTTACCAGACCTCTATTTGTAAATCTCTTCTGCTGTATGGTTCCTAAAACCGTCTCCAGGATCCAGCCGGCAAAAGAATAAATTAAAAACAGAAACAACCACTCCGTAATGGAAATCATTTTCTTCTCCTTTGTCTCACATCATTAAGTCTCTTCGGCATGAAAAGTAATCTCACCGGAATCAATCAGTTCCAGCATACAGTCCACTATCTCCGGGTCAAACTGGGTTCCACGGTTGCTCCGAAGCTGTTCCAGAATCTGCTCCTTAGTCAGACGATCTCTGTAACACCGGTTGCTGTTCATGGCGTCAAAGGAATCTGCCACACACAAAATCCTTGCCACTAACGGGATCTCTTCTCCCTTCAAACCTTCCGGATAACCTCTTCCATCATATCGTTCATGATGATAAAGCACCGCCTCCCGAATCTGTGGTATGGAAGTAAAACCACTCAGAAGTTTGGCTCCCTCCGTCGTATGAGTCTTCATAATACCAAATTCCTCATCCGTAAGTTTTCCCTTTTTGCACAGAATTGAATCCGGAACTCGGATCTTGCCGCAGTCGTGCATCAGACCCATATAAAATATGTTCTGAACCTCTTCTTTGGACAGACCATACTTTTGCGCCAGTTTTTTCGCATACACCGCCACACGCTTGGAGTGGCCGTTGGTGCTGGAATCCTTGGCATCGATAAATCCCATAAAAGCAGACATAGACTGTTTGATGATCCGGGCGTTA
>ENA-ORIC01002365-ORIC01002365.1-human-gut-metagenome-genome-assembly--contig:-NODE-2365-length-15416-cov-3.276485_pt1 | contig 15416 bp, 11 predicted proteins | sample MGYA00243023_ERZ508732 | MGnify/ENA primary metagenome ERZ508732 (study PRJEB26277, sample SAMN04329767) | human gut metagenome | biome: human-associated habitat | host: Homo sapiens | place: USA...
GGATACATAACCGGATATGTCGGCGAGCTTACTGACCTCGTTATCCCCGCGTCTGTTGAGAACCGCACCGTCGTCGGAATCGCTTCCGGGGCTTTCGCCAATAACCGGAATATCACGTCGGTTGACCTTCCCGACACGCTGAAGGAGATCGAAAGCTATGCCTTCTCGCACTGCGTGAATCTCGACTCGGTCTCGTTCGGCTCGGGGCTTGAAAACATCGGCGAGCGCGCGTTTGAGTACTGCACGCATATTCCGGAGGTTAATCTCCCCGAGGGACTTAAAACGATGGGCGGATACGCGTTCGACTCCTGCGAGAGGCTTGAGAGAATCACGATTCCGTCGACTCTGACCGAAATCCCGACCGGAGCTTTCCACCTTTGCTGGAGACTCATTGACGTCGTCATCCCGGAGGGCGTTGAAACCGTAGGCAGTGAAGCCTTCTATGAGTGCGAGGGAATGAGATCGCTCACGCTCCCGAACTCGCTGCGGACGATAAGGAGCGAAGCCTTCGCGGCTTGTGTGAGACTCGCGAGCGTTGTTGTTCCGGAAGGTGTCAGGGTCATTGAGAATCAGGCGTTCATGAGCTGCACCGGACTTACAAGTATCCATCTCCCCGCGACGCTCGAAAAGCTCGGAGGCGAGTATCCCGGCGACGCGTTTGAGCGTTCCGATGTCCTCGGCTGCAACCACCTGACGTCGGTAAACGTCACGGCGGGCGGAAAATACTTCTCATCGAAGGACGGACTTCTCTATAACGCTGACGGAAGCGAGCTCATCTTCTGCCCTAGAGGACTCACTGACGTGACAATCCCCGAGGGTGTCGAGAGAATTGGCGATCACGCGTTCTTCTACTGCCGTATTCTCGAAAGGGTCTCGCTCCCGTCGACTCTGACTGAGCTCGGCGCGAACAGTTTCGGTGTCTGCGAGAAACTGACTTCGATCGTGATTCCGGATGGCGTGACCTCGATCGGAAACTCAGCGTTCGCAAGCTCCGCGTCGCTTAACGAGGTGACTCTCCCGTCGAGCCTTGTGACAATTGGCGACACCGCTTTCCTCGGAACGGCGTTAAGGTCGGTCGTTATCCCCGGAAAGGTTGAGACGATCGGAAGAGAGGCCTTCGCTTACAACGATCATCTGACCGAGGCGACGATCCTTAAGAACGTGAAGAATCTCGGCGAGGGAATCTTCAGAAATTCTCCGAACGTTACGGTCTTCACCGACTCAAAGGACGCGCCGGTTTACCAATACGCGACCTCGCGCGATATTCCGGTGAGACTTATCGAAAGCGACAAGCCGGATGAACCCGGAATTATTCTCCCGGTTCTCGACGCGTTTGATGTCGAAACTGTCGTTTCCGACGGCGGAAAGGTTGTCAGCAGCCGCGAGAGAGCATACAGCGGAACCAGAATCACTCTCACAGTGACCCCTGACGATGGCTATACGCTTGTGAAACTCACCGTGACCGGAGATTACGGCGAGATCGCGGTCATATCCGACGGTGATAACTGGTATTTCACGATGCCGGCGTCGGATGTGAAAGTCAGTGCTGAGTTCGCCGCGCCCCATCAGGCGTTCGTCGACGTTCCGGAAGACGCCTACTACGCGGACGCCGTCGACTGGGCAGTCAGAAACGGCATCACGAACGGTGTCGCGGACGGTATCTTTGCGCCGGATGCGTCCTGCACGAGAGCGCAGGCGGTGACCTTCCTCTGGAGAGCGGCGGGAGCGCCTGTGGCTGACGCTGATTGCGGCTTCGCCGATGTTGACTCTTCCGATTACTACTATGACGCGGTCGTCTGGGCGGTCACGAACGGTATTACGAACGGAGTCGGAGACGGTCTGTTCGCACCCGACGAGGTCTGCACAAGGGCGCAGATTGTGACCTTCCTCTATCGCATGGCAGGTTCACCTAAGACTGACGGAACAGTATTCGGAGACGTCGCGGCGGATTCGTACTATGCGTCCGCGGTCAGCTGGGCAGTATCAGGCGGAGTCACGAACGGCGTCGGAAATGATTCCTTCGCGCCGGACAATATTTGCACGAGAGCACAGATTGTGACGTTACTCTACAGATACGCCGGTATCTGATGCTATAACTCGAAAAAATGAGCCCGACAGCCGGTCGGGCTCATTTGGCTGTTTTTTTCGTCTTCCTGTTGCAAACCGGAAGTCTTTGTGCTATAATATAATCAGAAGAGTACAGGAACGGCTGCCGCGCGGCGGCTTTTCAAAAACGCACGGGTTAGCATGCTCTAACCTGTGTCGGAGTTATATTTGAGAAAACACTGGTTTAAGGTTAATTTTGCAGAAAAACAAAAATACAAATATTTTTCTGCGAAAACCCTATTTATTCAGCGTTTCTTTGAGAAGGTGTGATTTGGAAGTTTTTTTCGGAATACTTATTCCATTTATCGGAACGACGCTCGGCTCGGCGTGCGTGTTCTTTATGAAGAAGTCGCTCGGCGTGACGGTTCGGCGCGCGCTTTCCGGGTTTGCCGCCGGTGTCATGGTCGCGGCGTCTGTATGGAGCCTGCTGATACCTGCGATCGGGCAGTCCGAGGGGATGGGCAGGCTGTCGTTCATTCCGGCTCTTGTCGGTTTCTGGATTGGCGTGCTGTTTCTGCTCGCGCTCGACCATCTCATTCCGCATCTGCACATGGGCAGCGAACAGGCTGAGGGACCGAAGAGCCGACTCAGCCGCGCCACAATGATGGTTCTCGCCGTGACTCTTCACAATATCCCGGAGGGAATGGCTGTTGGCGTGATGTACGCCGGATTTCTCTCCGGCGGCGCGAAGATCACGGCGGCGGGCGCGTTGGCGCTGTCGCTCGGAATCGCGATACAGAATTTCCCGGAGGGCGCGATAATCTCGATGCCGCTCAGAGCCGAGGGAGAAGGGAAGAGACGGGCGTTCATCGGCGGAGTTCTCTCGGGTATTGTTGAGCCGATTGGCGCTGTGCTGACGCTTATCGCGGCGCAGCTTGTGATACCGGCTCTGCCGTATCTTCTGAGCTTTGCCGCCGGGGCTATGCTGTATGTTGTCGTCGAGGAGCTTATACCGGAGATGTCTCAGGGGGAGCACTCGAATGTCGGAACAGTTTTCTTCGCGGTCGGGTTCAGCGTGATGATGGCGCTTGATGTCGCGCTCGGGTGACAAAAAACAAAAAATGAAAACAGGAAAAATTGAAGTGAAAATACTGATATACGGCGCGGGAGTACTCGGCTGTAACCTCGCGCGGAATTTTTTCCGTGCCGGAAAGGACGTGACGCTGCTCGCGCGCGGAAGCTGGGCGGAGGAGATAAAGAAGAACGGACTGCGGATAAATGACAAATTCTCACCGTTTGTCTCGGTCACAAAAGTTCCGGTAGTGACGGAGCTGAAACCTGAGGACGACTATGACGTGATATTCGTCGTGATGCGCTGCTCTCAGGTCTGGGCAGTGACAGAAACTCTGCGGGCGAGCAGAGTGAAGAACATCGTTTTTGTCGGAAACAACGTTCGCGCCACGGAGATTGCCTCGTTCCTGCCGGAGAAGAACGTCATGTTCGCGTTTTCGCTCTCCGCCGGGCACCGCGAGCGCGACCGGGTGGTGTCGATCGATCTGAAGAAGATCACCATCGGTCAGCTTTCCGGATCGCCGTCGAACGAGCGGCTTATCGGCGAAATATTCGCCGGTATGAAATACAAGGTGGTCTATCAGCCAGCGATGGAGGATTATCTCCTCTGCCACGCCGCGTTCGTGCTTCCGGCGGCATTTGCCTGCTACAAGACCGACGGCGACCTTAAGAAATTAAAGGGAAACACCGCGTACCTGAACCGTATGATCGACGCCAATATCGAGGGCTACCGCGCGATAAAGAACGCCGGACATGAGATACTTCCTGAGGGCGACAAGGACTTCGAGAGTGAGAAGTATCGTAAGACCTGCCTGAATTTTTTCAGGTTGATGTGCGCGACGAGCCTCGGAAAGATCTGCGCGTCCGACCACGCGATGAACGCCGTCGACGAGATGAGCGCGCTGAACCGGGATATGAAGTCCTTCTTCGACGCGAACGGCGCGGATTATCCCGTGTGGAAAGAGCTTGAGAGCGAGTGCGGGAAGTATCTGAAGCAGAGTTGAGCGATATACCATACCCCCGGAGGCAGTCCGCTTCCGGGGGATTTCGTCGACAATCTGAATTTGCAGATGGCAGAAAAGTTTACAACTGTGTGCTATAAAAAAATCCCCGACAAAAATCGCTTCCGTATCGTTATATAATTCAGAAGAAGTCATCATGCCAGAGATCACGGTCGAAAACGGCTTTGAAGAATTCTACGAGCGGAATTACAGGATGGTATACCGCGTCTGTTTTACATATATGAAAGACAAGCCCGAAGCCGAGGACTGCGCCAAGGACGTTTTCGTCAAGGTTCTGACCGGAAAGTTCGAATTCAACGATGACACACGAGAAGAAGTGGCTGACGATCTCCGCTGTAAATCTCTGCAAGGACAGGCTGAAACACTGGTTCCGGCGAAAAGTCAGCTCGATAGATGGCGATTTCAACGAGCCGGAGGGGTGAATCAATCCCGGAACCTGACGAGACGTTCGACGCCGTGATGCGGCTCCCGACGAAGTACAAGGACGTTATCTATCTTCACTATTATATGGATTACAAGACAGACTAGACCGTGGAGATGCTGCGCAAGCCGCCGTCGACTGTGTTGAGCCATCTTCCCGAGGTTCGCGCGCTTCTTAAAAAGCAGATCGGAGGAACACTACACTCTCCGCGCGTCGAAAAGCGATGGTATATCAGATATGAACGGTGAGATCATATCGCGTGAGTCGATAGAGAACGGAGGTGACGCGGAAATCATAACGCTGAATATCCTCGGCGAGTGCCGGCTTATCGGGAGGACATCTGACGGCGTGCATATTTTTGAGTCGTCGCCGCCCTTGGCAATATATATTATTATCGCATTTTTATGCCGTTCTGCTAAGGATGGCGGCAGCCTGTCCCCGTACATCACAGAAAGCTCAGCATATACCTGTCCCCAGTCACGAAGCGTGTTCGTCCACTTTTTCGTAATGTTGTCAGCAGTCAGATAAAGCGCCTTCAGCAAAGCCTTACTGTCCGGAAACACATTCCGTGACCTGTTAAGCCTCTCTATAGCGTTAGTCGCACAGATCACCCTCCGCACAATATCCGAAAACTTGAACATAGGACTGACAGCCGCCCAGTTGTCCTTCCAGCGATCCATAGATCCCGGATACTTCTTATTCCGGAGCCCCTTTTTTGTACCGGCACTTGAGCGATGCGCTTTGATATAAGTTCCGTCTGTATACAGATCCTGCATATCCGGATTCTCACGGACATTTTCAAATAACTGTCTGAGCCTTTCGATTTTCTGCCACTGAGAAAATATTTGATTAATTTCATGCGTTTGAGTTTAGAAACACGCTCTGATTTGTCATTTCGTGACGTTCATATTCACCGCGCAGAGGTGGCTGTCCTCCTGCGGGTCTCCCCTGACGGCTCCGATATAATCTTTGCCGAGAAGGTCGAAGAAATCTCCGCTGACGTTCAGCTCCGGCAGTCTGCCGACAAGCTTTCCGCCCTCGAGCAGATACGCCATCTGCACCGGCGTCGCGAAATGACCGTCCGGCGTCATGTCTCCGCCCGACGCCAGAACCACGAACACAGCCTTTCCGGGAACGAGCTCCGCGAGCGTCTTCGCGGTGGGGTCGAGCCAGAAGCTGTGGAACGCGAGCGTCGGAACGCCGTCATAAGCCGCGGTAGCAGTCCCGAGTTCAGACAGTCCGAACTGATCCGCCGACTTCTTTGTCGTCAGGAGACCGGTCAGCTTTCCGTTCTCAATGAGAGTCGGGCGAAGACCCTCAGCAACCTTGCCTTCGTCGTCGAAAAAGCAGACTCCGTTATGTGTCTCCGGGTTCATGTCGTCGCGGAAGGACAGCTTATCCGAGAAGACCTTCTCGCCGAGCTTCCCGCTGAGGAGCGACGCGCCGGAAACGTACATCTCGCCGACAAAATGCTGTAGAAATGTGCCGAACAGGTCGGATGTACCCATGACGACCGGGTATTTCCCGGGCTCGATATCGGCGGGCGTATAGTAAGCGTCGTACTGTTCACCGAACTTTTCAAGCCGAGAAACGTGTCGAACAGGTTGCCGGACCCGCGGTTCTGCACGGCGAGCTCAATCGAGAGATCGCGCCCTGAGGAGACAAGGTGGCGACCCTTCGAGTTCCTGTACTCGGTTTTCATGTGGGTCATGCGTATCTTGTTCGAGAACGCGAACTTCGGGCAGCGCTCGCCGAGGCGGTCGAGGAAGGACTGCATGGTCGGGATGAGCTCCGGGACAGGGATTATCTCTTCGTCGTGAAGGTCGGTCATCTCAAGCTCTCTATCGGGCTTGCAGGGGTAGGGGATGCCGAGCCCGAGCGCTTCCGTCGCTTTCTTTGTGAGTTCGTTTTCGTCCGGGGTTCCGAGGCAGCCGGCGATGCCGATCTTCCCGTCCTCATATACGCGGACAGTGCCGGTCGTCTCTTCCTTTTCACGGAAGCTGTCGATCTTTCCGCCGGTCACGTTCAGGGCGACCGAGCTGTTTGTTTTTGTTATGAATTCCTTTTCCATTACCTTCACCTCATTGTACATTCATCGAAGAAACCCTGACATACGGTCCGCCGAAGCCGACGGGCAGACCCATCTGCTCCATCTTTCCGCAGCCGCCGGTCACGAAGGAGAGCAGCTCGACGTCTTTCGTCAGCCCGTCGATGAGCCCCAGTGTCTCGAAAACAGAGCCGGTCAGGACGCTTATCTGCACCGGGCGACCGAGCTTGCCGTCGACGATCTCATAGGCGAGACTCGGAGCTATCGTGAAGGTGCTCATGCCGCTGCCGTGGCGGATCGTCTTGATGAAATAGCCGTGCTTGATCGGCGCGATGAGCTCGTCGAAGCTCTTGTCGCCGCCTTCTATGTAGGTTGTGGTCATGCGGACGATCGGTTCGAAAGTGCAGTCAATGGCGCGCGCGTTTCCGGTCAGACCCTCGTCGAGCGCGGCGGCGGTAACGGCGTTGTGCAGACGTCCGGCAAGGACGCCGTTTTTAATAAGGTAGTTCTTTCTCGCTTTCGTTCCTTCGTCGTCATACGGCACGAAGCCGCAGCCGGGAACCGAGCCGCACTCAGCGATCGAGAGGATCGGGGAGCCGACCGTCTTACCGAGCTGCCACTCGTCGCGCATCGACTCGTCGGAGAGCATGAAATCCGACTCCGACTTGTGCCCGAAAGATTCGTGCGCGAAGACTCCGGCTGCCTCCGGCGAGAGAACGACCGGGTACTTTCCGGGCGTTACCGGGACAGAATTCCGCATGAACGACGTCTGCTCGGCGATGGCGGCGCGGATTGTCGGCTCAAGGTTTTTCAGCTCGTCAAAGCGTGTTCCGCCCTTCTGCCAGTGACCGGAGAATTTCTTGTCTCCCTCCGCCATGCTGCAAGAGAAGGAAACGCCGCAGGTCTGGTAGTCGTATGTAATGTCCGCGCCGAGACTCGACACGAAGTGGTAAACGCTGTTCCGGTCGAGATACAGCCCCTGCGGCATCGTGACGCAGGAGTCTTCGGTCAGAAGCGGCAGATAGGAGAGCAGAAGCGCCTGCTTTTCACTCGCCGGTATGTCGCGCACCGAGCAGTCCGTGAAGCTCATCAGGGTGTCGCGGTTGCGCTCGAAGCGACCGACTATCGGGTCGCTCAGGATGTCCTTGTTTGGCGTCGCCGCGGCGTACAGCCCGTCGAGCGTCTTCTGTATATGGTCGAGGTCGGTCACCGAGGCGTAGTACCAGAGTTTCCCGTCATAGACGCGGAGAAAGGCGCGGCGCTCGACTCGGGTCAGCATCTCCTCGAGTACTCCCGTTTTGTAGGATATCACCGTGCGGAAGCGGTCTTCCGTCCGGATGTCGGCGTAAAAGCCGTCCCGAAACTGAATCATTTTTATGGTCCTCCCTTTGATTTATTGATATAATTATAGCATATAGATCGTTAAGCAACAAGCGTCATATGTAAATATTGTGTAAAGCTCATTTGTATTGTTGTTTGTGGTAATTAAAACACGTGATGATAATTAACAATCTGTGCTTAATCTTTGACCGCGATATGATCCGCGCGAATAATCGAAAAAGATCATCTGCGGTCATAATGCGTTCACCTGTAGTGCTGACATATTTCAATTGTGCTTTCTTGAATAAAAACGGGTTTTCTGGTAAAATTGAGATATGATCTATTGGATTATCATCCATGGAAGAGTCACCTGTCCGATGTATATTATCTTCCCCGGCGTGACATGATGATCCGAGTCCAAAGGTTACAAATAAAAAATGAAGGAGAAAAACAATGAAGAAAAGGATCTTCAGCCTCGTTGTCGCACTGGCAATGCTGGCGACATCGTTCAGCACGACAATTCACGCGGCGGACGATGAAAAGAATGTTCAGGCGCTTAACCCACAGTATACTTACGAGAACAATGGTTATACGCTTGAAAAGGTATCCCACGCGGATGTGAAAGCCGGAGAAACCGACGGATTCGTCGACTACTACCAGTACACCGATCCGGATGGAAAGATCTGCACCGGCGTTGTCGAGCACATCTACAAAGACGGCGCCGACACACCCGAGCGCGATACCGCGGCAGAGCTCGCTAAGCTCGAAATCAAGTTAAGAGGCAAGTATCCTACCGCGACGGGTGAAGAGATAAGCCGTATGCTCGCCGAGATTGAAGACAGCCTGACAGGCGACGCCTGCCAGTCCTACGCGTTCTCTGCGCTCGGCTACGGCGACTGGGTCTACATCGGCACGATGTACGGCGGTACAGGCATAACCAAGCACAACGCTGAGACGATGCTGAAATCTATTGGTCTGCTCAAGGATGAGACTACCGGAACCGACGAAGAAAAGGAAGCGGCTAAGGAATACAACCAGAAGATGATCGACAGCGTCGTCGGTCTTCTCTACGGCGATAACTATTACACCGAGCATCCTGTTCCGACTCAGGGCATCCTGCTCAAGATAAACGTAAAGACCGGCGAGAGCGAGATCATCATGGCTGGCTCGGTCAACGGCTACCAGGTCACTCTCCGCAACGCGGTCGAGTACAACGGACGCTTCTACTTCATCGGAACACAGGTCGGCACCGAGAACGTCGCTGACGCCGCTACCGGTATCCCGTCCATCTTCGAGGTCAACCCGGAGACCGACGAGTTCCGCACCGTCTATCAGGCAGTGACGATGGACGAGTACAGAGCCATGCAGCAGGCGCATGTCTTCCCGATCCCGCGCGCTATCGCGGTATATAAAGGATCGCTGATCGCTTCCGTCACGCAGATGGACGGCGCGCACATCATCGCGTACACTCCTGACGCTGACGATTTCAACGCTGACGGCAGCTTCAGAGGAATCAAGGCTGAAGGCAATGCCCTGCGGAATCCCGAGTTCACAGAGATAGCTGAGCAGAGCAAGGAGCTTCTCAACTATCCCGCATACCATATGTATGACGCGAACTACGGCGGAACCGTCTACCAGATGATCGAGTACAACGGAAATCTGTACATGGCGATCAACGCCGGTCAGAAGGCTCTCCACTCGACTCTGAACCCGACTGACGGAAAATACACCGCGGTCGACCCGGATACGCTGAAGGAAACAGAATGCTTTGCAGGATACGCCATCCTTGAGGGCACTCTGAGAGACGGCGCTTCGCCGAGTGACCGTGACGCGTGGACATGGACGCCTATCATCGGCAACACCGCGGACGACCAGTGGGATAACAGCGTGAACCACGCCGATGTACATCCCGCGAAGTACACCTTCAACATCGACCCGAACCGTTTCGCGGCTGCTATCTGCACGATGGAGGTCTACAACGGTTACCTCTACATAGGCGACTACAACGACGTCACACAGGCAACCTACCCGATGCTCGAGATGAAATTCATCCACCTCGCGACCGTCCTGTCGCAGTCGATCAACCTCTACAGGATGGATGGCAATCACAACATCGAGCTTGTCGTCGGCGACGCCACAAAGACCTTCCCGAATGGCTCGCTCTCCGGTCTTGAGAGCGGCTGGTCCGGCATAAACGGTCACGGAAGCCGTATCAACCAGTACACCTCCATGACTCAGCTCTGGAAGCCGGACGATTCTGTCGAGGGCGACGGCATAATGCTTGTCGGTACTCTTGACGAGGGCTCGCTCCTCAGACCGCTCATAAAGATCACGAATGGCGACGTTCTCAAGATGGACAAGGAAGAATGGACCGAGAAGATCAACTACCTCAAGGTCATAATCCAGCTCCTTCTCAACACAACCTCAATTACCGGAAGCAATCTGCCTGTGTACGGAAGCGATAACACGGCGGACGACGTCCTGCCGGACGACGTTTTGCCGGACTATACGGCTCTCACCCCCGAAGAGATGGTCGAACAGGCTCTGAAGGCGGCTCAGGAATACGACGGTCTGTATGACACGCAGAACGCGTCTCTGTATGACCTCAGAAACGGCAGCCGCGAAAGCTCCGTGGTGCTCACGAGAGAGCAGACCCTTTCCCTTGTCGAAGGGATAAAGAGCGGTGAGATAATCCCGCACAGTATGCCCGCACAGACCGCCATGGAGACTCTCGGCGTAACCTATTCGATGGATCAGCTCACCGACCTTCTCGACGGGAGCGGACTTGACAATATCGAGGAGTTCAAGGATCTCTATCTGGATATTCTCGATTATTATCTCGAACTTCTGAAGAAGCTCGACCTCCCGCTTCCCGAGCCGCTGAAGAAGATATTCGATCAGCTTCTCAGCAAGATGAGCGCTGAACAGCTTGACGCGCTCGCAACCTGCCTTATTTCGGTCAGCACCTCTGTCATCGGCTGCGACACCTACGCTTTCAGCACCGATCCGGACGGCAGCAACGTAAAGGTAGACGTCATCACCCTCAACGGTCTTGGCGACGACTCGAACCAGACGATGCGCAACTTCGCGCTCACTGACGACTATGTTGTGTTCATCCCCGGCAACGCTATCCGCGGCGGTTCTGTTTACCGCCTGACCAACTGGCCCGGAAAGGGCACCGAGCCGACTCCCGTGACCTATGACGTCACCCTTGACGGCACCGGCGAGGGCGCGACCGGCGGCGGCAGATACAAGGCCGACGCGAAGGTCAATATCTACGCCGGAACAAAGGAAGGTTATACCTTCAACGGCTGGACCTCTGACGCCGGAGTCATCTTCGCCGACGCGAACAGCGCGACGACGAGCTTCACCATGCCCAGCAGAAATGTCACTGTCACCGCTAATTGGACGAAGGACGCCGATGAGGATCCCGGATTCTTCCCGCTCATCTTCAGACTCACGTTCGATTCGAACGGCGGCAGCAAGATAGACGATGTCCTCGGTTCTCTCGGACTCGTCGTTGACCTTACGCTCGACAAGTATCAGCCTGTCAGGGACGGTTACACCTTCACCGGCTGGTACACCGACAAGGAACTGACCGATAAGGTCACCTCCGTTCGCATCGGCTCTGACTCGACCGTTTACGCCGGCTGGGAAGAGATCATAGTGCCGGAGGAAAAGCCGGACATCAAGGACATATTCAATGACGTTCCCTCGGGCAGCTACTATGAGGACGCTGTCATCTGGGCGGTCGGAAACGGCATAACCAACGGAACCGGTGAGATGACCTTCGATCCGGACGGCATATGCACCCGCGCTCAGGCGGTCACTTTCCTCTGGAGAGCGGCAGGCAGCCCGGCGGCTGAGGGCAATGTGATGCCTTTCGAGGATGTCGTTCCAGGCAGCTACTATTACGACGCTGTTCTCTGGGCTGTCGAAAAGGGCATCACCAAGGGTACGAGCGAGACTACGTTCAGCCCGGATATGAATTGCTCCCGTGCTCAGATCGTCACCTTCCTGTGGCGTTCGCAGGGTTCCCCGGCGGCCGATGGAATCATCCTCTTCGATGATGTCGCTTCAAACGTTTACTACACCGAGGCGGTCCTCTGGGCGGTCAGCGAGAGCGTGACCAACGGCACTTCCGCGACGACCTTCAGCCCGGACAACAACTGCACGAGAGCGCAGATTGTGACGTTCATCTGGAGAACGCTCGCCGACTGAGCGGATAAATAAATGAAAAAGGATCAGGTTCGCAAGAGCCTGACCTTTTTTCGCGGAAAGTCCGATTTACACCTTGACATTCCACACAGTTTGTGATATAATATGAGATATGATACGCATCGCTCAATTTACAACATATGTCACAAAAGAAGGAGCGAAAAATGAAGACAGAAACCGACCGCCTGATTCTCCGTGAGATGACATACGACGATTATGACGCGCTGTATAATGTGCTCGCGGACTCTGATATAATGTGTCACTACCCGTACACCTTCGACGAGAAGCGCGTGCGCGGGTGGATAGAGAAGAATATCCGCAGATACGCGGTTTTCGGCTTCGGACTCTGAGCGGTGTGTCTCGGAGAGACCGGGGAGATGATCGGCGACTGCGGGCTCACTATGCAGAGCATTGACGGCACGATTCTGCCCGAGATAGGCTATCACATCGCGAAGGAGCACCGGAGACAGGGCTTCGCGCGCGAGGCTGCGTCGGCGCTGTGAGGGATTGGGTGTTCGCGAACACGCCGTTTCACGAGGTCTTCTCGTACATGAGAAAGGACAACCTGCCGTCAAGCATGACCGCTCGCTCGATCGGGATGAGCAAGGTCGAGGAATATAATGACGACGGGAGACTCACGGAGGTCTGGTCCGTGAAACGCGAGAATTTATAACTGACGGGCTGCCGCAAAAGACGCGGCAGCCCGTTTCTCATATTCTGATCAGACCGTTATGCCCGCAGGCGACCACTATCTTTCCATCTACAATATCCGCGAATTCCGGATGAAGCCCGGTTCGCAAAAATCTCTCATGCCGCGGTTTATCCGGCTCGGAAATGTCAATCACTTCGACATTTCCGTTCACACGGTTCAGGAGAACCAGCTTATCGCCGCAGACGAATGGCAGTCCCTTTAGTGATGCGCCGGGACAATTTGTCGGTTCCGGGAGCGACGAGAGCTTTTCCATGGCACCAAGCCAGTAGTATTTCGCGCCGGAGATGAGGATGAGTCCGCCTCCGTAGCCGCAGGCGCCCTCTTCTATCGGGCAGGTCTCTGCTCCGAGACTCACACCGGTGCGCTCAAAGCCGTTTTCACCGGACATTATAAGAGCGGGTCCGCCCGCGAGCGAGAGTGTGACGAGATATTCACCGGCAGTCGTTCTCGCGAGGTGCCTGTGATAGAGCAGACCGACCGAAAGGGCGTCACCAACCGGAATCAGTTTTTCATTGCCAAAGCTCAGCGCCTGAACATACACGCTCCCGAGCTGAGCCGCGATATATCTTCCACAGTCGACAAGCTCACGGTATGGTTTCAGCGGATCCGCGGGAAGGCGTGAGAGCTCTGTCAGTATCGTTCTGATAACGTTGTATACTGCCGCGCCCATGTCGTTTTCCGCTGTGATGAAATAGCAGTCTTTCATGATGATATCGAGGCACGCGCCTTTTGTTCTGATTGACGAGACGCGTTCCATATTCTTGTTCAGAATCACTATACCTTCGTCGCCGGCGGCACAGAAAATATATTCTCCACGCTTCACGAACGAGTGAAACTGTGCGCGAGAACTCTTTTCGGAGGGGAACGCGATGTCCGCCGACGGTTTTGAAAGCTCCGCGCTGATTCCGCGCATTACCGTCACGCCGGTCTCGCCCGCCGCGCAGATGAAGCCATTTACGAGCGTCGCTCCGGTTACGGATTTCCTGCGCGGCTGAATCGACGGCGGTGCTGGTTGCTGACGCCCGAGAACCGGGAGACGGAAGTTTTTCGTGAATCGCGGATGGTATATGTCCGAGAGGTCGATTTCGAATATCCCGTTCATCGAGTCTGTGAAGTAACAGAAACCTTCCCCGGTGAAGACACGCCACGTGTCGTATCCGCCGAAATGCGGAGGGGATTTTATAGACGAGACATACTCAGGGTAATAAGGGTCGGTGATATCGAATATCTCGACGCCGTGCCCGCAGCCGTAGCCATCGGCGAGCATTTCAGTGGTCACGAAGGAATATTTGTTGAATTTACGGCGGTTTTTGAGTCTCGCGGAGTGGTGTCCGGTCGCGGCGACACAGAGGGTTCTTCCGAGAGGGTACTCTTTGTTTTTGGTCTCAATGACCGAGACGCCGTCCGCGAAGCCGTCGACCGCGAAGAAAGATATCTCTGTGGCTTTTCGCGGGTCGGAAATGTCGAATATCCTGACATATCGGTTCATCCAGTCGCCGATCAGCGCGAGATTCTTATGAAGCCGGACTGACTGCGCCTCGCCGCAGCAGAAGCTTCCGAGCCACCCGGGCGAGTACGGTTCGCGGACGTCCCACAGCTCGCAGCCCATATGCCGGTTCGTGACGGCGAGAACCCCATCCGCGGCGCAGACGCCGGTCGCGAGCTCGAGCGTGTCGATTCTTCCCGCGAGGGCAGGTTTCTCCGGGTCCCGCAGGTCACATATGTACAACCCGTCCGCGCGGGCGGTTACATAGGCAAAACCTTCCGAGACAGAGATTTGCCGTGAATCCCCGAGACCGCCGAGCTCAGAGACAAGAACCGGGACGCCGTTTTCACCGAGTCTGTGTATCATCAGATTTCCGCGCCCGGCGGAAACGAGGAGCTTTTCTTTTCCGGTGTCGAGAGTGTCCGCGTCGAGGGCGTTTTCAAGTTGTATTTCTCCGGTTATATCAAACGGTTCGCCAAACGGCTGAGGTTCTGGAAGGAGCGTTTCATGTGCGTAGGTTCCGTTAAGTATCGACATTCTCTTGTCCTTTCAGTTTCGTGATAGGAACATTGTAGCATACCGGCACAAGATATGTCAAGCAATTAATTATCCTTTTTCAGACGTTTTATATAATCTCCCACGTGAACGTAACGGTGTCGGTGACATTTATATTCTCAGGCGTTATGTCAGGAACGGTACATTTCGCCGCCATCAGGGGCATTGCCTCATCCGCCATCCGGAAATTTGTCGGTGACACGAGATCGGGACGGCGGTCGCTGTAGTCTATGGATATGAGCGTTCCGATACTCGCTCCGGACGCCGACGCGAGGGTCTCAGCTTTCGCTTTCGCATTCTTCGCGGCGTTTGTCAGAGCCTCGGCGTAAGCGCTGGTTGTGTCCTTTATAGTGAACGACACGGATATTTCCGGTTCAGCGCCGCTCGAGGATATCGCGGATATAGCGCGGCTCAGGTTTCCGGGTTCCGACGCGAACGAGATTGTCAGCCTGTAAACGCAGTTGTACCCGGCGAACTCCTGACGGTAGTTTCCGTCCTTGTCACGGATACTTTCGTAG
>ENA-ORIC01002382-ORIC01002382.1-human-gut-metagenome-genome-assembly--contig:-NODE-2382-length-15312-cov-3.855071_pt1 | contig 15312 bp, 13 predicted proteins | sample MGYA00243023_ERZ508732 | MGnify/ENA primary metagenome ERZ508732 (study PRJEB26277, sample SAMN04329767) | human gut metagenome | biome: human-associated habitat | host: Homo sapiens | place: USA...
GGATACCCGGTGGAGTAACCTCAAAATGAAAGACAGCGAAGTACTGAAACTTCGCTGTCCTCCACCGTTTTATCCGCAGCTCGCGTCAAGGTCGCTCCTCAGCGTTGCATTCTTTCGCTGCTTTTTGAGTCTTGACGCTGCTGCATCTGTTATGCGTTTACACGGATTAATTTTCGGAACCTAGGAGCAGACTTGACGACTTCGCTTGCTTACAGCATAGCATACAAAATTATAGTCGAATTTATGTATATAACGCCGATTCTGATTCAATTTCAATTTTACTATTGACAAATGCACAGGGTTGTGCTATAATGAAGTTGTCAGATAGTGAAGTACCCTATCAGGCACTTCTCTTCAAAAAAATGATCGGTTGGAATTTGATGAATGGAGGTGGTCGATATGGTATTATTCCAGTGCTACGAATGCACCGTGTTCCATCCTATGCCTTACGCGTCGGAGAAACAGAATCTGATCAAACCAGTATCATATCCGATCAAACGTGTCAGGCGTGAGCGCATAGGTTGATTTGCAAGGTGGTTGATAATCTTGTAAACAGTCTATGCGCTTTTTGATTCACGTTCCCACACCAAAATCAAATTAACAGGAGGTATTTACTGTGAAAAAGAAAACAACGTCAATTCTTGCGCTGGTCGGCGCAATCTTGCTGCTCTGCACGTTCTCAGTCTCAGTTTTTGCAGCAAGGTACACAGATTATCAGGACAACACTAGTGATCCCACATTTCGCGTAAGAGCTTCCCTTCAGGGAGATGTCTTCTCCGATGCGAATTTCTTCCGTAGAGTTTTCGCAACAACAAGATTTGATGCAACAGCGGTATCTCCCACTTACACACAATTGGATCTTACTGTTATGATCCGTGGCACCAAGTTGGACGATGTTCCCTATGTTGAAGCATTCGATGTTCCTATTGGAAGTTACATCACCACCAACGATGTATACTTGGACAGAAACGATAACGTGTTTTACCTTACCGGAGAGCACACTGCCGGTGTCTTTGGTTCCACAATATCTTTCAATCCTCCTGGTACTCATATTCAAGCAGACAGTCCCGATTAATTGTCACATTGATTATCTAAATTCATAACAAGCTACGTGGGAGGGCGTACGGTTTCACAAACTGTGCGCCCTTCTCTAAGAATAGAGATTGTTTAGGGAGAATCTTATGAAAAAAATCTTTGGCGCCTTCTGCCTTTTTATGTGTGTCCTATACTGCCTTTGCTCCTGCACCGACACCTCCTCCGAGAAACTACTATATCCAAACAAAACATCTGTTGGTTCTACTCGTGGTGTTATATATGAAAACACTGTATTTTACTTTGACAGAACAACGCGTTCGATTAAATACCAGAATATTGATGCCATTACAGAAACAGGGAAGCCGCTGATAAATGATCCCCTACTAGAAAATGAGTTTAACCCTTTTGTGGATATGTCGACTGGCGTTTATATGCTTATTGATCACGAAGCAACTGCCCAAAATAATAACTTCCCCGTTTTGATTGTGGCATATAAAGATTTTACCGATATTAAGAATCCACACTATTCAATCGTTTCATTCAATTCAAAAAACAATAAAATTACTGTAATCAAAGACGACATCTACGATAACATCCAAACACTTCACTTACACAACAATGTTGTGTACTATACTCTCAACAGGGGCAATGACGGGTATGATATGTGTAAAGTTTATAAAAATGGAAAAAACTTTTCAAAGAAAGAAAATCCAGAAAAATTACTATATCGAATTCACACAATTTACAATGATAAAATATATTACTCTCTCGATGGACTAGATAAAGTATATTCTTGCAATCTTGATTTTTCAGAAGATACTTTTTTGGTCGATGCTGTCCTCAAATCAGATTTCTTCATTCATAATGACTTTTTTTACTATTATTCAAATCTTGTTCAAGGAAGTCTTGATACATTTCCGGTATATTCCGCAGATTTGATGAGATTTCCTCTTTCTTCTCCTTCATCCCGGGAAGTAGTTTTAGAAAAATTATCTGTTGGCTTAAATTTTGAATCCAAATTTTATTACTACAGATCATCTCCAAGATTAATTGGTAACGGTCGTTATGATGATGGTACAAATGTCTTGAACGTTTTAGATCTGGATACAGGTGAAAGTTCTGTTTTTTATGATTTGGGTGATAACAATTCCACTACATACTATGAAATTTTATCTGACACCTGGATATATTTTAGAAGTACCGATTACTCCAAGAAAACTGACGATTCTTACAGTTCAACATCCATAACAGACTACTATGTTATCAACGTAAATACAAAAGAACAAATTATAATTACTCAGTAAATTTTGACCCTATTTTACAGGAGAACTACGCTATGATTCTGTTTTTGAAGTTAATCTCTTATGAAATAAAAAAAGTCTATTCTGTAAGCGTAATTCGATATGCATTTCTGTTCTTTTTTTTGACAAACATAGTTCTTTGTTCAGTTTTTTTATCTTCAAACAAAAATAATACAATCCCTGAAAATCTGATTACTCCCGTTTATGACCTCGCTATATCGGATCCCTTAGTGTATCGCTCAGAATATGAGCATATCGAAAATCTTACTGTGAGTGATATGCTTCCTTCAGCTCCTGTCTATGGAAATTCTTCCTTTTCAGATATGACAATTTTTTATGAAGTTCAGAAGCTTGTCGAAAATAATAAAACATATGAAAATAAAATCAACTCTGTAATATCCGATGCCGAGCGAATATTAAGCTCTCTTCAGATCGCTTCGCTTCAAGATAGCTACACCAAAGAATACCAAAAGGGAATTATTTCTATCTATTCCGAATTGGTAAATTCTGTTTCCATCTCTACGGAATACATATATGGTTGGGATTGCTATTTCGACTATTCTTATGATTTCGTAATCACAATCATCGTAGTACTGTTTCTTACATCCATCATATTCCATGAAGACAAAAATATCGGCTTTATACAGATTTGCAATATCTCAAAAAATGGGAGATATCAAAGTTCTGCCGCCAAGGTTATCGTCCTACTCATCTGCTGTTTTGTCTTCTCCTTGCTATTTTCTATAACGAATTTTATTTTGATTGGTTCGATGATAGGCTTTTCTGATGGTGCTACAGCAATTCAATCACTGCCATCATTCTATCTATTTCCGCTGCCACTTAATTTTTTTGAATATGCAATTATAAATTTTCTCCTAAAATTTATGGCTGTATTTTTTTCAGCTCTCATTTTCTCGGTAATCGCACTCTTTTTGGGATCTTTGCTCTATTATCTGACATCAACACTGTTCCTTGCCATTGAATTTGTGCTTTATCAGTACGACTCTATTACTATGGGGCAATGGAAATACTTAAATATTTTTTCGGTTGCTCATCCGCATGGAATTCTAAATCGATATCGTTCTGTAAATGTCTTTGGATCTTCCATAGATATTATAAATATACTTCTGTCCGGATTTTTTATAGTAGTAACAGCCACTATATTCATAATCATTATTACCTACTCTAAAACCACGCTGAAAAAGATTACTATCAAAATCCCCTCAACAATCAAGTTTACTCGTTCACCAGCTACCACCAAAATTACTTCTTCAACCTCGTTTCCTCTCAGATTATATCAGTACGAGTTAATTAAAATGAAATGGTGGATATTCCTTGTCGCCTTATTTGTTATCTTTGAATGCATAATCTCTTTCTCATTTTTCACACCTATCGATTCTTCTTATGAGCGAATGAAATTGGAATATATGTCCATTCTCGAAGGGCCTTACACGCAAGATAAAGAAAATTTCATTTTGGAACGAATTTCAGAATATACCAATATTATTATTCAATACGATTCCATGAAATTGAGCTATTGGAATAATACTATATCGGAAGAGGAATACTCTCAATATATTTCATCTTACACCAAGGCACAGGGTGAGATAAACGTTTTGTATGATTTATATGACCATTCGCAGTTTCTAAAACGAACTGAAACCGGATGGTTTATATATGATTCAGGAATATCTAAATATATAACTCAGCCGATCGATTATTTACTTGTGATATGTGTTTGCAGTTTCTGCGGAATGATTTTTATCAGCGAGTTTCAAAACAAGACATCTGAATTTCCAGTAATGTCTATCGTCTCTACCACAAAAAATGGGCGCAGAAAACTATTCATAACAAAAATTTACGTATGTCTTATCTCATCATGTTTGATGTATTTAATCTTCTTTGCGATTGATCTATTCTCTTTTGTCCACCATTATGGTCTTATTCCTTTGAACGCTCCGCTAAGTAGTTGTCAATCTGTATCTCAATCCATCTGGAGTTTAAGCTTCATTCAATATTTTCTCCTTGTTTTCTTCATTGGTTTTCTGGGTGTGTGTATATTATCTGCATTGTTTACAACGCTTTCGTATCTATTTAAACATCTGCACTTTATATTACTTGTGATCATATCATCCATTTTAATTCCTTCTATTCTATCGGTTGTGGTTTCAAATAGCTTTAGCTTTTTTAACATTACAAGCATTTCTGATGGTAGGATACTCTTATTATTAAGCTCCTCAATGACATCCATTTTCTACGTTTATATTATCATAATTATTGTCTTACTACTCTATATGCTTTTTTCTGCTTTTCTAATGTTTCTCGCACTACGCCAACTTAAAGAATAAACATAATGGGGAGGTATGATGCATGTTACTTTTTATTGATAACATAAAGAAAGCCTACGGCTCAAATCTTGCTCTTAACCAATTTTCAGCCACATTACATCCCGGAATCTATGCCCTTCTCGGTCCTAACGGATCGGGAAAATCTACTCTGATGAATATCATCACAGACAACCTCAAAGCCGATTCCGGGGAAATCACCTATACAAGCGATGACGGTAAGACCGAGAATGTTCTCAAAATGGGCGTCCGTTTCCGAGAAAAGCTCGGCTTCATGCCGCAGTATCCGGGACTTTATCCGAACTTCACTGTCGAGCGGTTCATGTGGTACATGGCGGCTCTGAAAGGTGTGGCAAAGGAAAAGGCGAAGAAAGATATACCGGAAATTCTTGCCGCCGTTGAACTTGACGATGTGCCAAGACGCAAGATCGGCGCGTTATCTGGAGGAATGAAGCAGCGTCTGACCCTCGCGCAGGCGGTTTTGGGTGATCCGGAGATTCTGATTCTCGACGAGCCAACCGCGGGGCTTGACCCGAAACAGCGTATCTCTATCCGGAACTACATCTCGAAGATCGCGTTCAATAAGATTGTCATCATAGCGACTCACGTCGTTCCAGATATCGAGTTTATCGCGCGAGATATTATCATGCTGAAAAAGGGCGTTATCGTGGACAACGCCCCGCCGCACGAACTGACGCAAAAGATTGAGGGAAAGGTCTGGAATGTCCCCTGCCTTGAATCTGAAGTACAGTCGATGCAGGATAAATTTCGTGTGACGAACATCGCGCGGGACGATGAGAATGGGGATGTGCTGCTAAGGGTTCTATCAGATGATATGCCGACGACTAATTCCAAGAATGTCGCTCCGACACTCGAAGATTATTATCTGTATATTTTTGGCGATACGGTATCGGCGACATAATTAACAGAACAATCAAGAAAAAATGTAAACAATCAAATAAAAGAGGAATCCAATATCGTCTCGCGCCCTGACTGCACGGCGAAAAAGCCTCTATCAAAACAAATGAGAACTCCACCTGACATATCAGTCAGAAATCTATGGGATGATAACGTTGCGCAAAATAACGCGGCAAAGCAACTGAGTTATCCCAGAATGATAAGCTATAGAGAAATCCTACGGCTGAGTCACAAAGTCTACAGCCAGCATCAGCTCGAATCGAGTCTTCACTGCTCACACTATATGATCCGAGAGGTACTGACCGCGGCAGGATCGAAAAATTAATTTTGCGATCTACTAAGGAACACCCCCGCAAGGATATTAGCTCATCTACTCTATGTGCAATTTCGATGCTGCCGCAATTATCCCAGAGTAATTTGATGGACATAGCTCTTCATGAAGTATGATGGAGTAAGATGCTCTGAAATGGTACATCGTGAGCAATCTGAGACTGTGAAACAATTCTCTTCAGATGCAAGGGTGTTATCAATGACCGCCGCGCGACAACGGCAAAACTTACAATTCGCCTCCGTAAATCAAGCTTTATGAGCAGATGCTCAAATCTTGATTTACGGAGGTTTCTATTTTGAACCGAACATTCCCTGGAAGGAGTGCTTTTGCAAAACGCAGAAGCACTCCTTCTTTTTTTATTTATCGCTGCACAGCACGGCGAATACGCGGTCCCCCGGGCTGAAATTTGACCTTTACGAAAATCAAATTTCAGAACCGGAGGAACCGCAAATGATAAAAAAGAACAGCATTTATTCGCTCAACAAGAAGAACCCCGACGCCATTGTGTACCCATCGGCAACAGGCAAGCCTGTTTTCGTTACCCGCGAGGATTTTCCGAGCGAGGAAGATTTCCTCGCTTTCAAGAAATGGTCTGACGAGAACTTCCACTCTGAGGAAAAGCTCGACCACAGGGAATCCAACCGTACAGTCTCCGCCGAAAACATATCCGATGCGGCTTTTGCCGCTCCCGCCATCGACGTTGAGATGGAGAGGCAGCAGGAGCAGGACGACAGGCGCAAGATGGCATCAGATATGGTCGTCAAGCTCAAGGACAAGCTGACGGAAACGCAGTTCCGCAGATTGTGGATGCACGAGGTTGAGGAAAAGACTCTCGAAGAGATCGCCGCGCTCGAAAACGTGGCTTTTCAGAGCGTTCACGAGAGCATTGAAAGTGCAAAGAAAAAAATTTTTAAGATATTCAGAAAAACACCCTGAAAAACAGCACCCAAAACGGCGTTAGGTGAAGGGACATATAAAACGACCTTTTAACGCCGCAGACAGCATTCTGCTGACGGTGTGATTGATCTTTGAAAATTGAATATTCACTCACCAGATACGTTCCTGTGTACCACGAGCCATGCCAGGCTGAGCGCCATGACCCTCACTCAGAGGCGAGCGATCAATCAGCCTGCGGGATTCGGATTGCTGCCGAACCGGCGATGACGGACACAGGGTTAATGATACTTCTGTAACTCGCAGCCCGGTCACAAAGAAGACGGGGAGGTTGGATTCCTATGGAGCGGTTTCGCAAACCGCCGTCTGGTGTTTCCCATTGCCGGGGGTGTCGGGGACAAATACGGCATTACATAAAAGACAAGGAGGAGGATAGATGCAGCTTAAAATCGACCGGGAATTTGAGAGTAAGATACCGCCCCTGACTGCCGAGGAGTTCCGGCAGCTTGAAGAGAATATCGTGACAGACGGCGTTGTTATCAATCCGATTATTACATGGAACGGTATCATCGTGGACGGTCACAACCGCTTTCATATTCTCGAACGGCATCCCGAAATCAAGTATACCACCCACGAGAAGCAGTTTGACGACCGATTTGCCGTGATTGCCTGGATTTGCAGAAATCAGCTCGGCAGACGCAATCTGACTCCCGAACAGAAAAAGTATCTCATCGGAAAGCAGTATGAAGCCGAAAAACAACGCCAAGGCACGAACAATCAATACATCAAGGCAAAAAGTGAAAGTTGCCAGATTGACAACTTTCACTCGGCGCAGAAGACCTGTGAGCGTATAGCCGAGGAGAACGGTATAAGCAGCCGTTCCGTATGCCGTGCGGAAGCGTTTTCAAAGGCGGTCGATATAGCGGATTCGGTTGAACCGGGCATTCGTTCGGAACTGCTTGCCGGCGAGATCAAGGCGACCGAGAAGGATATTCGTGAGCTTGTGATTGCGGAGCCGGAAGAACGCCCCGCGATCATTGAGCGCATACGCAAACCGCCGGAGAAAATCCAGTCGCGTCAGAAATCACAGAAATCAGATTCTCCGGAAACCGAGCTGATTCAGCAGATCGCTGACGATATGCTGGAACCGCGCAGCAATGGCAAACCGGACACGATGCTCTATGAGATGAACGACGCTCTGGAATCCATGATATTCCGCTGGAATTTTTGCCGGAGCAACTATGCGGCGTTTTTTGAGATAGAAGAATGCCGGGAAGAAATCAAAAAATTGATTCGCAGCGGATGCGAATTTCTGAAACAATACGAAGGAGGCTTATGCCATTATGACGACACCTGTTCCCCTGTATAAGATGATGGTGCTTGACACCAGCCAGATAATCGCTCCCCGCGAGGACTACCAAAGGGAGCTTAAGAGCGAGCGTGTGAAACGCATTGTCAAGAGCTTTGACGAGCGCATTGCGAACGAACCCAAGGTCAGTTTCCGCGACGGAAAATACTATGTGTTTGACGGACAGCATACAATTGACGCCCGAAAAGTGATGAACGGCGGCAAAGACCTTCCTGTCCTCTGCAAAGTGTACATGGGCTTGGACGAAAAGGAAGAAGCAATGCTTTTCGCAAAGCAGACCGGTGAATCTGCCCGCCTGACGCCTGGAATCCGTGTCCGAGCTGAAATTTTCGCAAAGGATTCTAATGCGACAGCTTTTCTCAATGCCAACGCCGATCTTGGAATTGAACTGGATTACGACCAGGAAAGAGGTTTCATGCGGATTGGCTGTATCCAGACAGCTCTTGACGCCTATCGGAAGATTGGCGAGGAACGATATAAAGAAGCGATGAAGATCATCGTCGCGGCATGGGGCGGCGAGCCGGATTCGTTCCGAACCGAAAATATCATCGGCATCACCCGCTTCGTCGATCTCTATCATGAAAACTTCATTAAACAGCGGCTGACAGAGCGGCTTGGCAATGTTGATCCGCTGACCATCCCACGTGAAGGACGAGCCGTTGGAATTAACCTTGCAGGCTATAAAAAATATCTCCATCAGGTATGGCGTATCTACAACGGCAGCGGGAAAAAGTATTCTCTGCCGAAAAAGTTCTGATGTGTCTCCTGTATAAAGGCGATTGCGGTAGCGTGATCGCCTTTTCGTATTCCATAAGAAAACACGGAAAGGACATACCTGTGAAAGAAAACTGGAACTACTACCGTGGAGATATTTACCTCGCTGACCTCGGTACGAATGTGGGATCAGAGCAAAGCGGCTGCCGTCCTGTGCTGGTGATTCAGAATGATGTCGGCAATCATTTTGCTCCCACACTGATTGTCGCACCGATAACTTCACGCTGCTGGAAAAAAGCCGGACAACCTACGCATTATGTTATCGAAGATGTGCGGAATCTCGATAATCCTTCTGTCGTACTGGCAGAGCAGCTTATAACCATTGACAAAAGCAGGATATTGAAATACCTCGGGAAAGCGGCGGATTGGCAAATGAGCGAGATTGACCGTGCCGTGAAAATCAGTATCGGACTTCTGCCACCCATTTCACAGTCATGAAAAAAGTTTATATAAGGAGGGACTTGTATGGAACCTTTATCTATTACAGCTATGAAGAATGCCAACCTTGCGACCATCGACCGTGATGAACTGGTGGACATCCGCGATGTGAAAGTCAACACATCACTGCCTAAACGGGAACGCGCCATTGATTTTATCCGCCAGATCGGGAATCCCTACTGCTATAAGCATGGCAAATATGTTGTCAAGGTCGGATTCTCTGACACAGAAGTGTCTCTGGAAGAGCGCCTTGCGGGATATATCCTGTCGAAGTGCTGACATCCTCGACAAAACGGGACGGAATGTGTAAAATATAAGCAGGACTAAAACGACGCTCCATGCTCGGTGGTTTTGCTGAATACTGAGACAAGGAGTGCATAAATATGCTGAATACGCAGAAAAAGATCTGGAACGCCACCCTTTATCTCCGTCTGTCCCGTGACGATGGTGATAAGGAGGAATCAGGCAGCATTACGGGGCAGCGCGAACTGCTCCGTGACTACATATCACAGCATCCCGAGCTTCGGGAGTATGCGATAAGGATTGACGACGGTTTCAGTGGCTCGACTTTTGAAAGACCAGGCTTTCAGAAGATGATCGAGGATGTAAAATCGGGCAGGACGGACTGTATAATTGTAAAAGATCTCAGCCGCTTTGGTCGAAATTATCTTGACGCGGGCGAGTATATCGAAAAGATATTCCCGTTTCTCGGCGTCCGGTTCATTGCCGTCAACGACAACTATGACAGTCTTGGAGAAAGGAAATCTTCGGATGACCTCATCATTCCGTTCAAGAACCTGATCAACGAGGCGTACTGCCGGGACATTTCAATGAAAATTCGATCACAGCTTGAAATCAAGCGAAAGAATGGGCAGTTTCTCGGTTCCTTTGCCGCTTTCGGTTATCTGAAAGATGAACAGGATAAAAACAAGCTGGTGGTTGATCAGTACGCCGCCGATATTGTCCGGGACATCTTCAAGTGGAAGCTTGAGGGCATCAGCCCACAGGATATAGCCGACGCACTGAATAAGCTCGGCGTTCTCTCTCCGATGGAATACAAACGCTCGCTTGGAATGAAGTATACCACCTCTTTCAAGACAAGCGCAAAAGCCGCGTGGTCGGCGGGAACGGTTATCCGTATTCTGAAGAACCCCATCTATACAGGTGTTCTCATTCAGGGTAAGGAGACTACGCCGAGCTACAAGGTTCACAAACGCATCGCGAAGGATAAAAGCGAGTGGACAGTAATAGAGGACAGCCATGAAGCGATTATCTCAGAAATCGACTTTGACAGCGTTCAAAAGGTTCTGAAATGCGATACCCGCCGCAGTCCCGACGACAAGGCAGTCGGACTTTTCAGCGGAATGCTCTTTTGCGGAGACTGCGGCGCGAGTATGGTTCGCAAGACAGTTCCCGCGGGCGAGAAGAAATATGTCTACTATGTCTGCTCCGCGCACAAGCAGGACAAGAGCTGTTCACCCCACCGTATGCGGGATACCGCTTTGGAGGAAATCGTTTTGGACAGCCTGAGACAGCACATTCGTGAAGTCGTGAATATGAGCGAGCTTTTGAATATCACTGACACAGCTCCTTTGCGAACCGCACAGGCGCAAAAGGTGCAGCGGCAGCTTGACAAGAAGCGTGAGGAATACGAAAAGCTCCAGAAGCTGCTGATGTCGCTGTATGAGAATCTTACAGACGGCGTCATTGACCGCGAAGAATATGCAAGGCTCAAAGCGAGCTTTACGGCTCGTGCCGATGAAGCGGAAAGGCAAATGGACGCGCTGAGAGAATCATTGAACGATATTCAGAGCCACGGGACGGAAAACGTATGGATGAATGAGTTCATCAAAAGGCAGGAGCTTGCCGAGCTTGACCGTGCGGTTGTGGTTGCTCTGATTGATAAAATACTGATTCACTCAAATGATGTGGTAGAGATTATTTACCGCTGGCAGGATGAGTTCGCGTGGCAGCTTGACATTCTCCGGAGTGCCGGGCTTCGGGAGGTGATATAATGGCAAGGACAAAACGAAAGATAAATCCTCTTGTGCAGGAAGAAAGCTCTGCTCCTGCGGGCAGGAGATACAAAACAGCCGCCTATGTCCGGCTGTCCGCAGAGGATGGCGGCAAACCCGGCGCGGATACGATTGATGGTCAGAAAGCTCTGCTCACCTCGTTCATTGAGAGCAAGCCGGATATGGAGCTTGTCGCTGTGTTCTGTGACAACGGGCGAACCGGCACTGACTTTGAGCGTCCACAATTTGAGAAGATGATGGAGGAAGTGCGCAAAGGACAGGTAAACTGCATCGCGGTAAAAGACCTATCGCGTTTTGGTCGTAACTACAAGGAAACCGGTAACTATCTGGAGCGTATTTTCCCGTTCCTTGGCGTCCGTTTTATCGCGGTCAACGACAATTTTGATACTCTGACAGCGGAGCGAACGCAGGACGGATATATCGTGCCTCTGAAAAATCTCATCAACGAGGTTTACAGCAAGGATATATCCAAGAAAATAGACGCCGCCCTGTCAGTAAAGCAGCGTAGTGGCGAGTTTATCGGCGCGTGGGCACCATATGGCTACTGCAAAGACCCGGATGATAAGCATCACCTTATCATAAATCCTGAAACCGCTCCTACAGTACGACAGATATTCAAGTGGCGTTCTGAGGGAATCAGCGTTGTGCAGATAGGAAGAAAGCTCAATGACGCCGGTATTATTTCACCGTCTGCCTATCTTTACGAAACAGGCGAGGTCAAAACGGAAAAGTATAAGGATGTGCTTTGGCATACACAAATCATCAAAAGCATCCTGAAGCACCCCGTTTACATAGGTCACATGGTTCAGGGAAGAAAAAAGCAGTCCTTCTATGAGGGAAAGCGCCAGACCTATGTGGACGAATCCGATTGGATTGTTGTCCGCAATACCCATGAACCGATCATTGACGAGGAAACCTTTGAAGCCGTGCAAAAGATAGCCGGACAGAAGAAAAACGAGTATCACGAACGGCTCGGCAAATTCAGCTATCTGGAACAAAGTGAAAATCTTCTGAAAGGACTTGTATGGTGTCCGAACTGTCAAAGACCGTTGGTTCGCTACAAGAACGTGAGCCACGGCAAAAAGCTGTGGTACACCTATATCTGCCCCGGTCATGCTGCCGATCCCGCGCGGTGTGCCTTTGTGAGTATCCGCGAGGAAGAATTAACCGATGTCCTTTTCACGACAATTCAGTCACAGATACAGATTGCCGCGGATCTGGACGAGGTAATCAGAAGTTTGAATTCAGAGCCGGAGTTCCGCCGCCAACGCAGCGATGTGTCCGCAAAGCTCGAAGCGGCAGAGCGCACACTGAAGCGGAGTCAATCGCTATACGACAGTCTGTACCAAAACTATGTCGAGCATCTCATGACCGAGCATGAATATGTTACGCTTAAGGCGAGATACAAAGCTGAGACAGAGGACGCCGAACGGATGATTGCAGTTCTGAAACAGGAACAGCGTGAAAGCAAGGTCTATACTTCCGTGAACCGCTTTCTCACAGAGTTCCGATCATTTATGGGGACGGACAAGCTCACAAAGGAAATGGCAACGGCACTTGTGGAGCGAATCTATGTGGATGCCGACAAAAACATTGATATTCGTCTTCGTTACAGGGACGAATACATGGCGTTGCTCAAATTTATTGAAGGGAGGACTGTTGTTTGAAAGTAGCGATATATCTGCGTATCTCCAGCGAAGACGAAGATCTGAAGGATACCGGCAAAGCGGAATCCGAAAGTATATCCAATCAGCGTGGGCTATTACTGAACTTTATCAGCAGTCACTCCGAATTTTCCGGTTGGGAAATCTCTGAGTTCTGTGACGACGGTTGGAGCGGCAAAAACTTTGAAAGACCGGACTTTCTCAGAATGATGGAGCAGATCAAACAGGGACAGATAGATTGCGTCCTGGTCAAAGACCTATCGCGTTTTGGTCGTGATTACCTCGTGGTTGGCAATTACATCAGCCGTGTATTTCCGTTTCTCGGCGTCCGGTTCATTGCCGTCAACGACGGTTTTGACAGTTCCAGACCGCAGGACATTGACAGCCTTGATACCTCATTCAAAACGCTTATTTATGACCTGTACAGCCGGGAGCTTTCCGGAAAAGTCAAAAACGCCAAGCGGATGCGGGCAGAAAAAGGCTTGTTTCTCAGCCCCTTTGCACCGTATGGCTATGTGAAAGATCCGGAAGACAAGAACCGCCTTGTTATTGATAACGGAGCGGCGGATATTGTCAGAAAGATATTCTCGTTGACGATTGGCGGAGTAAGACCCTCGGAAATAGCAGCTATGTTCAATCGTGACGGCGTTCCGACTCCGATGCTGTACAAACGGGCGGCAGGATGTTCCCGTGACCGTTGGCCGAGCATCCACGAGGAGAACTTCTGGACACAGCGCACTATCATCAAAATTCTCCGTGACGAACGCTATATCGGCAAATGTGTCTATGGCAAGCGTGAACGCGATATGGTGGGTAACTGGCATACGGTGAAGCGCAGCAAGGCGGATTGGATTGTCGTTGACAGGACGCATGAGGGTATCGTTTCAAAAAACGAATTTCAGAAGGCTGCAAGCCGTATGAAGGAGTACAAGGAATTTATTCCGAGCGCATCCGAGAGAAATCTTCTTCGCAGGAAAGTGATCTGCGGAACCTGTGGATTCGCTATGGCACTATCCAATACAAAAAACGCAAAATACCATTGCTGTACTTTACATCTGGAGACAGGCTTTGGTTGCAGTTCTGATGGGATTCTGCAAGCGGATATTCATGAAATGGTTGTTACCTTAATCCGTACCTATGCCGCTTATGCGGTCAGTCTGGAACACCTGCTGCTCATACAAAAGGAGCGTATACAGGCAGAGAAAAAGCAAGCTCGCCGTGAGCTTGCTATACTGCAAAGCCGCAGGAATCAGATTGAAAAAGCTCTTCAGGATTTATATGAAAAGCTGATTGACGGTACCATCGACAAGGAAACATACTTATCCCACAAGGCAAGTAACCAGGCACAGATGCAGGAGCTTACCGACAAAATGGAACGCCTTGAAAAATCCTCGCAGACCTCAACCGAGCAAGGTGGAGCCTTTATTGAAAAATACAAGGAATACACCGAGCTTGAAAGACTGACATCGGGTATTGCGAATGATATTGTGAGACGTATCACGGTTCACAAAGACGGCGGTATTGAAATCGAACTTACCTTGCGTGACGAGTTGGAGATGCTGCTCAACCGTCTTGAAACGGATGATGCGGCTCTTAATCTCGGGTAATTGTAAACATTTTTCAAAAACATTTAGTCCTTACTTGACAGCGGCTGATTACGGTTTTTCGAGCACGGTCTACACTATCGACCGCGGAACCCTCGCGCTTAAGAAAACCGAGTCATTCGACGAGAACGACGAGTCTTTCTTCATGGCAAAGTTCAGCTACGGCGACAAGCTTCCCGAGCCGGATACGATCGCCGCGTGGAAAGGACCGCTGCGGACAGTGTCGCTCAAGCTGTTATACTCTGACGGCGAGACACTTGGACTCAGCTTCACGATTCCGGCGGACTGGGAATTCGACGTATATGAGTACTGCCCGTGGGGCACGGCATACCTTGATGAAGGATGCACCGAACTGTATGAATACCCCGGAGACGGGATCGACTACACAATCTATGTCTGCGAAGGGGCGGAATGAAATCACATCAGAAAAGGAGTTTAACAATGGGAATCTTTGACAAACTTAAAAGCACGGCGAAGCAGGCGGTCAACACAGCCGCAACCTCAGCAGCGTCCGCAATAGGCTCAAAGCGCGAGACCTTCACCTTCACCTCTCTTCCGGAGAGCTTAGCGGAACAGCAGGCGCTTCCGGAGGCAAAAATGGAT
>ENA-ORIC01002385-ORIC01002385.1-human-gut-metagenome-genome-assembly--contig:-NODE-2385-length-15293-cov-3.124080_pt1 | contig 15293 bp, 10 predicted proteins | sample MGYA00243023_ERZ508732 | MGnify/ENA primary metagenome ERZ508732 (study PRJEB26277, sample SAMN04329767) | human gut metagenome | biome: human-associated habitat | host: Homo sapiens | place: USA...
CGCGCCGCTGGCGTACATGCGCGGCCGCACGCTCGACGACAGCTTCATCATCCTCGACGAGGCGCAGAACACCTCCCGCGAGCAGATGAAAATGTTCCTGACGCGCATCGGCTTCGGCTCGCACGTCGTCATCACCGGCGACGTGACGCAGATCGACCTGCCGTCGGACAAGCCGTCCGGTCTCAAGGAGGCGCTGCGCATCCTCGACGGCATCGACGACATCGCCATCTGCCGCCTGACGGGCGCGGACGTCGTGCGCCACGCGCTCGTGCAGAAGATCATCGCCGCCTACGAGCAGGACGACAAGCAGAAAGAAAAACGCGCCGCGGCCGCGGCCAAAAAGCCCGCCGCGCGCAAGACGACTGTGAGGAAAAAAGCATGACACAGGCAAAGATCACCATCACCCGCACGCGCCGCGGCCTGGGCTTTCCGGACACGCAGCGCTATGTTAAGCGCGCGGCCGCCGCAGCGCTCAGGGCCGAGGGCGTGACCGTTCCGTGCGAGCTCGACGTGACGCTCACGGACGACGCCGTCATCCACACCATTAACCGCGAGCAGCGCGGCGTGGACCGCGCGACGGACGTGCTGTCGTTTCCGATGAACGAGCTCACGCCCGGCGCATTCGACCCCGATGCCTGCGAGTGGGACTATGAGACTGACCGCGCCATGCTCGGCGACATGGTCATCTCCATGGAGCGCTGCGCCGAGCAGGCCGGGACCTACGGCCACAGCTTCGCACACGAGGTCAGCTATCTGACGGTGCACTCCGTGCTGCACCTGCTCGGCTACGATCATGTGGACGAGGGCGAGGACAAGCGCCGCATGCGCGCGCGCGAAAAAGAGATCATGCGTCTGCTGGACGTATAAGGAGAAACGAATGATTACCAAAACCGCTATGATCACCATCTGCGGACGGCCGAACGTCGGCAAGTCCACGCTTACCAACGCCCTCGTGGGCGAGAAGATCGCCATCGTCTCGAACAAGCCTCAGACGACGCGCAACCGCATCAGCGCCGTCGTCAACCGCGGTGACACGCAGCTGATCCTGATGGACACGCCGGGCTTTCACAAGCCGCGCAACCGCCTGGGCGACTATATGGTGCAGGTCGTGCGCGAGAGCGTGGCGGACGTCGACGGCGTGATGCTCGTCGTCGAGCCCATTGCCTCCATCGGCGAGCAGGAGCACGCGCTCATCGAGCGCATCCGCACGTCCAACGCCCCGGCCGTGCTCGTCATCAACAAGATCGACACAGTGGAAAAGCCGGAGCTGCTGGCCGTCATCGCCGCCTATTCCGAGGCGCTGCCGTGGCGCGCGATCGTGCCGGTGTCGGCCCAGAACGGTGACGGGCTTGCCGAGCTCTTCGACGAGCTTGCGCAGCTTGCCGTGCCGGGGCCGCAGCTGTTTCCGGACGACATGATCTCTGACATGCCGGAAAAGCAGATCTGCGCCGAACTCGTGCGCGAAAAGCTGCTGCTGTGCCTCGACAAGGAGATCCCGCACGGCACGGCCGTCGAGGTCACGAAATTTTCCGAGCGCGATAACGGCATCATCGACATGGACGTGACCATCTATTGCGAAAAAGAGAGCCACAAGGGCATCATCATCGGCAAGCGCGGCGCGATGCTCAAAAAGATCGGCGAGCTCGCGCGGCAGGACATTGAGCGCTTCATGGGCACGAAGGTGTACCTGCAGACGTGGGTCAAGGTCAAGGAAAACTGGCGCGACTCGGCAGCCCAGCTGCGCAATTTTGGCTTTACCGACCAGTGACCCTTTATTACCAGCCATAAATCCACCCCGCTGTGCAGACACTATGCCCAGCGAGGTGGTTCATTGTGCAAGACGATCTTTTCTGGCAGCTGTTCGCGGACACGGGTGATCCGCTCGGCTACCTTTACTACCGCGCCGCGCAAAATGCGCTGGCGCAGACGACCGATGAGTCTGCGGCGGATGATCCTGTCCGCCGCCCGGCCTGATGAGGTACATACGATGTTTCTTACGACCCGCGGGCTCGTCCTGCGCGAGGTGCGCTACAAAGAGTCGGACAAGATCCTCACCGTGCTCACGCAGCACGAGGGGAAGGTGACGGTCCGCGCGCGCGGCGCGCTGCGCAAGGGCAGCCGCATCACGGCGGCGACGCAGCTGCTGACGTATTCGGACATGACGATCTTTGAAAACCGCGGCCGCCGCACGCTCAACGAGGCGTCCACGGTCGAGGAGTTTCTCGGCCTGCGCGCAGACCTCGGCGCGTTCGCGCTCGGGAGCTATTTTGCCGAGCTGCTCGAGACCGTCTCTGCCGAGGAATATCCCGACCCGCCGGTGCTGCAGCTCGGGCTCAACAGCCTGTATGCGCTCAGCCGCGCGCTCTGCCCGCCGGAGCAGATCAAGGCCGTGTTCGAGCTGCGGCTCATGTGCCTCGCGGGCTACGAGCCGGACCTGTCCTGCTGCGCGCAGTGCGGCGCAGCAGAGCCGGACGAGCCGTGGTTTTCCCCGCGCGGCGGCGCGGTGTACTGCGCGCACTGCCGGGGCGCAAGTTCATCGGCCGTCACGCCGCTGCTGCCGGAGACGCTGGCCGCCATGCGGCACATCGTGAACGCCGACCCCAAGAAAATTTTTTCCTTCACACTCGGTGACGCGGGCCGCAGACAGCTTGCGCACGTGTGCGAGGATTATACGGCGACGCAGCTCGAGCGGGGCTTCGCGTCGCTCGATTACTGGAAGAAAGTGAAAGACTGACATGAAGCATATTCTCATGATCGCCACCGGCGGCACCATCGCATCCAAAGAGACGGCCGACGGACTTGCCCCGCAGCTCACGTCCGAGGAACTGCTCGCCGAGGTGCCGGAGCTCGAGCAGCTGTGCCGGATCGACACCGTGCAGCTCATGAACCGCGACAGCACGAACATCAACAGCCGCGACTGGCTGCAGATGGCGGCCTGCGTGCGCGAGCACTATGACGCTTACGACGGTTTTGTCCTCACGCACGGCACGGACACGATGGCCTACACGGCGGCGGCGCTGTCGTACCTGATTCAGAACAACGCCAAGCCCGTCGTCATCACCGGCTCGCAGAAGTCGATCTTCAACCAGGACACCGACGCGCGCGAGAACCTGCGCGACGCCTTTCTCTATGCCTGCGATGACGGCGCCTGCGGCGTGCACATCGTCTTTGACCACAAGGTCATTCTCGGCACGCGCGCACGCAAGGTGCGCACGAAGAGCTACAACGCCTTTTCGAGCATCGACTATCCCGAGACGGCCATCCTGCGCGGCCGGCAGGTCGTGTATTACATCCCGGAGCAGGCCGCAGGCGCGCCGAAGTTTTACGACCGGCTCGACCCCGGCGTGTTCGTGCTCAAGCTCATTCCCGGCATCGACGCCGGCATTTTTGACGATCTCAAGGCCCATTACCGCGCGCTCGTGATCGAGAGCTTCGGCGTCGGCGGCCTGCCGTGCTACGGCGACGAGAGCTTTTTCCACGCCGTGCGCGACTGGGTGCAGTCCGGCCGCGTCATCGTCATGACGACGCAGGTGCCGCACGAGGGCAGCGACATGGAAGTGTATCAGGTCGGCCACCGCGCCAAGCGCGAGCTGGGCCTCATCGAGGCCTACAGCATGACGAGCGAGGCCGTGGTCACAAAGCTCATGTGGATCCTCGGCCAGACCGGGGACAGCGCCGAAATCCGCCGCCTGTTTCAGACGCCGGTGCAAAAAGATCAGATCTTCTAGGAGGAGCGACGATGGACTATCAGGCCGAATACCGCAGCAAGCTGCGCACGCCCGCCGAGGCGGTGCGCGCGGTGAAAAACGGCGACTGGGTGGACTATACGTCGGGCCTCGGCTTCCCGCCGCTGCTCGATGCGGCGCTCGCCGCCCGGCGCGACGAGCTGCACGATGTGAAGGTGCGCGGCAACCTCTGCGCCGGCCCGGTGCAGATCGTCGAGTGCGACCCGGAGCAGGCGCATTTTCTCTACCACACCTGGCACTGCTCGGCGTATGAGCGCAGGCTCTGCGACCGCGGCCTGTGCTACTTCACGCCGATGATCTTCCGCAACCTCGCGTGGTACTACCGCGAATTTCTGACGGTCAACGTCGCCATGGCGTCCGTCGCGCCGATGGACCGCCATGGGTACTTTAACCTCTCGGCCGTGACCGGCGTGTCCCGCGCCATCCTCGACCGGGCGGACATCGTCATTCTCGAGGTCAACGAGCACCTGCCGCGCCTGCGCGGCGGGTTCGACGAGGTCATCCACATTTCCGATGTGGACATGGTCGTTGAGGGGGCGCACGCGCCGTTCACCGACCTGCCCGCGCACCCGGCCACGGCGGAGGACACCGCCATCGCAAACCTCCTCCTGCCGCACATCTGCGACGGGGCGACCGTCCAGCTCGGCATCGGCGGCATGCCCACCGTGCTCGGCAAGCTGCTGGCCCGGTCCGGCCTGCATGACCTCGGCATGCACACGGAGCTGTGCTCGGACGCCTACCTCGACCTGTACGAGGCCGGCGTGCTCACGAACCGCCGCTGCACGCTCCACCGCGGGCAGGGGATGCTCGGCATCGTGCTCGGGTCGAAGCGGCTGTATGACTGGGTCGACGATAACCCCGGCGTCATCGCGGCGCCGCTGTCGTATGTCAACGCGCCGGAGACCATCGCGCAGCTGGACAACATGGTGTCCATCAACAGCTGCATCGCGGCCGATCTCTACGGGCAGGTCGCGTCCGAAAGCTCCGGCCTGCGCCAGATCAGCGGCACGGGCGGCCAGCTCGACTTTCTCACGGGCGCGGCCATGGCCCGCGGCGGCAAGGCGTTCATCTGCATGACGTCCACATTCACGGACAAGCAGGGCGTGCGCCACTCGCGCATCCTGCCGCACTTCGGCGGCGATATCGTCACGTCTCCGCGCTCGCAGGCGTATTATCTGGCCACGGAGTACGGCGTGGTCAACCTCGCCGGGCGCAGCACGTGGGAGCGCGCCGAGGCGCTCGTGTCCATCGCGCATCCGGATTTCCGCGAGCAGCTCATTGCGGCTGCCGAGTCGCAGAAGATCTGGCGGCGGAGCGCCAGGCGCTAAGCGCGCGCTAAAATCCGGCGCCGGATACAGATTTCACTTGTTTTCCCGCGCGCCATCGCATACAATGGAGACCGATAAGGGAGTAATTGGCGCGAACCTTCGCGCGGCCCAGCCAACAACCGATCCGTAGGATCTGGCCCGGTCTGAAATGATGAGACTTATCTGCCGAGAGGCAGATAAGTCTTTTTTTCATTTCCGGGGAAACTATATCGGAATCTGAAGGAGGACAAAGCCATGGAATACTACCGGCAGCCGCCATCGGACACCCTGCACGCACTCGACAGCACGCCCGACGGTCTCACACCGGCGCAAGCCGCCGCGCGCCTTGCGCGCGACGGGCGCAATGTGCTCACCGAACCGCCGAAACCATCGCTCGTGAAGCGCTTTTTCCAGCAGCTGGCCGACCCAATGATCCTCGTGCTGCTTGCGGCGGCGCTGATCTCGGCCATCACGAGCGCGTATGCGCACGAGAGCTTTGCCGATGTGATCATCATTCTCATCGTCGTCATCATCAACGCGGTGCTCGGCGTGTACCAGGAGAGCAAGGCCGAGCAGGCCATTGCCGCCCTGAAGGAACTGAGCGCCGCGCACAGCCGCGTCCTGCGCGGCGGGAAGCTCGTCACCGTCCCCAGCGAGGAACTGGTCGTCGGCGACGTGCTCGTGCTTGAGGCGGGCGACGCCGTTCCGGCCGATGCGCGTGTGCTCGAGAGCGCGAGCCTGCGCGCCGAGGAGGCCGCCCTGACCGGCGAGAGCGTGCCGGTGACAAAATCGCCCGACGCGCTCACGGCCGCCGGTGACATCGGTCTCGGCGACCGCAGCAACATGCTCTATCTCGGCAGCAGCATCGTCTACGGACGCGGCCGCGCCGTCGTCACAGAGACCGGCATGCAGACGCAGATGGGCCACATCGCCGACGCGCTCACGCAGACAAAGGAGAATAAGACGCCCCTGCAGCTGCGCCTGACGCAGCTGAGCCGCATCCTGACATGGCTCGTGCTGGGCATCTGCGCGGTCGTGTTCGCGGTCGGCGTGCTGCGCGCCGGGACCATCAACGGCCGCGTCGTGCTCGACACGTTCCTGATTGCCGTCAGTCTCGCGGTCGCGGCCATTCCGGAGGGGCTGGCCGCGGTCGTGACGATCGTGCTGTCCATCGGCGTGACGAACATGAGCCGCCGTGGCGCGGTCATCCGCCGGCTCACGGCCGTGGAGACGCTCGGCTGTGCGCAGGTCATCTGTTCGGATAAGACCGGCACGCTCACGCAAAACCGCATGACTGTGACGGAGTGCGCGGGCAGCGACGAACACCTGCTCGCCACGGCCATGGCCCTGTGCGTGGACGCGGTGCATGACCCGGAGACGGACACCGTGACCGGTGAGCCGACCGAGGCCGCGCTCGTGCGCTGGGCGGTCGCGCAGGGCCTGTCGCCGAGCGCGCTGCGCGCGCAGTATCCGCGCGTGGCCGAGGCGCCGTTTGACAGCGAACGCAAGCGGATGAGCACCCTGCACGCCGATGGCAGTTCCGTCGTGCAGTATACCAAGGGCGCGCCCGACGTGCTGCTGCCGCTGTGCGACCGGATCTGGATCGACGGCCGCGCCGAGCCCATGACGGACGCGCACCGCGCCGAGATCGCGGCGCGCAATCACGCCATGACCGGCAGTGCCCTGCGCGTGCTGGCGGCGGCCATGCGCACGTATGACGCGCTGCCGGGCGACACGTCGCCCGCGGCGCTCGAGCAGCACCTGTGCTTTCTCGGCCTCACGGGCATGATCGACCCGGTGCGCCCCGAGGTCGTGGACGCCATCCGTGCCTGCCGCAGCGCCGGCATCCGGCCCGTCATGATCACCGGCGACCACGTGGACACCGCCAAGGCGATTGCCAGGGAGCTCGGCCTGCTCGGCCCCGGCGACGAGGCCGTCACCGGCACGGAGCTGAGCGCCATGGACGATGAGACATTTTCCAGCCGCCTGCGGCACATCAGCGTCTACGCCCGCGTGCAGCCCGAGCACAAGACCCACATCGTCCGGGCCTGGCGGGATGCCGGCTTCGTCACCGCCATGACCGGCGACGGCGTCAACGACGCGCCGAGCATCCGCGCGGCGGACATCGGCATCGGCATGGGCATCACCGGCACGGACGTGACGAAAAACGTGGCCGACATGGTGCTCGCCGACGATAATTTTGCCACCATCGTCGGCGCGGTCGAAGAGGGCCGCCGCATTTACGACAACATCCAGCGTGCGATCAAGTTCCTGCTCGGCTCGAACATGAGCGAGGTGCTGAGCATTTTCACCGCGACGATGCTCGGCTTCACGATCCTTGAGCCGGTGCACCTGCTGTGGATCAATCTCCTGACCGACTGCTTCCCGGCGCTCGCGCTCGGCATGGAGCGCGCGGAGCCGAACGTCATGTCCCGCCCGCCGCGAAGCGCGCGCGAGAGTATTTTTGCCCATGGCGTCGGCTTTGACTGTGTGTATCAGGGCGTCATGTGTGCGATCCTGACGCTGGCGGCGTTTTTCATCGGCCACCACATGGAGTACGGCGTCTGGACGCTCACGAACTCGCCCGACGGCACGACCATGGCGTTTCTGACCCTGAGCATGGCGGAAATTTTCCACAGCTTCAATATGCGCGCACACCGGGCGAGCATCTTCACGCTGCGCACGCCCAACTGGACGCTCGTCGGCGCGGCCGCGGCGAGCCTTGCGCTCACGACGCTGTGCATCTATGTGCCGTTCCTGGCCGATGCGTTTGATTTCACGGCCATCTCCGCCGCCGAGTACGCCGTGGCCATGGGGCTCGCGGTCCTGGTCATCCCGGTCGTGGAGCTTGTCAAGTGTGTGCAGCGCGCGGTGGAAAAGCGCGCGGGGCGCGCATGATTTCTGCCGCGCCGGCGCACACTAACTCCGATTCCAACGAGAGGAGATGGGTGCTGTGCGCCAGGCGCTGCCGGTTCCCCAGCGCGTGATGGCCGTGGTGCTGTCCGTGCTGTTCGTGTTCTGCCCGTTCGCGGCCCATGCCGCCGGGGAGAGCGCCCCTGCGGCCGATCCCGTGCTGCTGCCGATTGACTCCAAATTCCCGGGCGACGCGTACGAGCATCTGCTCGACGCGCAAGAGTCGGGTGATGCCGAGGCTGTGGCCGCCGCGCGCAAGACGCTCGACGCCATGGTGAAGCGCGAGGCCAAGGACATCTGCGAAAAGTACCTGAGCGTGCCCGCGACGACCAATTTTGGCATCATGTTCGTTCCGTTTGAGGGGCTGTACGCCGAGGTCGTCAGCCGTCCCGGGCTTATCGAGACCCTGGGCCGCGACTATCACGTCAACGTTGCCGGCCCCAGCACCATGGCGGCCATCCTCAACAGCCTGCAGATGAGCTATCAGACGTTTAGGCTGCAAAAACGCACCGATGACGTGCTGCGCGTGCTTTCCGCCGTCAAGGCTGAGCTGCCGCGCTATCAGGCGGCGCTGCGCCGCGCGCAGCAGCAGATCGAGACCGCGGGCAAGACGGTCGAGGGCATTATCACCACACGCACCAACGTTATGGAGCGCAAACTCAAGGACATCGACGCGCTGGAGGATGCCGGGGAGGCCGACGAGATCTTGGGGCTCACGTCCGCGGGCCTGCTCGCAGACCAAGAAGACAAGGACTAGCCGTGCCTGACGGCGGGGCGCCTGCGTAAGCACTGCGCGGGCGCTTTTCGTATCGTGCTTGCCTGAAGCGCACTTCAATGTGCAACAATGGCGTTTCGCCCTATCAGACGCGAAAGGAAGCCCATGTCTCAGAGAAGCACCAGTCCGCTCAAACGCTCCACCGTGCGCCGCACGCTACAGCGTTTTTGGGACGTCACGCGCACACAGCCGTTGATTGTTTTTCTCTCGGTGTTCTCGTCGGCGGGCTATATCTTTTTGCTTACGTTTGCCAACACCTACGTGATGGCCCTTATCGTCGACCGCGTCCAGGCCGGCCCCGTGGCGGGCGACCAGGTGTTTGAGGTCTTTGGTCCCTACATTCTGGCACTCGTGCTCGTTTACCTAGTGGGCCAAATCCTCTCCAAGCTGCAGGACTACACCGTCTACAAGCTCGAGATTGCGGGCAACTATCACCTGGCACGCCTGTGCTTCGACACGCTCTCCAATCAATCCATGACATTCCACACCAGCCGTTTTGGCGGATCGCTTGTGAGCCAGACGAGCCGTTTTATGAGCGGCTACACGGGGCTGGTGGACGTGACGGTGTATTCGCTCATTCCCACTATCACCTCGGTTGTCTGCACGGTGGCAGCACTCGCCCCGGTGGTGCCGACGTTTACCGTGATCCTGGTGGGCATCATGGTCGTCTACATCGCGTTTGTCTGGCTTATGTACAAGCGCATCATGCCGCTTTCGGCCGCGACGTCCGCCGCGCAGAACAAGCTGTCGGGCGTGCTGTCCGATGCGGTCACGAATATCCTGGCCGTCAAGACCTGTGGGCGCGAGGACTTTGAGCGCGAGCTGTTCGATGCCGCCGACCGCGCTGCGCGCGATGCCGAAACGGTATCGATGCACGCCATGATGCAACGCAACTTTACGACCTCGGGCCTTATCGTTATCACCATGGCCGTGGTGAGTGTGTTCGTCGCGGGCGGCAACGCGTGGTTTGGCATCTCTGCCGGCGCGCTCGTCATGATCTTTACCTATACGTACAACCTCACCATGCGTCTGAACTACGTGAGCTCCATGATGCAGCGCATCAACCGCGCGCTGGGCGATGCGGCCGAGATGACGCGCGTGCTGGACGAGCCGTGTCTGGTGGCAGACGACGAGAACGCCCCCGAGCTCAAGGTGAGCGAGGGCGCGATTGATTTTGAGCACTTGAGCTTTGCATACCGTGATGCCGCGGCGGGCGAGAGCGTGTTCGACGACCTGACGCTCCATGTGGCGGCGGGCCAGCGCGTGGGCCTGGTGGGCAAATCGGGCTCGGGCAAGACGACACTCACCAAGCTGTTGCTGCGCCTGGACGACGTACAGGTCGGCCGCGTGCTCGTGGACGGCCAGGACGTTTCGCGCTGCACGCAGCAGAGCCTGCGCCGCCAAGTTGCCTACGTGCCGCAGGAGGCGCTGCTGTTCCATCGCTCCATTCGCGAGAATATCGCCTACGGCCGCCCCGACGCTACCGACGAGCAGATCCGCGAAGCGGCTCGCTTGGCTAATGCGACCGAGTTTATCGACCGCCTGCCCCGTGGCTTTGACACCATGGTGGGCGAGCGGGGCGTTAAGCTTTCGGGCGGCCAGCGCCAGCGCGTGGCCATTGCCCGCGCTATTCTGACCGATGCGCCGATCCTGGTGCTCGACGAGGCGACGTCTGCCTTGGACAGCGAGTCCGAGGCGCTGGTGCAGGAGGCGCTCGAGAACCTGATGCGCGGCCGCACCTCCATTGTGGTGGCACATCGCCTGTCCACCGTGGCGGCGCTCGATCGCATCGTGGTGCTGGCGGACGGCGAGATTGTCGAGGACGGTACGCATGCGCAGCTTGTCGAGGCTGGCGGCGAGTACGCAAGCCTGTGGGGCCGCCAGACCGGCGCATTTTTGGAGGCGTAAAGACCCCATACGTGGGACAATCGTGCCCATAGGTTTGTTATGCCGCCGAGCCGAGGAGTCGTTATGCCACGCGAGACCAATGCCGCCAAACGCGAGCGCGCCATCGAGGTGTGCGAGCGCCTCAACCGTCGCTATGGCCCGGTTGAGTGCTTTTTGGACCACGAGAATCCCTTTAGGCTACTCATCGCAGTGCTGCTCTCGGCTCAGACGACCGACGCGCAGGTCAACAAGGTGACGCCGAAGCTGTTTGCCCAGTGGCCCACGCCCGAGGCCATGGCCGGGGCAAGTGTGGCCGACGTGGCGGACACCATTAAGTCGCTCGGCTTTTATAAGAGTAAGGCCAAGCATGCCGTGGAGGCCGCGCAGATGATCGTTGCCGACTACGGCGGCGAGGTACCGGCCGACATGAAGGAGCTTGTAAAGCTGCCGGGCGTTGGGCGCAAGACGGCGAACATCGTGCTCAACGTGGGGTACGGCATCGTGGAAGGCATCGCGGTGGATACGCACGTCAACCGCATCGCGCACCGCCTGATGCTGAGTCCCAAGACGCACGCCAAAGAGCCGCTCAAGACCGAGCAGGATCTGCTCAAGATCTTGCCGCACGAGTATTGGGAGTCGGTCAATCACCAGTGGATCACCTTTGGCCGCGAGATCTGCGACGCCCGTAAGCCTAAGTGCGACGAGTGTCCGCTGGCAGATTTGTGCCCCAGCGTGCGCGTGACGGGGTAGGGCCCGGCACGTTTTGCCGGCGTCCGAAGGCTGTGGCCAATGTTGCGCAACACATTTGGGCCGCGAGGGCTCAATATGAAGGCGACGGATGCCGTTTGTTGTGAGGGGATGCCCGAATATGTTTTGCACCAAGTGTGGCTCCGAGATGCCCGACGGAACCGATTTTTGCACGAACTGCGGGGCGCGCATGGGCGCTGCCTCTCCGGCGGCCGCGCCTGCTGAGCCCGCATCGATGCCGGCGGCAGGGATGCCTCCCGTGCAGAAGAAGTCACATAAGCGCGCGGTGATTGTCGGCATGTGCGTGGTGGGCGTGCTCGTTGCCGGCGGTGCCGCTCTGGCGCTGACCGGCGTGCTGGGTCCGCTTGGGCAGGGCAACTCATCGCAGATTACGGTACTGGGGTCCGACGAGGGTTCAGCCGAGCACAAGGACAAGGGAAGCGCCAAGGAGAAGCCTGCCGATGAGCAAGAAGAGCCGGAAGAGACCGAGCAGACGAGCAGCAGCGTAAAGGTCGACCTTAACGACCAGGCAACCTATGCCGCCGCAAACCTGTTCCTGTCGAACTTTACGGAGGAGCACTTCGATCGGGACTGGTATCAGGCGGGCGGCTTCGATTCGACTGACGGACTTTCTGATGACGAGAAATACAAGCTGGTCAAGTTTATCTGGTGCCATTTTATTGACAACGCGCCGTATCGAATCGAGAAAGGCGACTATGACAACGGTAATAGCCAGCGCGTGGCGACTGATGCGGTCAATAGGGAACTCAACCGCTTGACGGGCCTGACGCTTTCCGATGCCGATATGACTTATGACAGAACGCCGGAGGGGGCAGGTGATTCCTGATTCGGCCGAAGCGCATGACGGGTACCTGTACCTGAAGCAGGAATACGGCCAGGGAAATTACAACCCATCGTGTGCCATCGCTACGGGCGCGACCGACCTTGGCGACAACATCTACGAGCTCACCTATGAGGTTTACAGTGCTGGCGGTGCGTTACTTCCTTCCGGCATCCCCGAGAGCACCTACGGCCTGCCAAAGGACCAGTTCATCGCCGCAATTCAAGCGGATGCATCCAGGGGCCGTACCGAGACTTGCACGGTCCGCGTCGCGCAGGGTGACGGCGCCCCGACCTTCACACTGCTTAAAATGGGCGTCTACGATTAGGCTCGGCGGACAGCTCACTCTGATAACGCCAGGCGACTTGCCCGTCTGGCGTTTTTGTTGCGGGGCTGGGCGTACGCTTGAGCTGGAGTCCTCTCCATGCGCTACCATGACAAGCAATGAATTTGACGAACGACCCGCCGAGCTTGCCCCGGCGGGCTTTTGGCGTTGCAATGCCGGAGGAACAGCATGCTCATTCACCGTATAGCCGCGCAGCTCTACACTGCCGAGGCACTGCAAACCGTCGAGGCCGGGCTCGATGCTGGCGAGGACGTGACGCTGGCCGTGTCTCAGTCGGGTCGCACGCTTATGGCCGCCGCCCAGTTTGCGCGTCGTCCGCGCCCCACGGTCTACATCGTGAGCGGCGAGGATGCGGCCGATCGCGCCGCACGCAGTCTGGCCGCCTATGTGGGCCTGGCGCACGTGTGCCGCTTTCCCGAGCGCAAGGACTATCCGTGGCGCGAGCAGGCGCCCGACGACGCCGTGGTGGCGCAGCGCTGCGAGGCTCTGGGGCGCATCGTGCGCGGGGACAACTGCATCATGGTCGCCTCGGCCCGCGCGCTGCTGCGCTGCGTGCCGCCGGTCGAGAGTCGCTATTGGGAGTCCACTACTTTTGCGGTGGGCGAGGAGATTCCCTTTGACGAGGTGCCGCAGCGTCTGGTGGGCATGGGCTACGCCAATGCCGGCGCCGCCGACGCGCCCGGCCTGTTCCGCGTGCACGGCGACACCGTCGAGGTGTTCCCCGCGCAGGAGAAGGCGCCCGTGCGCATCGAGTTCTTTGGCGACGAGATTGACCGCATCCGCCGCATGGTGAGCTCCACGGGCCAGACCATCGGCAACGAGGACAGTATCGAGATCTTCCCCTGCCGTGAGCTGGCGCTTACCGACGAGGCCGTTCACAACATGCACGTGGCGCTCTACCGCGCAAGCCAGGACGACAGCAAGTTGGCGGCGCTGCTCGAGATGGTGGATGCGCGCATCGTCACGCCTGAGCTCGACCGCTTTTTGCCGGTGATGTACGGCCAGACCGTGAGCCCGCTGTCGCACGTGAGCGGCAAGGCGCTCGTGGTGCTGTCCGAGCCGCGCTCGCTGTTCGACGATTGCCTGCGCGCCTACGAAGATATCGAGGCGCGTGCCGGCGAGGCGGGGGTCGACCGTCTGGACGGCCTGTATGTGCGTGCCCAGCAGCTCGATTTTGGTGCTCAGCAGCGCCTGAACTATGTGAGCCTGATTCGTGCCGGCGGTGCGGTGACGGCCGAGCTCAAGATTGAGCAGCCTGCCATCGCAGGCTCGGACAACCGTTTTATGACGCGCATCCAGGAGGTCGTGGGCAAGCGCTATGCCTGCGTGTTTGCCATCCCCGACCGCGGTGCGCGCGAGTCGATGGAGCTCACCTTTGGCGACGAGGGCATTACCTTTGAGGAATCGCTGACTGCGGCGCCCGAAAATGCAGGCGTTATCGGCGAGCGCGTGCGCGTGGCAGCGGCGGATTCCGCCGACCGTGCCGCACGCCAGGAGGCCCATGCTTCCATTCGCGAGCGTAAGGCCGACGCGCTCAACGCCCGCTCGCTCGAGGCGGGCGCCGAGCAGGCTGCCGCCGGCGCCGCCGTGCCCACCATCTCGCGCGGGCGCGTGACCTTTGTGGACGCTGCCCTGCCGCAGGGCGTGGTGGTGCCCGACGCCAATTTGGCCGTGTTCTCGATCGCCGACCTCAACGCCCGCATGGATGCCAACCGCGCGCGCAGCCGCCGCAAGGTTGACATTACGCAGATCACCTTCCCGTTTAAGCCGGGCGACTACGTGGTGCACGCTACCCACGGTATCGCGCTCTTTAGCGAGATCGCGCGTCAGGAAGTGGGCGGCAAGGAACGCGACTACTTTTTGCTGGAATACGCCGATGGCGACAAGCTCTACGTGCCGCTGGAGCAGGTTGACCGCATTACGCGCTACGTTGGTCCCGACGGCGATAAGCCGCGCTTGACCAGGCTCAACACCGCCGACTGGACGCGTGCCACCAACAAGGCGCGCAAGAATGCCAAAAAGCTGGCGTTTGACCTGGTCGACCTCTATACGCGCCGCTCGTCGATTACCGGTATCGCCTGTCCGCCCGATACGCCCGAGCAGATCGAGATGGAGGAGAGCTTCCCCTACGACGAGACGCGCGACCAGCTGGAGGCCATCGCCGACATCAAGGCCGACATGGAGGCGCCCAAGCCCATGGACCGCCTGCTGTGCGGTGACGTGGGTTTCGGCAAGACCGAGGTCGCCCTGCGCGCGGCCTTTAAGTGCGTAGACTCCGGCCGCCAGGTCATGGTGCTCTGCCCCACGACCATTCTGGCCCAGCAGCACTATGAGACGTTCTTTGAGCGCTTTGCCCCGTTTGGCCTCGAGGTCGAAGTGCTCAGCCGCTTCCGCACCCCGGCGCAGCAAAAGCGCGCGCTCAAGGCGTTTGCCGAGGGCACGATTGATGTGCTGATCGGAACGCACCGCTTGCTTTCTGCCGATGTGAACCCCAAGAACCTGGGCATGGTGATCATCGACGAAGAGCAGCGCTTTGGTGTGCAGCACAAGGAGCAGCTCAAAAACCTGCGCGAGCAAATCGACGTGCTCACGCTCTCGGCAACGCCTATTCCGCGAACCATGCAGATGGCCACGAGCGGCGTGCGCGACATGAGTCTGATCACCACGCCGCCGACCGGGCGTCGCCCCGTGATCGTGCACGTGGGGGAGTACGACCCCGACGTGGTGAGTG
>ENA-ORIC01002390-ORIC01002390.1-human-gut-metagenome-genome-assembly--contig:-NODE-2390-length-15280-cov-2.780043_pt1 | contig 15280 bp, 8 predicted proteins | sample MGYA00243023_ERZ508732 | MGnify/ENA primary metagenome ERZ508732 (study PRJEB26277, sample SAMN04329767) | human gut metagenome | biome: human-associated habitat | host: Homo sapiens | place: USA...
GCCTGGCTGCTGCCCTTTTTCACTTTGGTAATGGCCGGGATTACCTTGTCCTTAGGCATCTTCACTGTAAACCGTTTTGTCTTTTTCAGAGTTCCCTGGCCATCGTAAAACCGCAGTTCCACCTGATTGGTCCGGCCGGAAGCCAGCCCAGGTATCAGGTATTCATGAGTGTTTCTCAGAGTTTTCCCGCCGCCTCCACAAATTCCTTTCACCGTAGAGGCTCCTTTAGCGGCAATGGTGTACTCTGCATAATACCCTTCTTCCGACCGGGCGTAAAAATAAATGGATGTGCTGAGGGTTCCGTAAGGATTTTTTACCAGAAGAGGCTTTTCTATCGTATAGGAACTTTTCTTCATCCTGCTTAATTTCTTTGTCACTTCCTGCTGGTATTTTTTCGTATAGACATTCTTTGTGCTGTGTTTGATAGTGTAAACCTTGGCGAAAGATGTATTGTGTCCCCCAAACACCGCCAGTGCTGCGAACGCAAGGAAAATCCACGCAATTTTACTGCTCTTTTTCATAATACACTCCTGTAAAATCATATTTGATCACCCGGTATGCGTACCGGCTGGCTTTGTAAGTATAGGTGCAGATCATCTTTCCGTCTTTGTCATATTCTCCGTAAGTATGATCCATACCGCTGCTGAATGTAATATTGTTTCCTATGTAGTTCACACCGCTGACCACACTGGAGTACGGAACGGCAAACTGCTGTACCATCTCATAGGTTTTCTTCTTTTCATCCACCAGGTACTTGCAAAAATAAGAAGCTATTCCTTTTCGGTAAGTTCCCACTCCCGGATACAGACTCCAGTCAAAATCCGGCAGAGTTTTGGCACTTCCAAAATTATTGTTATACATATACAGATAGTATTGTCCTTCCGGCAGCGACGGATCCTTTTCTACCGTAATGGTATGCTGGCCGGCATGTCCCACAAAATCTCCTTTTTGTTTCAGCAGATATTTTTCCAGTCCGGTGCCTTTGTAAAGGGACCCGCTGTGAATCAGGTAGTCAATCTTCGGATTGGTATAAATGTCCTTCACTTTAATAAGCACACTTTCCTCCCTGCTGCTGAAAATACCGTCGTTCTCATTGATGAGATCCAGGGAATTCAGATGCAGCCAGTCTAACTCCGTGCCACCATAAGTATTTTTTCCACCTTTCCTCTGGACATGTTTCTGTCTTGATTCTTTCATCAGGACTTCAAAATCCACCAGCTCCCGTACTTTACCCGTGGCGTAATCAACACTGATCAGCACATCTTCAATGGTATCCTTATCGGTGTCATTCACAAGACACAGCAGTGTATTTTTGTCCTTGTCATACATAAAATCATGATGAAGTTCATATTTTCCCAGATTTATAGTCCGCTCTACCCGTCCCAGCCGGTTCACCACTGCCAGGTCTGTCAGGCTGTAGGAAAAAACCAATTTGCCGTCGATTGTAAGAATCCGGTCTGTCCGGTAATCATTTAATGGCGTTTTGCCACGGCTCACACCGTCATTATCATAATAATAAATATTGACGGCTTTGGATTTATCATGCCCCATCACCGCAAATAAACCGTCTGTAAGAGCCTGTTTGCTCTCTCCTTTTTCTACTTTCAGGATCTTTGGCACTTCTTTATCGGAGTTTAACTTCACGGTGTAACTTTTGCTGACAAGAAGTTTGTCCTTTTCATCATAAAATGACATCTGTATCTCATTGGTCCTGCCTGTGGCCAGTCCTGTCAGCAGGTACTCATGTTCTTTTGTCACCTTGCCGCTGCCATCATTTACAAGTCGGTGTTTTACCACACTTCCTTTGTCCGGTGTAATCTGGCATACCGCATAGCAGGCTTTGTCTGTCTGGGCATAATAATAAAAGGATCCGGTGTTAGTTCCATATGGATTCCACACCATCAGTGGATTGTCCGTACCATATGTATTTTTCCCCTTCCAGGCACTTAACTGTTCATCCACCTCTTTCTGGTAGTCTTCGGTGTAAATATCCGTTTTCGTGTGACGGACCTGCTCCACCTGAAAATCTGCCTGGACCACGCCCGGTTCTTTTGTGGCTTTGGGCTTTTTCCCCGTATCATTCTGCATCCTGTGCTGCAGCCACAGTTGACACACGAACACAATAGCCAGCACGCATACCACGGCTGCCAAAACAAAAATCATCTTCTTTTTCATCCTATCTCTCCTGTCTGCTTGTTTTTCTCATCATAAATAGTAATCAAATCACTTTTATGTCAAAATTTGTATTTACGAATTTTATATTAAATGTTAAAATATAACCGTACATTTAGTTAAGAATGGAGGATATATAACATGGAACTAAAGGAAAAACAGATTCAAGAACAGAATTCCACAGCGCGTTTTGTCAGCACTGTGATCTGTATCAGTCTCTTGGTGGTTTCTGCTATGACTTTCATCAGAGTGATCCACCCGGTGATCGTTGTACGAAGCGTCATCATCTTATTGACTATCATTATTAATTTTGTAGCACCAAAGATCATTAAGAGCGGCAAGGCATGCCGGCACATACTGAACATAACCACTTATCTTTCGTATGCCGTGACACTGTTTACCGCCAGCAATATGTACATGTACACCTATGTGTATCTGATCGCTATAATGATCATGATCTACTGTGACCGCAAACTTCTGGCACTTTCCGGTATTCTGGCATCTGTTACCATCGGAGCATTTTTCACCTATCATCTCCTGACAGGCTCTCCAAATTTAACACTGGACATTGCCATTGTACAGGAACTGATCGTAGTTGTTTCCGCTTTTACAGCCTATGCCATCATCCGTCTACAAGAACGTCACAACAGCGAGATCCTCATTGAGATTGAGCGTCGTGCCTCCGAGCAGCATATGGTTGCCAGCGAGATCATGCAGCATGCCAAAGATCTGACAGAGCAGTTTGAACATGCAATGCGCTGTTATGAAGACCTGAACAGTGGCATGGATAAGAGCCACTCCGCTATCAGCGAAATTGATACTAGTTCCAAACAGACCGCGGAATCTATTTCTTATCAGACGGACCAGACACTGGAGATCCAGAATCATATTAAAAAAGTGGACGGTGTTACCGCTACTATGAGCGATATTTCCGCTACTACCAAGCAAGCCGTTGAAGAAGGCGTGGCACTGATCGAACAGTTGAAAGCGAAATCCAAAGATGTGGCACTGATCAGCCATGACACAGAAGTTGCTACCAGAGATCTGAACAACAGTATCCACAAGGTAGAGGAGATTACAGATACGATCCTTGGTATTTCCAACCAGACGAATCTCCTGGCGCTGAACGCTTCTATCGAGGCTGCCAGAGCCGGCGAGGCTGGTAAAGGATTTGCCGTTGTGGCAGATGAGATCCGTAACCTGTCTGAAGAAACGCAGCAGGCTACCGAGCAGATTTCAGCTATCATCGCCCAACTTACCGCTGTTGCGGAAGATGCATCCGGCAAAATGTCCAAGTCCGCTGCCTATGCAGAAGAGCAGAACGATATGATCGCTAAGACAGAAGTGAAACTTACAAACATTCAGACAAACTCCGATCATTTGTTTGAAAATGTAGCAACCGTAAAAACTTCTGTAGATGATGTTCTGAAAGCCAATGCCGCTATTTCAGACAGTATCACAGATCTTTCCGCTGTCAGCCAGCAGGTTGCTGCTTCTACCGGAAGTACCCTTTCCATCAGTGCCACCAACATGGATGCGTTACATAGACTAAACGAATCTCTCAACGCTATTGAGACGATCTCCCAGAAAATGTTTGCACTGATCGAGTCTTCAGATGACCTCAACGACAGTGCAGATGATACCACTGATGCACAGACTTCTGAAACAAACGAAACTGTAAGCGAATAATATACCAATATAACTAAAAAATTAAAACAGCCTGTTGAGACGGTTATTGCACCATCCCAACAGGCTGTATCTTTTTACGCCTTCTTATAACGGCCTCTGGCTCCTGCCTTTTTCATCATGGTTTTGTATTTTTTATACTTTGTTTTTGGCAGCGAGATCACCGCCTTTTTACTTGTTTTCTTAAAGGCTCCTGAGTCCATCTTCGTTATCTTTTTACTCTTGATCACAATTTTTTTCAGGTTCACACATCCCGAGAAAGCGTTGGTGCGGATCCTGACAATTCTTGATCCTATAGTTACTTTTTTCAGTTTTTTATTGCCAGCACAGGCTTTTGCCCCAATCTCCGTTACCCGGTAAGTCACACCCTTGTAACGGACGGCAGATGGGATGCTGAGTGATGTCTTTTTCTTGTTGGTCATCCCGGTGAAAACCACTGTCTTTTTGGCTGCATCCTTGAGAGAATACTTCTGTCCTTTTACTGTCAGGGTACTTTCCACCGTCTGCTGTGATGCCTGGGTAGTCTGATCTTCTGCTGCCGCAGTCTTTCCCTGCCGGGTCTCTCCGGCCGGCGTCTGGTTCGTCGGTGACGGTTTCTCGCTGATTGTCGTACCCGGAATCGGCTTCACCGTAGCTGTTGGTGTCGGGATAACCGTCTGCGATGCTGTCGCTGTAGCTGTCGGTGTGGCCGTTGGGGTAGCTGTAGCCGTTGGCGTGGCCGTTGGGGTAGCTGTAGCCGTTGGTGTGGCCGTCGGGGTAGCTGTAGCCGTTGGCGTTACCGTCGGGGTAGCCGTAGCATCTGCGTGAGCCAGTCGATTCACTATAACATATCTTATATATCCTTCATATGGCACTTTTCCATCTGTCATAGTAGAAAATTTATAATAGGAACTAAAGTTAGAATCCACCTGCTGCAACAAACTAAATACCGTGGAATCACTGATGATCAACGGCATCTGATCGTTAGGTGCCTTGGCTGCATTGGCCGCCTTCTTCAGGAAAGCTTTAGCACTAACCGTATCATACACATTATCCCCATTGGCCATGGCACTGTGCTTCTGATAGTATGTATATTCCATGGTATCCACGGCATCCGGCAGGTCGTAGAGCCAGTCGCTGCCTGTGCTACTACTGGTATCCGCTTCATGAGCCTTGGTAAAACGGCTGTCTGGCATCGCAAACCAGTTATAGTGGCATACTTTGGAGTCTTTTTCACAGCCGTCATTTAAGTCATCCCATGTAAGATCCATATCACAATAAGTCTCTCCCCCATCAAAAGAAACCATGTTCCATGCATGACCTCCGCCTCCACTGCCGGTAATACCATCTCCCTGTACATACAAGTTCGGGATCCCCAGTGTACTCAATATAAAAGCAAAGGTATCCGCATAACTTTCACAAACACCGGCCTTGTAAGAGTCTGACATCACACCTATAATATTGTGTGCCCAAGCTGAGTCCTCCGGGGTAGAAGTACCGGAAACATAAGCATAATCAATCCGTGAAACAATCCAGTCGTGCACAATGCGTACCTTTTCATATACATCGGTTGTGGTATTTGTCAAGGCGGTAACCCGTGCCAGATTCTTGTCGATCTGTGCATCATATTTTGCACGATCTGATGCCTTCACATAATCCTCATCCATCTGCAGCATAATCTTTTTCACTTCACCGCTGCCGGATATGGAATAGGCAAATGTACTGCCAATCCAGTAAAATTCGGGATGATCTGCCACAAAGGAAGTTAATATCTCCCACAGTTTCTGCTTACTTGCCACCGTACCACTGCCAAAGGTACAAGTCAGTCCATAATAGACTCCATTGCTGCCGGCTGCAATATCTTGTTTGCCTGCCACGACCTCCAGTGCTGATGCATACAGACTGTCATAAGCTTCCTTTTCCTTTGCAGACAACTTCCTATAACCATAGTCATTGCCGCTCTTTTTCACATAATCCGGCAGATCCTGAGATGCTGCGGAAGAAACCGACAACCCGGACTGGTTTGTTTGGAATTTCTGTGCCTCACTCCAGGAAACCTGTGTGCCCTGCCAGGTGCGCAACCCTCCCACCGGCTCTTCCACTGCTGCCTCTGCCGCCCGGACCGGCTTTTCCTCTCCGGTCGTTATCACAAGGGAACCGGCTCCTACACACAAAGCCAAAAATAATGCTAGTTTTTTTCTATGCCTCATACCATCATCCTTTCTGAAACATGTTTTCACCCATCCCCTGTCTAATGCAAATATAACACAAAATGCGCCCTTCCACAAGGAAAGGACGCACATATTCATTCATCAATTCTGCACTTTTACTTCCGGATGATCAAGGAACCATTTTCCACATCCAGTACCAGTCTGTCACCGGTTCTTACCTCATCTGCCAGGATTTTTTTCGCCAGAAGCGTCTCTACATTTTTCTGCAGATAACGCTTCAAAGGTCTGGCTCCATAAGCCGGCTCATAGGCTTCTTCTGCGATAAAGTCTTTGGCTGCTTCCGAAATGGTAAGATGCAACTCCTTATCTTCAATCCGTTTGTTGATATCTGCGATCAAAAGGTCTACAATACCACCAATGTCTTTTTTGGTCAGCGGCTTAAACATAATGATCTCATCCAGACGGTTCAAAAACTCCGGACGGAAACTTCCACGAAGCTGGCTCATTACCAAGTCTTCACTCTCTTTGGAAATATTACCCTCTGCATCAATCCCATCCAGCAGATAATCTGCTCCCAGGTTGGAAGTCATGATCAGAATTGTATTTTTAAAATCTACGGTTCTGCCCTGTGAGTCGGTGATACGGCCATCATCCAACACCTGCAAAAGCACATTGAACACATCCGGATGTGCCTTTTCGATTTCATCAAATAGCACAACGGAATATGGTTTTCTCCGCACCGCTTCTGTCAGCTGTCCGCCCTCCTCATATCCTACATATCCAGGAGGCGCTCCGATCAGACGGGACACAGAATATTTCTCCATGTACTCACTCATATCGATCCGGACCATATTGTTCTCATCATCAAACAGGCACGCCGCCAGACTCTTGGCAAGTTCGGTCTTACCTACACCTGTCGGGCCTAAGAACAGGAAGGAACCAATCGGCTTGGTCGGATCTTTGATACCAGCCTTGGAACGAATGATAGCTTCAGTTACCTTGGTAACGCCGTCATCCTGTCCCATAACTCTCTTATGCAGTTCTTCATCCAAGTGAAGCGTTTTATTTCTCTCGGATTCTGTTAATTTTGCCACAGGGATTCCGGTCCATCTGGATATAATCTGAGCAATCTCTTCCTCGGATACACACTCATGTACCATGGACTGCTCTCGTTTATCCACTTTATCCTCTGCCGTCTGTAACTTCTGCTGCAGCTGTGGCAACTGTCCAAATTTCAATTCAGATGCTTTCTCCAGATCATAACTGTTTTCCGCCATCTCGATCTGTCGGTTCACATCCTCGATCTGCGCTTTGATCTCATTTACCTGATCCACAACAGCCTTTTCATTATCCCATTTTGCTTTCTGCTGTGCAAAATCTTCTCTCAGTTCTGCCAGTTCTTTCTGCAGTGCTGCCAGACGATCCTGGCTCAGATGGTCTGTCTCCTTCTTCAAGGCAGCTTCCTCAATCTCCATCTGCATGATCCGGCGCTGCACCTCGTCCAATTCTGTCGGCATAGAATCCAGTTCTGTCTTGATGAGAGCACAGGCCTCATCTACCAGGTCAATGGCCTTGTCCGGCAGAAAACGGTCTGATATATAACGATTTGACAAAACTGCCGCCGATACCAGGGCGCTGTCTGTAATTTTTACTCCATGGAAAATCTCGTACCGCTCTTTTAGTCCACGCAGAATAGAGATAGTATCCTCTACCGTTGGTTCATCCACCTGGACCGGCTGGAATCTTCGCTCCAGTGCAGCATCTTTTTCAATATACATACGGTACTCATCCAACGTAGTGGCTCCAATGCAGTGTAGTTCTCCACGGGCCAGCATTGGCTTTAATAAGTTGCCGGCATCCATAGCACCATCCGTCTTGCCTGCGCCTACAATGGTATGAAGCTCATCAATAAACAAGATGATCCTGCCATCGCTGTCTTTTACCTCTTCCAAAACAGCTTTCAGTCTCTCTTCAAATTCACCACGATATTTGGCACCAGCAACTAATGATCCCATATCCAGTGAAAAGACTTGTTTATTTTTCAGTGCTTCCGGCACATCTCCCCGGACAATCCTCTGTGCCAGTCCTTCTACAACGGCTGTTTTACCAACACCCGGCTCGCCGATCAAAACCGGATTGTTTTTTGTTTTACGGGACAAGATCCGGATCATATTACGGATCTCATCGTCTCGTCCGATCACCGGGTCAAGTTTCTGGTCCCTTGCCCGCTGCACCAGATCATAACCGTACTTCTCCAGACTCTCATACACTGCCTCCGGGTTGTCAGATGTTACTTTCTGGTTGCCTCGAACCATAGAAAGTGCTTTCAAAAAACGCTCTCTGTCAATATTGAATTCCTTTAACAAAGCCTTCACTTCTCTGGAAGGTTTTTTCAGCAGACTCAGGAACAAATGCTCTACGGAAACATACTCATCCCCCATGGCCTTTGCCTCATTCTCTGCATATACTAATACTTTGTTCAAATCCTCACTAATGTACTTGTTTCCACCCTGGACTTTTGGCCGCTTGTTGAGCAATCCTTCAACCTGCGCCAAAAAGACAGCCGGGTCAATCTCCATTTTTTCAAACAGTCTGGAAATCAGGCTGTCTTCCGTGGTCAGCATGCTGTAAAGCAAATGCTCCTGCGTAATCTCCTGGTGGTCATAATCATAAGCAATTTTTTCGAGATTGTTGATAATCTCTACGGATTTCTGCGTAAATTTTGTAATATTCATAATTGACCTCCATTCTCACAATACTGCCTTGTGTTGTTCTATCCTCTTTATAACAACCTTAATATAACACCAGTTGTTAGCACTGTCAACCCTCGAGTGCTAATTTTTTGAAATATTTTTGCAATCTGTCTTATTTTCCGTTATACTATAATAAATTATGCAGTAACAAAACATATTAAAATGGAGGGTATCACAATGAGCATAGTATGGACCGAGCGCAAACGCATATGGTGTGGACTGCCACTTACTTTTACCATATACAGTTACGATGAAGAGCGTTTCTATATTAATACCGGTTTTCTGAATCAGCGGGAAGATGAGGTGCGCCTCTACCGCGTGCAGGATCTTACGGTCACAAGATCCTTTATCCAGCGCATTTTCGGAATGGGATCTATCCATGTTAATTCCTCTGACAAAACGATGGGGGATTTTGAGATCCGTAACATCAAAAATGTGGCGGAAGTCAAGGAAAAGCTTTCTGAACTGGTAGAAATCCAGCGGGACAAAAAGCGTGTCAACACAAGAGAATATGTTTCCGGCGATGCAGAACCGGATCATGATGATTACTTGTAAGAAGAAATTGTGTGAATGACAGTCCAGTCCCCCCGCCGGCTTTGCCTGATTTCTGATTATGCCTTGTAATCTGCCTGCTTATCTGCTATAATGATTTTTGTTATGCGGATGTGGCGGAATTGGCAGACGCGCTAGATTTAGGTTCTAGTGGGCAACCCCCGTGCAGGTTCAAGTCCTGTCATCCGCACGATAGCTAAGAGAAGTGCATAGCGGGATGTGGGCGGCTGACACGAGCTCGCTCGCAGACAGACGCACCACATCCCGCGTATATACGGCGATAGCCGTGGGACAAGTGGCCCGGAGGGGCGCTTGTATGCACTTCTCTGAAAAAAGACCCTGATGGGTCTTTTTTTCATGCGGATATCAGTCACCAAATAACTTATGCATAAAATCTTCTCTTTCATCAAACATTTCTACAATGATCACTGCATCCTTTTCAACTCGATAAAAAATATAGTTATGACTGACATATTTGTGAATATTCAATTTGTTTCAATCAGATACCCCCAACTCCGCTTCCAGTTCATCCGCAGATATGGTTCCTTTCTCACGAATGGAGGTTTCTGCCTCATTTAATTTCGTCATTAATTGGTACAAGGACTTTTGCTTGTCAAGTTCATCTAATTCCTTCATATCAATGATGGCACACTGCCCATGTCCATTGCGTGTCAGATAAACTCCATTTCCATCTAAAAATACTTCCCATAATTCTCTTTACTGCTGTTATACATGTTTATCATGATTAATTCAATCTATTCGCATGTAAATTTGCAGCACATCCTACATTTGTATTACCTTTGCCACATTTTTATCTGTCACCGTCACATTTCCACAGCTTATATTATTCACCGAAATCTCATAGGTTCCCGGCGTACTTACAATCAAACTGATCTCTCCTCTGAAGTTAGTAAAACATTCATAATTGACCGGTGAAGTTTCAGGGCCTGAAATCGTAACATTTACAAAAGATTTACCCTCTCCGGTGCTGTCCTGAAGCGTTATCTGAAGCAAATACCCGGAAATCACAAAATCCTGTTCCGTTGTTTCACTGTTGATTGTAACAGTACCAACTTTTGTCCTGTCATCACTGCCATTCAGCGGAATCACGGTCACATCATAAGTTCCATACGCAGTAATATTAGGTATTTTATAAGAACCATCCTGCGTTATATTTCCCTCAAAAGATATGTCTTTGTTTTCCAGATAAATCCCCCAAGGGGTATTTGCATCAAAGGAACTGCCATTTTCCCATGTAACCTTTCCGGACAGACTGCCGACGGTTAAATCATAGTTCTTTTCCAGTGCCATATCGGTTACTGTTATATTTTCATCAGCCAGACTTCCTTCCAAATTCCGTACGGAACACCTATATTTACCAGTCGGTACATACACCGCATATTTCCCATCCCGTACGGCACAGGTTATCATATTGGTGTAATTGCTGGCTTCACACAGTTCTATATATACATCTTCTGACGAATCTCCTCCATTGATCAGGCAGTTTCCACTGACTTTGTAAGTTCCTGTTTCGACCGATACCACATCATTCTCTTCCGTAACCGTAATGGTTTGTTGTTCTATGCCCATTATCCTGTCATATCTGGTAAGCTGATAGGATCCGGGAACCAGCGCTACATGTCCGGAGTAACCGGTCCCTCCCATATATACCTGACTGCTCTCTCCACCTGCAAATTGCGGTGTTAATGTCAAGTAATCGTCTTCCTCCAGTGGGATGATGTTATTTTCTGCATCCAGCAGTTTGATCTTTGTATATTTCAAAGGCATGGTCAAATCCTGTGTCACATCTGAACCATCGATTGTGACTTTACCCACACTGGTATTCCCGTAGAAGAACTCATATTCTCCATCTACAGCAGTCAGTTCGTAGTTTCCTGAACCCTCTCCGTCACCTTTCTCAATGTTCAAGGTTCTACATCTGCTTCCATTGCGTAAAACTGCGATTTCATAACCACTTGGACGATACACTTCTTTCGGGATTTCAAGACCGGTCAGATCCAGTATTTTTCCCTTGCAGGAATGCATCACATAATCTTTCTTCATGTCCCCCAATGTTACTTCGATCGTATCAATGACCGTGTCTTCATCGATCACCTCATAAGTTCCCGGGGTCAGGAAAACTACATACCTTCCACAATCCGAAATAGAATACTTTGTATCGCCCGTATCCGTATTTTTAAAACAATATGACTTGGAAGCTTTTCCGGCAACTTTTCCCATATTCAGCGTAATATCATAGACTTTGCTGGCCGTCACCTGCATCCCCTGTATCGTGTTATAATCTACATCAATTTTGTAACTTCCTTTTTTCAGATACACATAATACTTATTTTCATCGTCTACATCGCTCATGTAAAGAACACCGCTTTCCGGTTCTGACGCCATAAACCACACAGCCGGAAGATCCATGGACTGCGCATCGGTTCTCTTTATGCTGCCGGAAATTTTATAGACAGGAAGAGTCTCTTCATACTGCGTAATGTCCTTCTCCACCGTGAAAGTCTTTCCGTAATTAAACTGATACGAACCTTTCGGTACTTTTGTGGTAAAATTTCCCTCACTGTCCGTCTCAATGTACCGGTTCATAGGGTAACCATCTTCTACATCTTTTCTCTCCAGGTAAGCTTCTGCGTTGGCGATCGGCAGTCCATCTTCCGTCTTTAATTTTCCGGAAATCAAATATTCCTTCTGCTTCTCAACAAGCCAATATGACTGGGTGATTTCCTCCCCGTCCACTGTCATTACGATGTCAAATGTATAATAACCATGATCGTCCTTACTGTCGTAAAAGGGTTCTTCGTGCCAGACTACATTGCGGATCGCGTTTTGATCACAGTAAGCATTGTTAAAGATCGTACGGTATATTTTCAACTCTTTTGACACATCGGTAAAAACATCCTTCAGGGATTTGCCATTTCCTATGGTATCCTCATAAACAAAACCTACATAGCCATCTCCTATGGATTCACTGTATTTTACTGTCCCTTTCGTAGATGTAAAGGCATCTATGGTAAAATGGTCATCCACCTTCTTGTAGATATCCACCCAATCCAGAACAATCAGCTGTTTTCCTCTTTCATAGGCTGCCGCCTGGATCTTGTACATTTCTCCTGAGATGCTTATCCCAACATTCAATATATCCAGTGTGATTTTTTCATCTTCATAGAGAACTGTTACTGTTTTCTCCTTTGCCTCACTGATCTCGTTTAAGTCCACATCTTTATCTTTAAAATAGTAATAAACAGGATATCCGTCATCACTGTCTCGATCTCGCAACATCCTTTCCAACTCATATTCTTTGCCGTCGGCTGTGAGTTTCAGCAGCGTGACTTCATTGGCAGATGCCCTGGTCGGCGAATCCACAATCCGGCGTCCCATTATCATTGTGACCGTATCTGTGTATTCTTTTCCATCCAGCGCAGCTGTTACCCGGAAGGTATAGCTTCCCTTTCCTTTTGCATCTTTGGCATTCCACATAATATCCGAAATAGATTTTACCTCTGCTTTTTTTCCATAACAGTAAACGGTAAAATCACACTTTGTCACATCCGGCACTACCTCCTTCAGCGACTCTGCCTCATCCTGAAATACATAAATCTCATTATCACTTAAATAATAATTCTCAATTTCCTTCTCAAAAAAGACAGAACTGACAATGAATTCCTGATCTTCCGCATAAAGCCCCTGATAAGACTTTTCCGGTTTTACCGTTGGTTCCGGTGTCACATCCGGCGGGAGCATCGTTTTGTCCGGCACTTTCGTTGGCTGTGGTGTGGTACTTGGAAACACACTTGGAGACACGGTTGGTGCTGCCATGGATCCTGCATTTCCCTGCGTGGTCTTTTTGTCACTGTTATTAGTAGCTTTTTTGCCGGACGGTGCTTTCTTTACCTTCACCTTGCAGACATACTTTTTCTTGCCGATCTTTGCCTGTACTTTGGCCGTTCCCGGCTTTTTACCTTTGATGGTAACACCGGTTTTCTTCTTTTTACTCAGTGTCACATTTTTCTTGCCGGAAATAACCGTCCATTTTACCTTCTTTTTGTTGTTTTTTAGTTTAAGCTTAACTGTCTTTCCTATCTTTACAGTCACTGTTTTTTTACTCAATTTCACCTTTTTCTTCTTGGCCGCCTGAGCACTCTGCGGAAACAGAGATAAAGCCAGTGTAAAGATAAGTAAAAGAGTAAGTGCTTTCTTTCCTTTCTTCATGTAAAAACCTCCTGGATATTTGTTTATGTCATTTTTTCGTATACTTTGATACTAAGTTGATTCATTATAACTACTTTTTTATAATAATTCAATACATAGGCAAAAATATATTGTATTTATTTTATCAAATCTGCAAAATTGTACAATATTATGATGCATTTTTGCATAATTGTTGTGATTTCCCATATAAAAAACCTTCAAACTGAGCGGTCTTATCCTGTATCAGTTTGAAGGTTTGCTTCGTTTTTGGAACACTCACGGAGATATTCTATTCCTTCTCTCCGATCACTCCGCCATTCTTTTTTGCCTCTTCCTGCATTTCCTTTTTCACTTGTTTAAATGTTTTTCCCGACACATCCACATCGGTTACCGTGACTTTGAGAGAATCATCATCCTCAAGCACATACTTTTTGTCTTTTTGCGCCTTTTTTTGCTCACTGGCATCTGTCTCTTTAATTGCATCTGTTTTTGCACTTGCCTTTGATATGTTGGCATCATCGTTATTTGTTCCCATAAAACTATGGGCAAAATATCCTCCTGTCAAAAACAGCAGTGCCATAACAACTATGGCGATATGTACTTTCTTGCTTTTAATTTTATTCATATTATCCCCCTTTTTTAGATGTAATACACCCGGTTTTCCTTCCGTTCCGGTGTCTTCGGATACTCACCGTCCACATATCCCAGCGCACAATGTCCAATCCCCTCATACTCATCTTCGATTCCCAGGGACTTCAAAAGGTTTTTGCCCCAGTCCGTCTCAAACTCTTCTTTAGCACGGTGGATCCAGCAGCTGCCTACACCAAGTTCATGGGCTGCCAGCATAAGATTTCCCATCACAAGACTGCCGTCATACACTCTGGTAGGCCAGTCTTTCTTAGCCAGCACAATGATCATAGCAGGTGCTCCGTAAAAAGGATCAAAGCCTTCTTCCCAGCCGCCGATCTCACAGTTTTTCGCTGCGATCTCGTCCCGCATCTTTGGATCTGTAACCTGGATCATAATGGTGTTCTGCTGTCCCCGTCCACTGGCTGCATACAGACCAGCCTCCAGAATCTGATCCAGAATTTCCTGTGGAACCGCATCTTTTTTGTATTTTCGGATACTCCTTCTTGTCTCCATTTTTTTCAGTACTTCACTCATTTTTATCCTTCCTCTCTTATTTTTATAGAGCTTTATTCTGCCACTACTTGATTTTTACCTTTGTTTTTACCTTTGTATAATCTCTCATCTACCAGATGGATCAATTCCTCTGTATCCCTGGTATCATGGGATGTAGCACATGCCACTGTCATGCTGAGGGTAATGGTATATCCCTCCGTCCGAAGCAGTGCCTCACACAGTCGCTGACGCATTTCCTCTGCTCTTTTATATCCTTCCTGTGCCGTCAGTTCCAAAATAGCTAAAAATTCCTCGCCGCCCCAGCGGCATACGATCCCATCATCCGCCACACTTTTTATAATAGCATCTGCCACATAAATGAGACATCGGTCACCACATGTATGCCCATAAGTGTCATTGATCTTCTTAAAATCGTCCACATCGGCTAACATCACGCAAAAATCCTCACTGGTTTCCACGATTTTTTCAAAGTCCAGCTTGATATTGTGTCGGTTGCGCAGTCCGGTCAGGGCGTCATGATTGGCTAAGAAATGTAGTTCTTTCGTCTTTTTTTCCAGCAGCATATAAGAGGCCTTGATGGACCGGACGAAATACAGTGAAAAAAAGATCAAGCAT
>ENA-ORIC01002391-ORIC01002391.1-human-gut-metagenome-genome-assembly--contig:-NODE-2391-length-15270-cov-3.320806_pt1 | contig 15270 bp, 14 predicted proteins | sample MGYA00243023_ERZ508732 | MGnify/ENA primary metagenome ERZ508732 (study PRJEB26277, sample SAMN04329767) | human gut metagenome | biome: human-associated habitat | host: Homo sapiens | place: USA...
GCGAATTATTACGGTTACAAGGGGCTCAAGGCAAACGGTCTGCATCTGCACCGGCACATCGAGACGCAGTACATAATTGACGGTTCGGTCGATTTTACGGTCGATGACCGCGTTTATCATTGCTCTGACGGGATGCTGATAGTCTTTCCGTACCAGCCGCACGCCAATGTCCGGGCGAAGGAGATACGCCATGTCTCGGCGATTATCAACCCGAACAGCTTTGAGTGCTACGCGCCGACCTTTTTCGATTACTACCCGAAGAACAATTTCCTCCCGTCAAGCGCCCTGCCAGCGGGACTGAGGGAGCTCATCGAGTATGCCTGCGCCGTGAACTGGAACAAGTCGCACCCTTACCGCGAGCGGCTTATGAACGATATAGCGGCGGTGATCGTCGGTCAGGCGCTCTCGTCGCTTGAGCTCGTCTCGAGACGAGACAGTACAGGGAGCGAGTCGATATCGACAGTCGGACGGATAATCAACTACTGCGTCACCCACTTGACGGAGGATCTTTCACTCGAGGCGCTGTCGAAGGAATTCTTTCTTGACAGGTCGTATATTTCGAGACTGTTCCGCAAGAAGCTCGGGATCAGCTATGTTGAGTTCATCTCGGCGCAGAGGGTTTCGTCGGCGTGCGAGATGCTGTCTAAGACGATAACCGAGATCGCGTATGACTGCGGGTTCAGAAATCAGTCGAGCTTCAACCGCGTCTTTCTCGCGCAGAGGGGAATGACGCCGACGGAGTACAGAAAAAAACAGCTGTGAGATGAGAGACGCAATGATGCCGTCTCTTTTTCTCTTAAAGTGCTTGACAAATTTCCTTTTTTGGTGTATAATACAGGTACGCAAATCCAAAAACGAAACTTATTTTCGAAAGGAAACCCACGTATGAGAGAGAAACTGGATTTTAACACGGGTTGGAAGTTCTGCCCTGGCGATCAGAATCTGGAACTGCCGCCGTTCAAGGACCCGATGTATCTCGGCGCGAAGACCGAGAGGGAGCTGCGCGGCTACGCTTCGGCGGACTACGGGAAGAACCGGGAGATGATGTTCGGGAACTGGAAGGACGTCACCCTGCCGCACGACTTCATAATCGAACAGGAGCCGAAGAGGGAGAACAACAACACCCTCGGCTATTTCACCTACCATAACGGCTGGTACCGCAAGAGCTTCAAGGTCGAGGAGAGCGACCGGGGACGCCGGCTGGCGCTGTATTTCGAGGGAATCGCGACCCACGCCACAGTGTATTTCAACGGCTGTCTGATGGCTCATAATTTCTGCGGCTTCACTCCGTTTGAGGTGGATATCAGCGACATGGTGAAGTACGGACAGGAGAACGTCGTCGCGGTTTACGTGAACACTACCGATCAGCATGAGGGCTGGTGGTACTCGGGCGGCGGCATCTACCGCAAGGTGTGGCTCGTGAAGACTGAGAGCGTGTCGATAGACCTGTGGGGCGTGTATGTGCACCCGGAGAAGCTCGACGGTATGCCGGGCTGGAGACTGCCCGTAACTGTGACCTTCCGCAACGACACCGCGAAGAGACGCAAGGTGAAGACGTTCATCACGATTCACGGTCAGAACTCCGATTATGAGACGGACGACGACGGCGGATTGTACGGCACCGAGATACAGCCGAAGGACAAGACAACAGGCACGTGGGAGCTCGACATGGATCACCCGAGGCTCTGGAGCATCGAGGACCCGTATCTTTACACCTGTAACGTGCATATTTTCGACTTCTACACGAACGAGGAGCTCGATTCGGTGTCCGTGAAGTTCGGCTTCAGAACGCTTAAGTTTGACGCGAACAAAGGCTTCTTCCTGAACGGCAAGCCGACGAAGATCAAGGGCGTCTGCTGTCACGAGGATTACGGTCTTCAGGGCAAGGCTATCTCCGATTCTGTCAAGCGTTATCGTCTGGAGCTCCTTCGGGACATGGGAGCGAACGCCTACAGGTGCTCTCACTATCAGCAGAGCGAGTACACGTTTGAATGTCTCGCGGAGCTCGGTTATCTCGTGATGGCTGAGACAAGGTGGTTTGAGTCGACGAAGGAAGGGCTTGAACAGCTCGAGGCGCTTATAAAGTGCCACCGCAACAATCCGGCGGTCATAATGTGGTCGCTCGGCAACGAGGAGCCGCTTCACAACAACGATATCGGCAAGCGCATATTCGTGACCATGCGTGAGAAGGCAAAGCGCTGGGACGACACGAGACCCTTCACGACCGCTGTCTCGAACAATCCGGGCGACGCGCCTGTCAACGAGGAAGCGGACATTATCGGCGTGAACTACAATCTGTGGGACTACGACAAGCTGCACGAGAAGTTCCCGGAAAAGATGATATTCGCGTCCGAGTGCTGCGCGGTCGGCTCGACGAGGGGCTGGACGTACGACGACAACCCGAAGCGCGGGTATCTGCACTGCTACGACAACAGGACGGGCTGGTTCATGTCGCGCGAGGCTACGTGGAAGTTCATATGTGAGCGCGAGTGGCTCGCGGGCGGCTTCCAGTGGGCGGGAATCGAGCACCGGGGCGAGACCGAGTGGCCGAGGCTCTGCTCTCAGTCGGGAGCGCTTGATATGTTCCTCCAGAAGAAGGACGCGTTCTACGAGAATCAGGCGCACTGGACAAACAATCCGGTCGTGCACATCTATCCTCACTGGAACCTCCCGGACAGAATCGGCGAGACAATAAGGGTCTGGGTCTACACGAACTGCGACGAGATTGAGCTTGTACAGGACGGAAACATTATCGGCAGGGTACAGGTAGAGAAGTACGGACACGCTGAGTTCGACGTCACATACGCGCCCGGAAAGCTCGAGGCGAAGGGTTATCGCGACGGTAAACAGGTAGGTTCGGATATTGTAGAGACAACAGGCGCGCCGGTAAGGCTCGAGCTTGAGCTTATGAACAGGCATGAACTGAAGAAGGGCGACGCGGCGATAGTGAACTGCTACGCGCTTGACGAGGACGGGAAGAGAGTTCCCGACGCTTCCCCGTTCGTGAAGTTCGACATAAACGGCGGAACGATTGTCGGTACAGGGTCGGATATAGCGGACCACACGCCAGTGCCGGCGCAGGACAGGAAGATGAGAGCCGGGATAATCGCGGTTTGTGCGTTCCCCGGGGAAAACTGCACGATTTACGCGAACGCGGATGGGCTTGAACCTGCTCGGATAAAGATAAGCGCGAAGTGAGGGAGAATATGCCAAAAGACCCGCCGTTTGAGATAACGCCCGAAATCCTGTCATACACAGCCGATATCTCGGAGATGGTCGGAAGGATAAGCGACGCGAAGAATCTGTCGTCAAACCCGACCCTGAGACGCGAGAACCGCATACGCACAATACACGGCTCGCTCGCGATTGAGCAGAACACGCTGACGCTCGAGCAGGTCACCGCGGTGATAAACGGCAGGCTTGTGATAGCCCCGCCGAAGGATGTCGCCGAGGTGAAGAACGCCTATGAAATCTACGAGTGGATGGACAGGCTGGATCCGTACTCGGTTGACGACCTGCTGAAGGCGCACGTGGTGATGATGCGCGGGCTGATAGACGAGGCCGGGGAGTTCAGGAGCCGCCCGGTCGGAGTGGTTGACGGCGAGGGAAGGATAATACACTTCGGAACCCTGCCGGACTATGTTCCGGGGCTTGTGACCGAACTGCTTGGCTGGGCGAAGAAGAGCAGGCTGCCGATGCTGATAAAGAGCTGTGTGACGCATTACGAGCTCGAGCTCATACACCCGTTCGCGGACGGAAACGGAAGGACGGGGCGGCTCTGGCACACGCTGATGCTGTCGAAGTGGAACCCGGTTTTCGCGTGGCTTCCGGTCGAATCAATTGTGCATGACAGGCAGAACGAGTATTATGCCGCGATTAACAGGTCGAATGTCAATGGGGAATCGACCGAGTTTATTTCGTTTATGCTGTCGGCGATCAAGGACGCGATTTTGCAGGCGGTCGGGGAGTGAGATGTGTCTTGACATTCAATGTGTGGTATCGAGAACCATCACTCGACGCACATATCATGTAGCGCACAAACCTGTAGGGGCGTCCATCGGACGCCCGCCTCAAACACATACCGCCTTTCAATATTGTGAGGATGTATGCAAAAGAGCGGGCGACCAATGGTCGCCCCTACAATGGTAGTGCTATGCTTTCAATCAGGTCATCAACCATCGCGACGCCAAATGTGGGAAATGAAGTATATTGCATGATATTTTATCCGCCTATTGACAAATACAATTATATGTGTTATACTACATACGTTACATTCCGGAGGTGCATATATTTATGAAGAAACCCGACAACTACATCTACCCCGCCGTTCTGACATACGAGGACGGATACGATATCGCCGTGACATTCCCTGACCTTCCGGGCTGTGCGACCTGCGGCTCGGACGAGGAGGACGCGATGAAGATGGCGAAGGAAGCCCTCGGCGGTCATCTGTGGTGCATGGAGACAGACGGAGACGAGATTCCCGCGCCGTCGAGGATAAAGGACGTCAGGCACGATGAGAACGAGGTCGTGGTCCTCGTGGAGGTCTATATGCCGGTCATCCGCCTCGCGCACGAGAACAGATCGGTCAACAGAACAGTGACTCTCCCGGCATGGCTGAACGCGAGGGCTTGTGAGATTGGCGTGAATTTTTCGCAGGTGCTTCAGGCGGCGCTTATACGGGAGCTGAAACTGAACGAGGAATAGACAAAATCAGGAGGGGACACGGAATCCCCTCCTTTTATATTTTATAATGACGCCGTATGCCTTAGTTATTGCCAATCACCATAATCGCCGTCCGTATCCCATCCACAGCCGCGCTGGTAATCCCGCCAGCGTACCCCGCGCCCTCACCACAGGGATAGAGGTTTCCGACCTTGCTCGTGGTGAACCCGTCGTTCCTCGGAATCCTGACAGGCGATGAAGTCCTCGTTTCCGCCCCGGTCAGCACCGCTTCCGGCATATCGAAGCCCTTTATCATCCCGCCGAAGCGCCTGAAGCCCTTTCTGAGCATATCCGTGACGAACACGGGGAAAATACCGCCGATGTCGCACAGCCTGTATTTACCGTTCATGTACGTCGGAACAACTCTCGAGGGCTCGGTGAAGCGCGAGGTCTTCCCGCTCAGGAAATCGCCCAGAGTCTCGACCGGCGCGCTGTAGTCGTTTCCGCCCGCCCTGAACGCTGAACGCTCGATCATGCGCTGGAACTCGATGGCTTTCTTCCAGTCTTTGCCAATATCCTCGGGCAGAACCGAGACGGCGATGGCTGAGTTGCCGTTTCTCCCGTCCCTCGCGTAGCGGCTCATTCCGTTGGTCACGACGCCGCCTTCTTCATTGGTTGCCGCGACAACCTCTCCGCCGGGGCACATACAGAACGAGTAGACGCCGCGCGCCGTGTCGCTCACGAGTCCCTGCTGTTTTTCTCTCCACGAGACGTTGTACTCGGCGTGCGGGAGCAGTGGTCTGCCGTATTTGTCGCTCATGTCCGCGAACTTTCCGTATAGCGAATGGTCAAGGTCGGCTTGCAGATGCTCGACGCGGACGCCCACTGAGAAGGGCTTCACGATCATGTCAATCCCTTTCCCGGACAGCATATCGAACGTGTCCCTCGCGCTGTGTCCGACCGCGAGTATCAGGGCGTCGGTTTTCAGGTCATATCTGCCGTTGTTATCTTCTACGGTTATAGATTCGACCTTGCCGTTATTGATCCGCATATCGTCGAGCCGCGTCAGGAAGCGTATCTCGCCGCCGAGACTGGCCACGCGTTTCTCGATATTTCCGACAACGTCAAGCAGTCTGTCCGTCCCGACGTGCGGCTTCGCGAGCGTGAGAATCTCCTCCGGCGCGCCGAACTCGTGGAATTTCTCGAGCACATACCGGCAGATCGGGTCGTTTATTCTGGTGACGAGCTTTCCGTCCGAGAAGGTCCCGGCTCCGCCCGCTCCGAACTGTATGTTTGTCGAGGTGTCGAGCACTCCGGTGCGCATAAAGCTGTCGACCGCCGCCTGACGCTCCTTCACGTTCGCCCCGCGCTCAATAACGATGGGTCTCATCCCGCTCTCGGCGAGTATCAGCGCTGCGAACATCCCCGCGGGTCCGAAGCCCACGATCACCGGGCGGATATCGCTTTTCGCGCGCGGTATGACAAGCGGCTCACGGTGAATTATCTCGATCCCGCGGAGGGCTTTCAGGCGTTCGAGCTTTTTATCGCTGACACGACAGCTGACGTTTACCGAAAAGACGAAGGTCGGGTCCTTTCCCCCGCGGCGTCTCGCGTCGATCGAGCGGCGGTGTATGTCCGCGCGGATGAGCTCAGAGGATGAAAGGCTCAGGCGTTTCGCCGCCTCGGCGCAGGCTTCCTCCGGGGTTGTCCCTACCGGCAGGGATATGTCTTTTACGAGGATTTCGGTTGGTTCGTTTGGCATGGGTTCTCTCTTTCACATTTTGTAATAACACAAACGGGGGGCGGGCGACCAATGGTCGCCCCTACAAGCGTGGTACACAGACCCGAAGATGGTACGTATGTCCAAAGTCGGTACGCGTATCCGAAGGTGGTATGTATGTCCAAAGGTGGTACTCGTGTCCGTTGTGGGCTCTTCATACAAACAAATACCGCCGCACGAATGATTGAGGACAATCCCCCGTAGGGGCGACCATTGGTCGCCCGCTATACAAGGGTATCACTCATACTTCATTGGCGGCGTTCTTTATTTTATCGTGACATTCATCGAGTAATCCCCGATCTCATACACCTTCCCCGAAAGCGTCGACTGCACGTTCACCGTGACCGGAACCGAAACTGTCCCTGAGGTCTTGTTCAGGTAGCCGAGGTCGAGCGTCAGAGACACGTTCCTCGAGGAGAGCATATCGAGCATTGTCTTCGTCCCTCTGAAGGTGACGGTCAGGGAGTTGCGCTCGAGCGTGTACTCGAGCCCGTTCGGGTTCACGACATTTATGTCGGTGACGTTCAGCTTCTTCGTGGTCGTGCCGATCTGGGTTATCGTGACGGTCGCGGTTGTCGTGCCGCTGAGGTTTTCTACGCCGTCCGGGAGCATTATCGCCATGTTCTTCGTCTCGTCGCCGGTGATCTTCTTCTCGTCGATCTGACCGAGGGAGACAGAGTCCATCGAGCTTATGACATCCGGATCGCCGCGCACCTGAATCGACGCCGGGCTTATCGTTATCCGCGAATTCGTCGAGTCGTAGTACCCGTACTTCGTGTCGACCTTCAGGTCAAAATCACGGTAGATATAGACAGGGAAGCGCACGGTAACCTCGGAAGTCTGGAGCCTCACATACGGGTCGTTTATCTCGTTCCCGTTCGCGTCGACAAGTGTCAGCTTGCCGGTGGAAATGAGAGTCTTCGACACCCGCCCGAGGTCAAAGGAAGCCTCGGCGTGGTCAATCGTCCGGAGCACCTCCTCGGGTCCCGAAACATTCACTGTCTCGATCGAAGGCTCGGGCGTGCCCATCGTGAAATCAGCCTCGATCACCTGAGAGGTCACGATCTTTACCGGAACGCTGATTGTTGTGCGTTTGTCGACATATATGGTCATGTAGTTCGCTGACAGAGCCCCGGCGGTGATTCCGTTCGGCAGGGATGTGCGTATCGGGAGCGTGTACTCGCCGGCGCCGTCCACGGTTTTCATGTCAATGTAGGCTTTTACGTCGTCGACGGTTAGGCGGTTTATATCGGCTCTCGGTCCCTTGACGGTCACGTCGACGGTCAGGTCGTAGCCGGAGATTATAGTCAGTCCGAGGGTGTCCTCAATCCTGTCGCGACCGCGTATGTCGACCGATATGCCGGAAAATACTTTCTCGTCGGTTGTAGTATCAGTCATAACGACGTAGAACCACAGGATTATAGCCGCGAGTACACAGAGAATCTTCGCGATGAGCTTCTCGTTCCGGCTTTCCTTCACCTGATAGTCGCCTTTCGAGGCGTCGGCGGTCGGGAGGTTTTTTTCGTTATCGCTCATCGTCCTTCGCTCCCTTCTGTTTTCTCGTGAAGCGTAAGCCGCGCTTCTTGTTCTCGCTGTCGGTCGGTTTCTCGTTCAGGAGAAGTCTTGTCAGCTCGGCTTTCAGTGAGTTGTAGCTGAAATTGCGCTTAAGCTCGCCCTCGACCGCGATCGAGATCGTTCCGTTCTCCTCAGACACGACAACAATCACGGCGTCGCTGTTCTCGCTCATGCCGATAGCCGCGCGGTGACGTGTGCCGAGGTCCTTGATTATGTCGTTGTTGGTGGATAATGGGAGAAAGCATCCCGCCGCGTATATCCGGTCGTCGCGGATGATCATGGCCCCGTCGTGGAGCGGCGCGTTCTTGAAGAATATGTTGCGGATGAGGAACGCCGTGGTGTCCGCGTTGACGATTGTTCCGGTCTTGATGATGTCCCCGAGCTTAGTTGTTCTCTCGATGACGATGAGAGCGCCGGTCTTGTCGAGCGACATATCGCACGCGGCTTCGGTGACCTCGTTTATCATGGCGATGGTCGACGCGTCGTTACCGGACTTCTCGCTGATTGACCTCAGCCCCCTGAGCGGCTCCGCGCCGACCTTTTCCAGGGCGGACCTGAGCTCGGGCTGGAAGACGACGATGACCGCGACCATTCCGACCTGGAAGAGATTCTGCATTATGAACTGCATCGCGCGCATATCGAGTATGTCGGACAGAAGCAGTATGAGAAGGAGTATCAGGAGCCCGGCGGCGAGCTTCCCGGCGCGTCTCTCGCGTATGAACCTGTAGACATAGTAGAACATTACGGCGACAAGGATTATATCGATTATATCCGTAACCCGGATGTTTTTGAGTGTGTTCCAGACGGCTGAGAGCGTCTGTGTGATGAATTCCATAAGTGAACCGTGCCTTCCTTGATGGATTGGCAATTGCCTCATATTCTATTGTACCACAAATCCGTGAATTTTGCAAACCCTTTCACGAAAATTTCCATAATAAATATCAGGCGGGCGTTTATGTAATATATGTACAATACGCCGATGAAAATAGTTTGCGGATTCTTCAAGAATGGCTCTTTTATTTTCTGTCGGTTTGTGGTATAATATAAGATAACCTGAAAAACGGGACGGAGGTCAAAAATGCCAGAACTGAAAGATTTAGAGAAAATTATCGTCGTGACCGGACATTTCGGCGCCGGGAAGACAAATTTTGCGGTGAACCTCGCAAAAGAAGCAAAAAAAAACGGACGCCCCGTGACGCTGATCGACCTCGATATAGTCAACCCCTACTTCCGCGCCGCGGACGACAAGGGCGAGCTCGAGGAGCTTGGCATCAGGTGCATAATCCCGGATTTCGCGAACACGAACGTCGATATCCCGACCCTCCCGCCGGAGATTTACTCAGCGCTCGAGGCGTACGAGAACCCGGACTATGACGGCGTTACAATCTTTGACGTCGGCGGCGACAACGGCGCGGCGGCTCTCGGGATGTACGAGAAGTGGTTCAGGGAATATCCGTACAGTATGCTCTACTGCTGTAGCCTGTACCGCCCGCTGACCGAGGAGCCGGAGGACGCGGTCGGGTGTATGCGCGAGATCGAGTATTACTCGAGACTCAGGACACAGGGCATCGTCAACACGTCGAACCTCGGGGAAGAGACGACGGCGGAGCTTATCCGCGAGTCGATCCCGTGGGCGGAGAGGATATCCGAATTATCCGGGCTGCCGGTCGTCGCGACTGTCGCGGACAAGCGGTTCGAGGCGGAGCTCTCGGACATTCCGGGGCTTTTCACGATAGAGAACGCCACGAAGGCGCTTTACTGACGTGACATCACGTTTCACAACGTTCTATATATATAAAAGTTGACAGGAGGAAACAAAAGGTGAACAAGGTAACATTCAGGGAAGATCTCTGCAAGGGCTGCGGGCTCTGCGTCCGCGTATGTCCGAAGAAGATAATCTCGCTCGATCACGGAAAGCTCAACAAGAAGGGCTACCATCCGGCACACATCACCGACGCCGAAAAGTGCATAGCCTGCGCGATGTGCGCGACAATGTGCCCCGACGTCGTCATCACGGTCGAGAAGATATAACGAAAGGAACTTTGAAATGGCAAAGAAAGTACTTATGAAGGGCAACGAAGCCATCGCTGAGGCGGCAATCAAGAGCGGCTGTCTGCATTTCTTCGGATACCCGATAACCCCTCAGACCGAGATTTCCGAGTACATGGCGAAGCGTATGCCGAAGGTCGGCGGGCTCTGCCTTCAGGCTGAATCCGAGGTCTCCGCTATAAACATGATCATGGGCGCGGCGGCGGCAGGCTCGAGATGCCTGACCTCGTCCTCTTCCCCCGGAATCTCGCTCAAGAGCGAGGGAATCTCGTACATAGTCGGCTGTGATCTCCCGTGCGTCATTGTAAACGTACAGCGCGGCGGACCCGGTCTCGGCGGCATTCAGCCGTCCCAGCAGGACTACTATCAGGCGACAAAGGCGAACGGACACGGCGACGAGCAGATTATCGTCCTCGCCCCGGCGTCTGTCCAGGAGATGGCGCAGCTCACGAGCGAGGCGTTCGACCTCGCGGATATCTACAGAATGCCCGCGATGATTTTAGCCGACGGCGCTCTCGGTCAGATGATGGAGCCGGTCGACTTCGAGCTCTCGTCAAAGCGCGAGATCCCCGAGAAGACATGGGCGACGAACGGAACCTTCGGCAAAAGAAAGAAGAATATAATAAACTCCCTCTACATGAACCCGAACGAGCTTGAGCAGTCGATAATCGACCGCTACAAGCGTTATGACGAGGTCGCCGAGAAGGAGACGAAGTACGAGGAATACAAGTGCGACGACGCGGATATAGTCCTTGTCGCTTACGGCATAACTTCCCGTATCTGCAAGACCGCCATAGCCGCGGCGAGAGCGAAGGGCATAAAGGTCGGACTTCTGCGCCCGATAACCCTCTGGCCGTACCCGAAGAAGCCGCTTCGCGCCCTCGCCGACACGGCAAAGCATTTCCTCGTGGTTGAGCTGAACATGGGTCAGATGGTCGACGACGTGAAGGTGTCCACCGAGTGCAAGCGCCCGGTTTCCTTCTACGGCAGAACCGGCGGCGTTATCCCGACCCCGGCGGAAGTGCTCGCGGAGATTGAAAAGATCGCAGGAGGTCTGAACTGATGATAGTATTTGATAAACCGAAATCCCTGTCCCCCGTCCCGTTCCACTACTGCCCGGGATGTACTCACGGAATCGTTCACAGACTGGTCGCCGAGGCTCTTGACGAGCTTGATATCTGCGGCAGGACGGTCGGTATCGCGCCGGTCGGATGCTCGGTGTTCGCGTATAACTACTTTGAGTGCGATATGATCGAGGCGGCGCACGGACGCGCTCCGGCTGTCGCTACGGGCGTTAAGAGAACTCACCCGGACAATATCGTCTTCACCTATCAGGGCGACGGCGACCTCGCGGCTATCGGTACGGCTGAGACCGTCCATGTCGGCGCGCGCGGAGAGAACATCACGATAATCTTCATCAACAACTGCATCTACGGCATGACCGGCGGTCAGATGGCTCCGACCACCCTCCCGGGTCAGGTCACGACGACTTCTCCGTACGGACGCGACAGACGCATTCAGGGCTCGCCGATTCATGTCTGCGAGATGCTTTCCACCCTTGACGGAGTGGCTTACGCGGAGCGTGTCGCGGTCAACACCGTACCGCACATAAAGGCGGCGAAGAAGGCGATAGTGAAGGCGTTCCAGAATCAGATCGACAGGAAGGGTCTCTCGATTGTCGAGGTTCTCTCCACCTGCCCGACGAACTGGGGCATGACGCCGGAAAAGGCTCTTGACTGGGTCGAGAGCGACATGATACCGTTCTATCCGCTCGGCGTTTACAAGGACACCGACGTGAAGAAGCTGAACCCCACCTCGACAAAGGAGGAGAACTGACATGACGATGAACATATTACTCGCGGGCTTCGGCGGACAGGGAATCCTGTTCGCGGGCAAGGCTCTGGCGAAGATGGCTATGGACGCTGAGCTTCAGGTTTCGTGGCTCCCGTCCTATGGTCCGGAGATGCGCGGCGGCGCGGCTAACTGCTCGGTCATCATATCCGACGAGGAGATCGGTTCCCCGGTCGTTGTGACGCCTGACCTGCTGATCGCGATGAACATCCCGTCGTACGACAAGTTTGAGCCGAACGTCACCGCGGGCGGCAGGGTCATCTATGACTCTACACTGATTCCGGCTCCGGCGATGAGGGACGGAATCGAGCACGACGCTATCCCGGCGACGGGTCTCGCGGCGGAGAACGGGCTTGAGGGCATGGCTAACGTCATCATCCTCGGGTATCTCCTGAAGCTCACCGGTCTTTTCGAGTATGACGCGTTCCTCGAGCACATGATAGCCGGCATACCGGCAAGCAAGGCTGCCCTTGTCGAGAAGAACAAGAAGGCGCTTGAGCTCGGATACAATTACGCAAAGTAAACACATGGGTGTCGGTCGGCGGATAACCGGCTGGCACTCTTTTTGATATGAAAGGAAATCCACATGAAAGTAACAATGCTTGAAAACGAGGTCTGGTACGGTCTCGCGGTCTCGGAGGGCACGAAGATGCCGGTCGGGAAGGATGACAATTTTTCGTTCGCGATGCAGCCGGTCAACACCAACAATCAGTACTCACCTCTGCTTCTGTCGAACAAAGGACGCTATATCAGGGGCGAGTACGCATTCTACACGAAGATATCCGACGCAGTCATAGAGGTCACGTCGAAGCTCAGACAGGCGGAGCTGTACGAGGGCTATACCGACCTCCGCGGAGCGTTCCGGGCGGCGGAGGAGGCTCATTTCCCGGCAGACGGAAAGCTCCCGCCCGAGGAGTTCTTCTCGAAGCCGCAGTACAACACCTGGATCGAGCTTATCTACAACCAGAACCAGAAGGACATTACTGAGTACTGCCGCCACATAGTGGAGAACGATATGCCGAAGGGCGTCATCATGATCGACGACCTCTGGACGCCGTACTATGGCAGCTGGGAGTTCGACCGTGTTAAGTTCCCGGATCCGAAGGGGATGATCGATCTTCTCCACGAGTGGGGCTTCAGGGTGATGCTGTGGATATGCCCGTTTGTCAGCCCGGACTCGTTTGAGTTCAGATACCTCCGCGATAAGGGCGGACTTGTCAGGAATCCGGACGGGAAGGTCAGAATTGTCGGGTGGTGGAACGGTTTCTCCGGAGTTCTCGATCTGTCGAACCCGGTCGATATCGAGTGGTTCAGGTCGAGATGCGGCCATCTGACAGAGGATTACGGCGTGGACGGCTTCAAGTTCGACGCCGGCGACGCGTGTTTCTACCGTCCGGACGACAAGACTGCCGGAAATGTCACGCCGAACGAGCAGTGCCGCCTGTGGGCTGATATCGGTCTCGGCTACCCCTACAACGAATACCGCGCCTGCTACCGCAACGCCGGGCGTCCTCTCGTTCAGCGTCTTCAGGACAAGAGCCACAGCTGGACCGGGCACGGAATCAACGAGCTTATCCCGAATATGCTGGCGCAGGGCATTCTCGGCTATTCCTACGGCTGCCCGGACATGGTCGGCGGCGGCTCGTTCACTGACTTCCTTCCCGGCTCGACGAAATTCGATCCGGAGCTGTTCGTGAGATACTGCGCGACGGCGGCTCTCATGCCGATGATACAGTTCTCGGCGGCACCGTGGAGGGTGCTTGACGACGAGCATTACGCGATGATACTGGGTCTGATGAAGCTCCGTGAGGAGTTCCTGCCGACCATCCTTGAGCTGGTGAAAAACTCCGCGAAGACCGGTGAACCCGCTGTCAGGTACATGGAGTACGTCTTCCCGGGTCAGGGCTTTGAGAAGGTCATCGACCAGTTCTGCCTTGGCGATGATATAATAGTTGCGCCGGTTCTCACAAAGGGCGCCGTGACGCGCGATATCGCTCTTCCGGACGGAAAGTGGAAGGATCACCGCACCGGAAAGATATACGACGGCGGAAAGACAATCACGGTCGACGCGCCTGTAGACAGCCTGCCGATAATGGAGAGGGTGAGATAATGTTTGACGAGCTTGACCCGAAAGAGATGATATCCGAGCTCTGCGAAGCCTTTCCGGGCGTGCAGACGGAGATACATTATCGAGACGACGACGAGTACGATTATCTGGTGGACGACGAGGTCTGCGTGGTGTTCATAAACCCGTGCGGAGACAATATCTCGGTAGACCTGAGAGGTGAGTTCACGCTTACCTGCGGCGGAGAAGAGGATGTGTTCTTCCCGGACGAGGAGGGCTTTGAGGAGCTCTGCGAGGAGATACGCGAGCTGCTCGGGGAATAAAACAGAACAGAAAAGGGTAGCGGCTGCTCCCCCTGTTTTTTTTGTTATCTTTTTGCTTTTACGTACATCATCAGCCCGGTGAACACCTCTGTCAGCATCTCGCTGACCTGCTCATCGCTGACCTCGGAAGCACCTGTCGCGCACATGACGCCGATTCCGTAGGTGTATATCCACATATGCCCGAAGATTTTTCTCGCGGTCTTCTCGTCGACGTTGTGGTCGTCGCATATGGCTTTTACGCACAGATCGACGTCAACCCCGAGCTCGCGGAACAGCTCGTCGGTCCCGATGGCGTTCTCGGTCACCCGCATGAAGAGCAGCTGAAAGAGCTTCGGCTCCCGCTTCGAGAACAGGACGGTGCGCATACCTATCCGCTTGAACATGGGCATCTCCTCGCCCGTGTCCTCGGTGACGAAGGCGTTGAAGCGCTTTATCGCGAGAAGGCGTGTCTGCTCTATGACTTCATCCATGCTGTGATAGAGGGTGAATATAGGTCTCGACGAGCCTCCGAGTCTTGCCCCGAGGCTCCTCGCGGTCAGGGCGGAGAGTCCCTTTTCGGACACGATATCAAGCGCGGCGGCGATCATCTGGTCTTTTGTGAATTTTGGTTTCGGCGGCATAGCGTCTTCCTCCGGTTATGTTGTATAACATTTGATTCAGTATACCATATATTCCGCCATTTGTCAAGTGGATGTTATGAATGTTTACAAGTGCTGTAAAGTTTTATTGCGGATGACACGAAAATATGGACAAATTGAAAAAGGGGACGCCAGATGGACGTCCCCACAGCATATCACTTAGTCTTTGTCCGCTTTTAACACCGCGCCGAGCATGACAGTCGCGCCCTCCGTGCAGTGCTCCGGGCTGGAGTATTCCGGCTCGCAGTGGGACAGACCGTCCTTCGACTGTACGAAGATCATCGTGGTCGGGAGCATATACGACGCGAACTGCGCGTCATGACC
>ENA-ORIC01002392-ORIC01002392.1-human-gut-metagenome-genome-assembly--contig:-NODE-2392-length-15246-cov-2.983585_pt1 | contig 15246 bp, 17 predicted proteins | sample MGYA00243023_ERZ508732 | MGnify/ENA primary metagenome ERZ508732 (study PRJEB26277, sample SAMN04329767) | human gut metagenome | biome: human-associated habitat | host: Homo sapiens | place: USA...
GGGACTTTGCTGTATTGGGAGCAGGTATATTGAGAAATACGCTTGCCGTTGTTGGTACGGTGGACATACATCTTGCCACCGCAGTCGGCACAATAAAGCAAGCCAGTGAGGGGAGCAGCTTCGCCCCAGCCGTTAGGGTAGCGTCTGACATTTCCTCGGATTTTCTGCACAAGGTCAAAAGTTGGCTGGTCGATGATTGGCTCATGGGTATTTTCAAAAATCGTCCATTCGTCCTCCGGCACATAATGGCTTTTCTTGTCCTTAAAATGCTTGCGTGTTTTGAAATTGACCGTATGCCCCAGATACTCACGCTTTTTAAGGATTTCTACAACGGAAGAAGCACCCCAGCCGTACACATCTTTGAAAGTCTTATTTTTGTTCACACCCTCTCCAAACTGTGCAAGGTAAGCAGAGGGTATCAAGATTTTTTCCTCTGACAGCTTCTTTGCAATCTGATACGGTCCGAAACCGTCTATTGTCATGGCAAAGATACGCTTTACCACCTCGGCTGCTTCCGGATCAACTAACCACTGGGTTCTGTTTTCATTCCAGAGGTAGCCGTAAATGACTGTACCTGTGAGGTGCTTGCCGGACTTGCCTTTGGACTGGAAAGTGGAACGGATTTTGCGGCTGGTATCTCTGGCATAATACTCATTCATAATATTACGGAATGGGGTAAAATCATCGTCCCCTCTGGCACTGTCCACACCGTCATTGATGGCAATTAAACGGACACCACGCTGACGCAGTATCTCCATAATCTGACCGACTTTCAGATAGTCACGCCCCAGTCGGCTCATGTCCTTGATACAAAGGTATTCCACATTCCCGGCTTCCACTTCTTTCATCATTGCCAGAAATCCGGGACGGTCAAAGCAAGTACCACTGATACCGTCATCAGTGAAATGGACTGTGTTAGAAAAGCCCTGACGGTCAGCATATTCTTCAAGCAGCTTCTTCTGGTTCGATATGCTGTTGCTCTCGCCTTGCTGGTCATCGTCTCGGCTCAATCGCTCATAAAGAGCAGTGATTTTTTCGTTTCTTCTCATGGCTTACGCTCCTTTCTTCGATTTTAGGTTGTGTGTTCTAAGAGACTTCCCAACCGCTTGATTAAGAAGTCTTTTAGAGCATACAACACCGCTGCTTAGCTTGAATTTTTTATACTGCTTCACCGCAAAGCAATTCGGCTTGCGCTGCTCCAGCCCCTTGAACATATAGTCCACGGCGTTGAGAAAGTCCTCGTCATCCTCCTTGACCTCCATGCCGGAGATCATGTCCACCAGCGTATTCAGATTCCGATCCTCCTCGGCTCCTTCAAAAATGATGTAGCCCAGCAAGGCGCAGTACAAAAGCGTTTCCGCCTTCGTCCAGAACGGATCGCCCTCCTTGCCCTCGCCCTTGGTGTTGGAAATAAGGGCATTGACAAACTTTAGAATGTCCGCCTCGGTCTTGATATACGCCAGCGGGTTATAGTGCATGGATTTTGAAAAATCAATGCTGTTGAACACTTTGATCTTATATCCCCGCTTTTGCAAAAACGAGCCGACCTGCCCCAGCACACCGCCTTTAGGGTCTACCACCACATAGGAAGAATGAGCTTGCAGGAGTTGCGGCGTGAGCCAAAAGCGGGTCTTGCCTGAGCCGGACGAGCCGATGCCGCAGAAATTGAGGTTGCGGGCGTTGGCAGGATTTTTCGGACGGGTGTTCATGGTAAGCCGTTCCGTGGCGGTCAAGATCATATTGTTTTCAAACTTGGGATTGACAAAAGGGCGTATATCTTTTTCAGATCCCCAACGGGCTGAACCGTACTCTTCATCACGCCGGAATTTCTTTGCGTTCTTGCTTTTGAAGCAGATCAGCAGACGGAACGCCACCGCCCCCACAATGCCCACCAGCCAGTCAAAGGGAGCAAGGCCGGGGGCAAAGTCGGCAAAGGCCGCGCCGACGGCCTGTCCCAGTCCCAGCAGCTTATGGGCAAAATCGCCGCCCGCCGCCAGACGGTAGGCCGTCCCCAGCTTGAGAAACACCCAGCCGATGAACACATAAGGAATGTTGGGCAGCACATATTTACGGAGCTTATCTGTCACCATGCACGGCCTCCTTAATGTGTTCTTTCTGAGGCTTTTCCTTGGCAAGCTGCTGTTCCGCCTGCTTCATCTGTTCGGGGATCGTGGGCTGGCGGGACTTGGCCTTATCCAGCACCTTGCGGGAATATTCCGAAAAGCAGGCGGTCATAGCGTCCGCCTGCCCGGACTTGAAGAACAGCAGGTATTTCCCCGGTTCAGTCTGATAAAAAGCATAGTCCACATTCCATTTCCGGGCTACCCGGTCAAAGAGCTTTGTGTCCCCGGACAGTTCAAGGCTGTTGGTGGATGTGCCATGAGCCATGAGCTTTTTCACGGTCTGCTTGCCGTGGGGCGTCTGCTTTGCCCGGTGTGCCTTGGCGATCTTGCGCCCCACCACCCGGACAACATAGGCAAGCCCCCGGGCGGTCAGCTTTGACGCCTTCACCGATACGGCAATCGTGCGCCGGGAAATATCCTCGTCTACCAGCCGTCATCGCCTCCTTTCTGATAGAGATATGACCTTGGGACAAGTTGTCCCAAGGTCAGCGTTCATCATGCTCCTTTCTCGGGTGCAGGCGTTCGCCCTCCAAAGAGGAACGGTCTATGACCTCCTTGTAGGCCGCCATCTGCTCCCGGATATTCAACTTGGGGTACGCAAAAATGCGGTGTTCGGCGGGAATGTCCTCGATCCCGTGGTACACCTCCTTGAAATCGCCGCTGCGGGTCAGATAGCCCGTGGGGGCGAAGTGGCCGCCCTCGTTGATCCGCATATCCCGCCCATAGGCTTCAAAATCGAAGTAGGGCAGCACATTGTCCGGCACATCCAGTAGTTCCATGTCCTCCACATAGATGCGCCCCAGCGTTTCATCGTCGGTCACGCCGGGGTGCAGCTCGTAGCAGTCCAGATTGTGAACAAGGTTGATGATGTCCGCCACGCTGGAAGTATGGTCGCCCTTGTTGAGCGCAGCCTCCAGCGTTTCGATCTCGTCGCTGTCCAGCTCGGAAATGAGATGCGCCAGATGGTTCAGCTCGTCCAAGTTTTCATACTCGGTGAGATAGTCGTATAAGCCCATCACATCGCCGTCAAAGGCGGTGATGAAAAACTCCTCATACCGCACACCGTCCACTCCGATGTTCTTTAAGAGCGATTGCACCTCCTCCGTGGTGGCCGGAAATTTCAGCGTTTCGCCCACAAGCTGCCCCTCGGCGTATTTGCCGAGGTTGGTGATGTAGGCTTCAAATACCGTCATTTGCACCTCCTTTTGTCAGCGCCTCCGCGATCCCCGCCATGATGTACTCGGCACAGGGCAGCGCAATGGCGTTTCCCAATGCTCGGTAGCGGTGGGTGGATAGGATTTCCTCGCCGTCCGCACCGTACCTTGTCCAGCCCTCCGGCAGCCCCATCAGCCGCTCACATTCTGTTTCCGTGGGAAAGCGGACACAGCCCCCGGCGGGATCGTCCTCATACCAAAAGGCAAAGGGCGAAATACCGCCCGCTAACAGAGTGGGAAAAGGATCAGTTGGCAGTCCGAAGCTGTTTCGGAACGCTGTTTCCGTCCGCTCCTTGGCGGACGCCCGCATACGGAAGCATTGAAAGGGTCGGGTAATTGGTACACGCCGCCCTGCTTCAATAAAAGAGCCTCGATCTCCGCAGGCGGCGGGCAGCCCGCGATCTCCGCCAAGTGCAGGAAGTGACTGCATTGTGCGGGGCTTAAAAAGTATTTCGTGGGAACGCCGTCCTCCAAAGTCTGCCACAAGAAAGATGCGCTGCCGTCGTGCCAGCCGGGGGCTTGCCCAATGCTGGGCGTCCATGAGCCGCCAGCAGAGGTCAGGCGTTCGCCCTCGCACCATTCCGGCTCCTGCCCATCTTCCAGAAGCAGGCATTGAAATATCGGTGTCTGTGAAAGCGGATAGGACGGCTCTAAAATCCATCCTGTCATTTGATGAAAACGCTCCCATGACGTTTTCCCAAACAGCGATTGCTGGAAATAGACCATTTGTCGCCTCCCTCATTTCACGGATAATGCGGATGGCTTGAAAGAACAGGCTGGACTTTTCTCCCGCAAGCCCCTTGCGGTTGCCGATCTGCGAGAGATTTTGACACGGTGAGCCAAAGGTGATGATATGGACGGGCGGAAGATCCCGCCCGTCCAGCTTCGTCACATCCCCCAAATGCGCCATATCGGGAAAGTGGCGCTTGGTGATGGAGATAGGGGCTTTTTCGATCTCGCTTGCCCATACCGGCTCCATGCCGCAGCGTACCGCCGCCAGCGGGAACACGCCGATCCCGTCAAACAGGCTCCCCAGCCGGAGCGCCGTCATCTTATCTGCGCCCCTGTCCCTTGACGGTCAAAATGCCCTCAAGGGTGGTGGCGGTGATCCCGAGCCGCTGGGCAACGGCGATGTCGTTCTTCATGGCCTCGGTAACGGTATGACCGCACACCACCAGCACATGAGAGCGGCGGAGCAGGTCGCGCCCCATGTCGATGCCGCTCTTATGTTCCTCTGGAACGGCGTCATTGAGGAAAAGGGGCTGATAGAGCGTCGGGCAGATAGGCGAAAAGCCTGCCTCATACACCGTGCGGCAATACTGCGCCGCCAGCTTTGTGTTTTCGTGGTCGCTGCCGCACCATGCGGCGGTAATATACGCGAGGGGTCGTTTCATTGTAAAAACCTCCAATTCATAAACGAAAGACCTCGGGACAAAAAGTCCCAAGGTCACTTTTCAAGATTCGTTTTCTTTTCGGGCTTGCCCAGCTCGGGCGGCTGCTTGGCCTTCCAGTCATCCAGCAGAGAAATGATCTTGTCTTTCATTTCCCTCGGGGACTTGTCCTTGCCGAAATACTTTTCCAGTTCCGCACTATTGATGATCACCTTGTCTACCTCCTTTTTCTCCTGCGACAGAATCCCGTCGATCACATCGCCGTTGAGCTTGCCGTCCTTGTCCAGCTCCCGCATTTTCTGTGCCTGCGACAGCGAGGGCGAGGACTGCTGCCCCTCGATGGACACGGCGATATACCTCTGATTTTTGGGGCGGATGAATGAGATCTCCACCGCCGGGGTGAACGCCAGCTTTTTCTCGTCCACCATTTTCTGCAAATCCGGCACAAGCTCGGTCAGGCGGATATACCGCTGCACCTGCTTGTAGTTCATGCCGTTGCGATCTCCCACGACCTGCGTGGAGCGTTTTCCGGCATCCTTGTCCTCCTCGCCGGGGCGGCTGCCTTGGTGCTTGATGGCCTCCACCTGCATTTTGAGTGACTGCGCCTTTTCCGTGGGCAAAATGCGCTCACGGTGGCGGAGGTTGTCATCCGTCATGGCAAGGATGGCTTCATCGTCCGTCATGTTGCGGACGATACACGGCATATTCGCAAATCCGGCAAGCTCGCTTGCCCGCTGGCGGCGGTGTCCGGCGATGATCTCATAGCCGCCGCCTTCACGGGGGCGCACCAGCGCAGGCTGATTAACGCCAGCCGCCTTGACCGACTCCACAAGCCCCTGCATTTCCGCATCGTCCCGGACACCAAAGGGGTGATTTTTGAACGGGTGCAGGTCAGACAGGTTGAGATAGACGATCTCCTCTTTTTCGGCGCGGGTGGCGTCACGGGGCGCAGACGGCTCCGGCGTGACCTCCGCACCAGCGGGAGCGCTGCCCTTATCCACGACAGGCTTCTCCGGGGCGGGCTTGCTTTGGGACTTTTTGTCCCGAGGTTTGGGCGGCTTTGCCTTATCGGGAGAGGCCTTGCCATCCTTGGACGGGCGACTTCTGCCGGGCTTGGCGGCCTTGTCCTTTTCCGTGGGCGGCTTCTGCTTGACCGCCTTTTTCTCCTCCTTGGCCGCCTCGTCACGGGCGGCGGCAAAATCCACCACCTTGCCGGAATGTGCCGGGGCGGGGTCGTCCTTGCCGGGAGCGGGCGGCTGTTCCTTTTCCTTTTCAGCCTTGGGGACTTCGGGAACGGCAGGCTCCTCCACTTCGGCGTGGGTAACAGCGTCGGCGTGATCTGGCACGGCCTCGCCCATTTCAAAGAGCGCTGCCTGCCCCTCATGCTCCAGCATGACTGCCTCCGCGTCGGTCAGCACAGGCTCGGGAGTTAGCTGCTCCGGCACGGCGGCATTTTCTACCGTGGGAGCGGGAGCCTCGGCGGGCGGAGCTGCTTCGGGAATGTTTTTCTTATCATCTGCCATTTGCAAACCTCCTTTTCGTGGCATGAAAAAAGCCAGTCCGCAGACTGGCCAGCAACGGGAAACCTCCTTTCAGAAAGGTGTGTATTACATTACCGCCCGTTGTCCTATTGAACGGTATTATTATTGTAGAAAATACTAGAATTTGATGCTATAATTAATGTGTTCTATGATTAGTTTTCGGAAGAAATAGAGGACTGTTGGTATGCCAAACTACAAAGAGAAAATAGCTGAATTTGAGAACAATTTTTCTACTGTCATAGATAAATCCGTTAGAGACTTGTCTATGGCCTTTGACAATTTATACCTCGACAAGAATGCTAAGGAAATTCCGCCCACTATCAAGTTAGCGGAAGCCTTGCTGTCTGGCGAGCATAATATATCGACCAAAATGCAGATTCATTATGACATTGCGAATGCATATCACGATCTCCGCATGATTGAAGGAGTATATAGCGAGCGTTACCTTGAAAAAGAATTATACCATTTGCGCTGCGCCTTAGATATGTATGAAACCAATTATTATGATGCAGACAGCGACAGTGCTGAAGTAAAAGTAGCTCAGTATATTGCCATGCGGTCATACACAAATCTCGGAAACGCTTATCGAGCATTAGGTCGCCATATTGTGGCAATAGACTGTTTTCAAGACGCTTTGCTGATTAGCAATGATTTTGCGATGGCAAGTCTCAATCTATCGTTTTTGCTGTTTAGGTGTGCACCGTTGCAAATCAAACGTTATGAGCAGAGCTACTATCATCATGCCTGCTATTACTATTATAAGCAAACAGAACGTTGCAAGATAAACCTAGAAGATCAAGATTATTTGGAAGGTTTGAAATCCAATATTTCTTTGTTCGATTCTGCATATGTTGAGAACTATTTGAACAAACCACTAGAACTTCCACTATTTGAAGTAGACAACCAAGATGAAGCCGATTATCGAAACTATTTGCTTTTATTCCGGCTTTTCTTAGACCCGTGTTTGGAAATATTATCTGATCACTGCTTTGCAGTTGATAGCATCAATCTTCCCTTTGAAGCGCCATATAGTGACAGAGAAAAAGAATTCATTGGCCTGTTTAACCAAATCAAGCAAGAATATAATTGGGCCAGACTCTAATCGTATAAGACAACAACGGGCATTATTCGTATCGGGAATTGGATTTAGTTGATACGGGGGATTCTTCAGATCATTCTTTAAGAGAAAGTATGTTACGAACTGCCTTTAAGGCAGCATACTCTCTATTTGATAGGATTGGATTTTTCATCAACCAGTATTTTGAAGTGGGGCTTACAGATACAAAAGTAAGTTTCAAAAATATATGGAAAGAACAACTGATTGATGGAAATGGACAAGTGTATTTCACAATTCCCAAGCCTATCATGAATACTCATTCGGATAACCCTCTGGTTAAAGCAATGTATTGGCTCCAAAAAGATTTCTACGAAAGAAAAGAAATTAATGTTACTACCCCTCACGCAGAACGAATCTTCCAGATGAGAAACGACATAGAGCATAATTGTCTACGCACTGGAACGCAATCGCATAATACATCTTTTACAAAATATACTACCGAGGGAAAAATTGAAAATAATACATTCCGTCTCTTAAAGTTGGCAAGGGAGTTGATAATATACCTTTGCCTTGCAGTAAATTTTGATAGAGAAAAAGATAAAAGAGCATCCATGGAGGAGTAATAATGGGGGCAATCAATCCTTATCGAGAATTCGTTGCGAGTATATCCCCAACGGAATTTGAAGAACTTTGCTTGGAAATATTGAAGGGCTATGCAGAAGCTGAGCATTTATCAGACTTCTCGATCCAGCATAATGTATCTATTCCTGCTGATGATGGTACATACCAAATAGATGTCTATGCAAGGTTTATTGCCATGGGCGTTGAGTTCAAAGTCATAGCAGAGTGCAAGAGATACTCTTCTCCCGTTTCTCGTGAGAAAGTTGCTGTGTTAGCCGATAAAGTAAAAAGCCTTGGTGCACATAAAGGAATTATGATCTCCACCTGTGGCTTTCAAAGTGGAGCGTATGAATACGCCAAGAAACATGGAATAGCACTTTTGCAAGTCATTAATAGAAATGTAATGCACATTATGAATGCCGCCACTCCAGAAACAGAAGAACAGAAGCAAAAACTCCACCTTATGTTGGACTGGTATAATCGAATGCCAAAATACGCCAAAGAGTATGCAACAATGGATTTTCCGGACAAAACAATTTATCCTTCTCCCAAAATGCTGGAAGCGATAAGGCGGGAATTTGTTTTAGCGCATAAAGATATACTACCAAGGTAACCCCCTTTGTATCTTACATATCGGTTAACAAATAATCCTTTGGGACATTTTGTCTCAAGCCGCTTTGGCTCCTTGATCTTGGGGTTGATGTTCTCTATATCGCCTGCCACAATTAACTTTCTTCGACATGGCATAAAAAAGACCAGTCAGCAGACTGGCCAGCAGTGGGAAACCTCCTTTCTGTTTGGGATATTGGAAAACGCCCCCACAGTCTCCTCGGACAGTGCAATTCTCAAAACGTAATTTTCTGTCGCTTTTTGCAATAGCGTATGATATAATAATAGCGCAAAATTAAATGGGAGGTGTATCTATGAGCGTAATTAACGACTCCAAGGATTATTTTTATCTTGGATTACAAAATAAAAAGGAACAGATTGACCTGCTATGGCCAGGCGTCGAAAACCTTGAAAGCACACAGTTTTATGAGCTGTGCCAGAAGTATTCTGACAAAGCGCATAATGCAATCAAACAGAGAATTCCGGGGACTTGTGATGTGCAAGGTTGTTTCCAGTTTGCAGATATAGAGATTGCAAAGCGTGCAACAAAAGACTATGTTGTAGATCGGGAGATTGAAGATGTTGATACTCTTTTGTCTTTAATCCATGAGTTCCATTCGCACGCAGTTGCATGGGATGACAAGAGGACAACGAGCGGGAGAGTGCTACCCGAAAACTACAACTACCAATCTATCTATGGCGGACAATACTTTAATTTCAAAGAATTACCCGAGGATATTTGGGGGGACATTGCAACCGAAGTCAAAGAATATATCTGCGGATAAATGGCCAATCATTCTTTGGGTAGGGTGTCCCGCGTATTGAAGCACTTATTTGACCCGGTTTATGGGGGTATGTAACCGCACTAACCGGGAGAGCGCTTGAATGGCATTCAAGAGGTCAGCGGTTCGATCCCGCTTATCTCCACCACAAAAAGGAAACCACGACATCCGTCGTGGTTTCCTTTTTGCTTCTATCCGGAAACCCGTCTCAATTTGAGACGGGTTTCGGCAGATTATTCACTTTCCTCTGTTCCCTCCGGGAGAGCCTCTGTACCCTCCGGCAGCTCCGCTGCGCGCTCCTCCTCGGTAATGGTGGGGATAAACGCCTTCGCCAGCTTGCCCTTGCCGCGCTGCTTGATATAGAAGTACCCTATGGTACTGAACACCACCGCACCGATGAAGTTCACGAACAGATCCCCCATGGTGTCATACAGCCCGATGTCCAGGTATCCGCCGAGCCCCAGCTCCTGCCCGTTTATCGTCACCGAGGTGATGCCGTCGATGGTCACGGGGATGTTGCGGTTGGGGGGATCGAGCATCACGGAGGTGATGGCGTTCACCACCGTGTCCTTCTGCATATCTTTAATGAACAGCCGATCCATGCCGAACTCGAAGAACTCCCACAGTACGCCCACGGTCATGGAGAAGCAGAACGCCGCCACAGCCACATAGATAGGGGACAGCTGAAACTTGATCTTGCTGTTGCGGTTGAGAATGTCGATGAGCGCGAACCCCGTGGCGGCGCACAGAAATCCCGTGGTGGTGTGCAGCATGGAGTCCCAGTGCGGATAGGTGATGAAGTAGCACTTCAGCTCACCCAGTATCTCCGATGCGAAAATAAACAGCAGTATGATGATCTCCAGCGTGGACGGCAGCTCAATGCCGAAGTTCTGCTGGATAAAAAACGGCAGGACAAACAGTCCCAGTACCAGCAGGCAGATAAACGCGCTTTCATATTCGCCGCGGATGATGGAGGACACCAGCGTAGCCAGTACGATCAGCCGCAGTACGGTGTATACGGCGAACACGGTGGGCTGCCGCCTGATGACGGCCTTCAGCTGCGGGCCCAGGTGCCGCGGGGCCTTTTTCTTACGTTCCATAGTGTATCCCTTTCTGCGTGTCATTTCCATTTTCCGGTATTATACCACAAAATACGAAGAAATACAATAAAAATGACAGCGCGGCAGGAGCGAGCCGACCTTCGTCAAGCGTCTCGCGCCCAGCAGGATAGAAACAGCGCCCCGCCAGATGGCGGGGCGCTGCTGTATGCGTTTGTTACTTCGTGCCGAAGATGCGGTCGCCGGCATCGCCCAGACCGGGCACGATGTAGCCGTGCTCGTTCAGGTGATCGTCCAGCGCACCGGCATAGATGTCCACATCCGGGTACAGCTTCTGGATGTGTTCGATGCCCTCGGGAGCCGCCACCAGCACCATCAGCTTGATGTGCTTGCAGCCGCGCTTCTTCATCTCGCCGATGGCCTCCGCGGCGCTGCCGCCGGTGGCCAGCATGGGGTCCACGATCAGCACATCGCGCTCGGCCACATCCTTGGGCATCTTGCAGAAGTAGGGGTGCGGCTCCAGCGTCTCCTCGTCGCGGTACATACCGATGTGCCCCACACGGGCGGAGGGCACCATCCGCAGCACGCCGTCCACCAGACCCAGGCCCGCACGGAGGATAGGCACCACCACGAACTTACGGCCCGCCAGCGTGGGCGCGTCCATCCCGCAGATGGGGGTCTCGATGTGCTTGGTGGTCAGGGGCAGGTCACGGGTGGCCTCATAGGTGATGAGCATACCGATCTCGGATACCAGCTCCCGGAAATCCTTGACGCTGGTGTTCTTGTCCCGCATGATGGTCAGCTTGTGCGCCACCAGGGGATGGTTCATGATGTGGACCTTCTCGCTGTACATGATGTTATCCTCCGTGTATATGAAATTTTAAGGGTATACGTTTTATTCCGCCGTCAGGGACAGCCCCCTGGCCAGCCGTTCGCGCTCCGCCTGGCTCAGCCGCAGATACACCGGCTGCAATTCCTGGGCGGAACACGTCAGCCCCTGCGCGGCAAGATGCTCCGCCGCCAGCGCCACGCCCGCGGCGCTCTGCTGCCGGTGCAGGGGAGAGGCCAGCCGGCACCCGATCCCCGCCTTCTGCAAAAAGTCGTACAGCAGCGCCGCGCCGTCGCCCACGATGAGCTTCGGCTCCGGTATGGCGGCCAATTCCTCCGCCACCAGCTCCATAGCCACGGCCCTGTCCGCGCAGAGTCTCGTAACGCGGCCGTTTTCTGTCCGGAACAGCGCGTTGTACACCTGCTGCCGCCGTGCGTCCATAGCGCCCACGACGACGCCCTCGAAGTCCGTGACGCCATAGGCCATGGCCTCCAGCGTGGATACGCCGCAGCAGGGCAGCGCCTTGGCCCACGCCAGCCCCTTGGCCGCCGACACGCCGATGCGTATCCCGGTAAAGCTCCCCGGCCCCTGGGCCACGGCGATGATGTCCATATCGTCCAATGTCAGTCCCGCGGTCTTCAGCATTCCGTCCAGCAGCGGCATCAGCGTCACGCTGTGGGTCAGCCCCCGGTCCTGATACGCCTGGGCCAGCAGTGTGCCGTTTTCCGTCACGGCCACGGACACGCTCTTGGCGGAGGTCTCCAATGCCAGTGTTTTCATTGTGCCTCGCCTCCCGAGATGGTGATGATGCGGTCACTCTCGCCCGTGCCCCGGGCGATGTCCACCCACAGGGTGTCAGCCGGCATAGCGTCGTCCACGCGCTCGGACCACTCCACGGCGCACACGCCGCCCCGTGTCAGATAGTCCTCCCAGCCGATGTCGAACAGCTCGTCAGAGCTGCCCAGCCGGTACATATCAAAGTGAAACAGCGGTGTTGCGCCGTCGTATTCGTTGACAATGGTAAATGTGGGGCTGGTGACCCGTCCGGCGCAGCCCAGACCTCGGGCCAGCCCACGGGTAAAGGCGGTCTTGCCCATGCCCAGTCCGCCGCGGTAGGCCACCACTGTACCGGGGCGCAGCCGCCTGCCCAGCATTTCGCCGATATGCTCTGTCTCCTCCGGACTGTGGGACAAATATTCCATCGGCGCGGCCTCCTTTACCTCAAATCGACTTATTATAGCACACCGCCGCCGAAAAGGAAAGAGCGAAACCACCCAAGTCGAATAAAATGTTCCGCCGCGGGGCGGTCATGTTGGCACAGCAAGAGTGCCGCGCACAAAAAGAAGAGGCACACGTTTGTGTACCTCTTCTTTTTGTGAATGGGCTATAAAAAGATGTTCTTTCAAATTTACGTTATGGTTTTGATCTCTCACATTCTTATTTTCCTTATCGGATCAGCTACTCCTTTATATTGGTTAGTACTATTCCAAGTTGCGTTGCTAAAGTTTCAAGGTAATCGATATGGCAGCGATTCGCACAATTAGTAACAACATATCCGTCTTTGTCTGCTATGATTGTTTCGGTTTTTCCTGTTTTTGTGTTACGGTAGACCATTCTCTCACCCTTATGCAAATAAGTCTCTTTGCCGTTTTCAAGATCCACTTTATATTTGCTAAGTACATTTTGGTAGTATTTGTTAAACAACTCGCTTGCCTTTTCAATATCACCGCTTCTACCATAAATTATTGCTTCTTCAAGAGTAATTAAGTGATTTCCGAGTTGATCAAAGGACGGATAGTTTGCTCGATACAGCAAGATAGATTTGCGGCTATTTAGAACATCAAAAACAGGGATTACATATTTTTTAATTCGCTCAATAATGTCTGCCGCTATCATTTTTGGATTTTTTCGCAAGTCATAAAATGTATCTTCGCCATCTATTAAAGAACCAAGGCGAGTTCGTATATTACACTCGTATTCGTGATAATACTTTTTCATCGGTTCTGAAATTTTAAATTTCTTTTCTGCACATTCAGGAACACGAATACCTATATTGATCCACAGTTTTTCACGAATGCCTTTCTGCGGGCACCCATTCTGAAAATGAATTACTTGCGAAATATCTTCCTCAACAAATCGATGTATCGTTCTGCCGAATTTGTGAAAGCCTAAAGGTTTTAGATATTCGTATACGACCTCTTGAAATCTATCTACGCAATCTGTTGAGTATATCATATATCTACTTAAGAGAAGAAACATTAAATCACTGCCTATCAGCATATAATAACACGAAACCAAAGGTCGAAAAGCTTTGGGGTACATCCACCGTCGTCGGTCTAAGATTATAAATAAAAACACCATTGAACTTGAACTTAAGGGTTCAGATCTCAATGGTGTCTTTATTTGGTCGGAGTGGGGGGACTTGAACCCCCGGCCTCTTGGTCCCGAACCAAGCGCGCTACCAACTGCGCTACACCCCGTCAGCCCACCTATTATATTTCCAGACCGCGCGGCTGTCAAGTATAATTTCCCAACTTTCACTTGTATGTCTAACGCCTTCGTCTATTGCATATAGTGCTCTGGAAAAGAAGGAGGTGTTCCGCCATGTCCCAGCGCCCCGTGTCTTACGCCGGTAAACGCATAGCCCCGTCCCGCCGCAGTGCCCCGCCCCGCAAAGCCCCGTCTCGCCCCGCGCCCCGCCCGGACCGGACGAAGTCCGCTGCGGCGCCCGTTCCCGGCGCCCGCCGCCGTATGGCCCAGTTGGTGATCTCCGCCGCGCTGCTGTTGGCGGTCATCGCCATGAAATTTCTCTTTCCGGCGGCGCTGGATCGCTGCCGCGCCACGCTGCTGGATCTGCTGGGCGCTGATACCGACTTCGTAGAGGTGTTCTCCGCCGCCGGTCGGGCTTTCTCTGACGGCTCCACCGTTTCCGACGCCCTCAACGATGCTTACACCGCCGTTTTCGGCACGTCGGAGATACCCGCCGCCCCCGCTGTCTCCCGGTCGGAGACACTGCCGGACAATGTGGATATGCTCCAGCGGGTCCTGGACTTCGACTACGTTGACCCGGTCTCGGCGGGCCAGATCACCTCGCTGTTCGGCTGCCGCAGCGACCCCCTGGAGGGCGACGGTCGATTTCACTACGGCCTGGACATCGCGGGGGAGGAGGGCGCGGTCATCCGCGCCTTTGCCGATGGAACGGTGACGGCTATCGGCAGCAGCACCGATCTGGGCAGCTACGTCACCGTCACCCACGCCGGCGGCTTTTCCACTCTCTACGCCCACTGCCGCAAGATCACCGCCTCCGACGGCCAGCAGGTGAGGGCCGGCGACCCCATCGCCGAGATGGGGGATACCGGCCGTGCCACCGGCTTTCACCTGCATTTTGAACTTCACCACGACGACACCTATCTGAACCCCATTTATTATGTTACATTTGCGTAAGCCATCCGCCGCCCTCACCGTCTCGCCCTCTGCGCTGGTGCTGCTGGCGGCGTTTCTGCTGCTCTCCCGAGGGTTGACCCTGCCTGCCGCGCTCCTATCCGCCGCCCTGTGCCACGAGCTGGCTCACGTGCTGTCCCTCCATGCGCTCCACACGCCGCCCCGCCGCCTGTGCCTCTCCGCCACCGGCGCGGAGCTATATGTGCCGGACCTCCACCGCCTGTCCTACGGCGGCGAGCTGCTGGCCGTGGCCGCAGGCCCCGCCTGCAATCTCCTGCTCTGGGCGCTGCTGTCCCTGACCGGCTGGCCGCCCTTGGCCCCCTTTGCCGGTGCCCACCTGATCCTGGGGGCGCTGAATTTGCTGCCGGTCCGCCCTATGGACGGCGGCCGCCTCCTCTGGCTGCTGACGGCGCTCTGCACCGAGCCCTACACCGCCGACCGCGTGGCCTATGCGGTGGGCGCCGTTGCCTCCGCCGCCCTGCTGGTCCTGTGCCTGTACCTGACGCTGACCACCGGCGCGGGGCTGTTCCTGCTGCCCGGCGTCCTTTGGCTGGCCGTAAAAGGGGTCTTGCCAAACGGC
>ENA-ORIC01002401-ORIC01002401.1-human-gut-metagenome-genome-assembly--contig:-NODE-2401-length-15221-cov-2.523376_pt1 | contig 15221 bp, 9 predicted proteins | sample MGYA00243023_ERZ508732 | MGnify/ENA primary metagenome ERZ508732 (study PRJEB26277, sample SAMN04329767) | human gut metagenome | biome: human-associated habitat | host: Homo sapiens | place: USA...
AAACTCTTGTTGCAGATCGGGAAGTCCGAAATGCCTTCGCCGCGCACGGCCAGCGCCAGCGCCAGCCAGTTGTGCAGGCTGGGGTCCTTGATGCGGCAGGCGGCGATCCGGCCTTGGGCGTCGGTCAGCAGGACGTGGCACGTTTCGCCGCGCCATCCCTCGACCAGCCCGAACGCGAGCGAATCGGGTGCGGGCGGAGCGGCATAATCGGGTGCCGGCAGGCTCCCCGGCGTGTAGTCCGCCAGCAGGCGGTCGATATACCCGGCCGATTGCAGCACCTCGCGGCAGCGCACCATCAGACGCGCCATCACGTCGCCGTGGCGTTTGACAATGCTTTCGTGCCGGAGCGTTCCTGCGAAAACGCCCCACGGGTGCGTGGCGCGGATGTCGCGGGCCGCGCCGCTCGCGCGGGCCGCCTGACCCACGCCGCCGATGCGGAGCATCTCCTCGCGCGGCACGATGCCGCACTGCTCGAAGCGGGCCAGCAGCGTCGGCGACGACTTGATGTCGCGGCGCACTTCGTCGTAACGGCGGGCGATCTGCGCGACGTTGCGGCGGATCGTTTCCGCCTTTGCGGCCGTCAGCGGATGGTTCGTGCCGCCGGGGCGGATCAGCCCCTTGCCGAAGCGGTTGCCGCACCACGCCTGCGTGGTGTTGATCGTCATTGTCCGGAGCGCTTCGCAGGCCACCTGCCCCAGCTGGTAGCCGACGTCCATGCAGAGCGCGCCCGTGTCGGCGATCTGCATCGCCATCCGTTCCAGTTCGAGCGCCACGGCGCGTTCGACGCCGAGCCGTGCGGAGGGGACGCCGCCCGTGAGTTTCTCGACCGCCGACGCGAACGTGGCGGCGTGGGTCACGGCGCTGTCGCCCGCGACGGCTTCCGCGAGACACATCTGCCGCAGGCGGTTGGCCGTAGTCTCGAATTCATGCTCGACGCCGCGGTGCTGGTAGCCCAGCGCGATTTCGAGATGGAGCACCTGCTCGCCGTTGCAGATGAAGCGGAACGCGCCCGGTTCGATGATTCCCGCATGAATCGGGCCGACGTTCACTTCATGCAGCGAACGGCCCTCCATCGTGTAGAAGGGGTAGTTGTCCATCGTACTGCCGCGGTCGAACCGGTCGAACGGAAAACGCAGCGGCTTGGGCCACGGCATGCCGTCGAAACGCACGCCGTAACGTTCGGCGATGTCGCGCTCGAACGGATGCACCTGCGGGTGCAGGGCCGTGAGTGAGGGGAGTTCCTGCTCGTCGTAGTACTCCATGGCGTGCGACGCGATCAGCACCTTGGCCTCCGCGTCGTCGAGCAGCAGGCAGAAGAACCGGAGCCGGTCGCCGAGCGGCAGGGCGAAATAGTGGGCTATATGGTAACGCGCGTCGGCCAGCTTGGCGGCCTGATCGGTGTAGAATTCGGCGTACGACGCTTCGGGAATTTCCGACAGCGGTACGGCGGGGGCTGTATTATCGGTTATATAATATTTCATAACGCGGCGATTTCGGTGATGATCCGTTGCAGAAGTTCCGGCTGCCACATGCCCAGAACGATGGCGGCCGCGAGCAGCGACAGGTCCGACCACGAGAGAGCCTTGTGAGCCGGATCAGACGCGATCCGAACGAGTAGATGACGATGCACATGAGCAGCAGCAGTCCCGCCACGAGCCACCAGTTCCGGTCGGTGATGACCTGCTTGAGGATCATCAGCTCGGAGACGAACAGCGGCGAGGGCGGGAAGGCCAGCAGTACGACCATGCCCGTTAGCAGGCCGACGGCCCCGACGCGGTTGATGCGGATATAGTCGCCGATGCGGTTGATGCGGTAGCTGTCGTACACCTGCCGTACGACGGCCATCTGCAGGAAGAGACTGCTCTTGACGAGTGTATGGCAGAATACATGGAACAGCGCCGCCCATACGCCGATGCCGCCGATGCCCAGTCCGATCGCGGCGATGCCCATGTTCTCGACGGTGGAGTAGGAGAGGAAGCGTTTGTAGTTGTTGGTGCGGCGCAGGAAAAGCGCGCCCACGCCGAGCGAGAGAATGCCCACGATGAGCAGTACCGAGCGCACCCACGGGAAAACCTCCGTTCCGGCGAGCAGTTTGTAGACGCGCAGCAGCGCGAGGAATCCGGCGTTGACCACTCCCGTGGAGATCAGCGCAGAAGCAGGCGCGGGGGCTGCGAAATTGGCGTCTATGCCGACCGTGTAGAGCGGGAACAGTTCCAGTTTGCAGCTGTATCCGCTGAGAATCAGCAGGAAGGACGTCTTCAGGTAGAGCGGGTTGCCCGACGAGGCCGCTTCGGCGACGGCTTCGTACGAAAGCGTTTCGCACTTGGTCGCGGCGGCCAGCAGCAGGATCCCCAGATAGGCCATGGCGATGCCCGTCGAGCAGACGAAGACGTATTTCCACGCCGCTTCGAGTGCCTGCGCCGTGCGGCGGTGGTAGATGATGCCCGCCGAGCAGAGCGTCGTCGCTTCGAGGAAAATCCACGTTACGGCGAGGTTGTTGGCGAAATAGGCTCCGGCGATGGCCGTGGTGAGCAGCATCAGCAGGGCGAAATAGAGACGGTAGGAGCGGAGGTCCTCCCCTTGCAGGTAGGCTTCCGAGTGGCCGAAGACGTACATCGAGACGACGACGAGCAGCAGGTAGAAGAGCGTGCCGAGCGCGTCGAAGGTGAAGAACGCGGCCGAGGTCGTGTCGTAAAGCCCGCCCCAGAGCAGCAGGCCCGCGGCGGCGATCTGAACGGCGTAGAAGAGTATGCCGGCGGCGAGAACCGCACGTTTGGTCCGGGCGAAGAGCGCCGTGACGGCGATCAGGATGCTGGCGATCAGGTAATATATCATGGCGTCAGTCCTTTACGTTGGTGAGTGAATCGGCGTCGTCGGCGTGTATCTTGCCGTCGATCTTGGTGAAGAAGATACCCAGCATCAGCACCGAGATCAGGATGTCGAGCAGGATGGCAATGTTGATGAGCAGCGGCATTTCGACGCCTATGGCCATCGAAAAGAGGAAAACGCCGTTCTCGATCACCAGAAAGCCGACCATGTGCGAGAAGATGCGCGAGCGCAGGACGATCAGGATCAGGCCGCTCAGCAGGGCGTATAACGCCACGCCGAAGAAGACGAGGTCGATGGCCGAGTCGGCGATGTAGTAGGTGATCGAGGCGCTGACCGCCAGCGCCATGAGCGACAGCAGGAGCGAACCCGACTGCGACGATCCGGAGCGGCGTACGCGGTTGATCTTGGTTTTGCGGATCATGGCGAAGAGGATGGCCGGGACCAGCAGGGCCTTGAACGCCAGCGTCTCGATGGCGATGAAGATCAGTTCCAGCGGATTGATGGCGTGCAGGCGCAGCAGGGCGACGGCGAAGAGAATCCACCCCTGCAGTCCGATGATCGACGCGAAGTTGCGGAAACGTTCGGTGATCGCCAGATAGACGAGCGTGATGACGTAGAGTATGACCAGCGGGAGTATCATTGGATGCTGATGTTTAGTTGCAGCAGGTAGCCCGTGAAGAAAACCAGAGCCGCCAGAGCCGCGATGGTGAGAATGAATGTGGTGTTGCGCGAGAGTTTGTTGCGCGCCTGCGTCGATTCGACGACGCCGACGGCCAGGCCCGGCAGCAGCACGGCCAGCGGTGCGGCCCACCACCAGTGCAGCGCGCCGCCCAGCAGCAGCGTGTCGGCGGCCAGCACGGCCAGCGCGGCGCCTTTGAGCCAGCCGGCGATCTGGATGAAGGCCAGGTCGATGCCGCCGTAGTCGAGGCACATCACTTCGTGGATCATCGTCAGTTCGAGGTGCGTGCGCGGATCGTCGACCGGAATGCGCCCCTGCTCGACGATGAAGATTTTGGTCAGCAGGTAACCCAGCAGCAACAGGATGATCGTGAAACGCACTTCGACGGGCGTCGCAGCCGAGAAGATCGCCGCGAAGGAGGTATGTCCCGTCATGAGCGCCAGCGTGGCTGTGGTGAGCAGCAGCGCGGGTTCGACCAGCGCGCCGTAGAGCGCTTCGCGGCTGGCACCCATGCCCTCGAACGAGCTGCCCGTGTCCATGGCCGCCAGGATGAGCGCCGCGCGGCTCAGTGCGAGCAGGTAGATGAAGCAGACCAGATCGCCCGGGAACGAGACGACGGGCGGCAGGTCGCCTACCGGGATGAAGAGCAGCGCCGTGACGGCCGCCGCGAGGTAGAGGGCCGGTGCCGTGCGGAAGAGCGCCGAGGTCGTGGTCGAGTAGACGGCCCCCTTGCGCAGCAGCAGGGCCGTATTGTGGAGGTGCTGCGTGAAGCGCGGGCCGCGGCGGCCCGCCAGCCGTGCGCGCGTGCGGTTGACGACGCCCGTGATCGACAGGGCGACGGCGACGAGCAGCAGGATATTCAACAGCGTCGTCATCAGAGTAGGTTGAGGATGGAACATAGGAATACGAGCACGATGAAGAGCAGCGCGAAGAGGATGTAGTGGTTGATCTTGCCCGTGCGCAGCCGCATGACGCGGGCGTTGAGCAGGCGGAGCGATTCGACCCACCATGCCGAGAAGAGCCGCGCGACGCGGTCTTTGCGGCGGATGTCGAAGTCGTGCGCCGAGGGGAAGATCTCCTGCTTGTCGACCGCTTTGCCCTCGACGACCTCCTCGGTGAAGGGGTGGACGATGCTTTCCAACCCTTCGACGAACGATTCGCCCGTGTACTGCATACGGGTGTTGACGGCTGTGAAGCCGCAGCCCCACGTCGGCCCCGACGCGACGGTGCGGCGGCGCAGGGCGCGCCGTTTGGCGACGAGCAGCAGCGCGGTCGCGGCGATCAGCACGGCTGCGACGAGCGTGATCTGCGTGAGGCCCGCCCACAACGGCAGTTCGGCCGCCGGTTGCCGGCCGGCGCCGAGGCCGGGCAGCAGCGTCGCGGCTACCTTCGTCAGCAGCGGCAGTACCGTCCACGGCAGCAGCCCGATGAAGAGGATGCCTGCGGCGGGCAGCGCCATGGCGGCGATGCGGTAGTTGTCCGCCTCGTGCATTTCGGCCACCTCGTGCGTGCGGGGCGCACCGAGGAAGACGATGCCGTAGAGTTTGGTGAAGGCGAACAGAGCCAGTCCGCCGATCAGGGCGAGCGCCGTGACGCCGGCTGCCGCCAACAGCACTTGCTGCCCTTCGGCGATGCTGCGGAACATGCCGGTGTAGATAATAAATTCCGAGACGAACCCGTTCAGAGGAGGCAGTGCGCAGATCGCCGCCGTGCCGGCCAGGAAGAGGATCGCCGTGACGGGCATCTGGCGCGCCACGCCGCCGAAGCGGTCGAGTGCGGTGGTATGCGCTTCGGCGTAGAGGTTGCCTGCGCCGAAGAAGAGCAGCGATTTGAAGAACGAGTGGTTGAGGGTGTGCAGCAGCGCGCCGGCCATGCCGCACAAAGCCACCGTGTCGTTGCCTGCGCTGCGTCCGAGCAGGGCTACGCCGATGGCGATGAAGATGATCCCGACGTTTTCGATCGAGGAGTAGGCCAGCAGCCGCTTGATGTCGTTCTGCATGGCGGCCAGCAGCACGCCCCACAGTCCCGTGACGATGCCTGCTCCCAGCAGGATGACGCCTGCCGTGGCGAGCGTTTCGCCGGCGGGAAGGTACATCGCCGTGCGCAGTACGCCGTAGACGCCCGTCTTGATCATCACGCCCGACATCAGGGCCGAGACGTGCGACGGGGCGGCTGGGTGCGCTTCGGGGAGCCAGACGTGCATGGGGAAGAGGCCGGCTTTCATGCCGAAGCCCGCGAGGAAGACGAGCAGCAGCGGCAGCGGGCGGTGTGCGGCGAAGTAGCTCGCCAGCGCGCCGAAATCGGCCGATCCCTCGGCGGCTTGCAGGACCACGAAGCCGATGAGCAGGGCGAAGAAGCCGAGGTGCATCATCACCAGATAGGTCAGCGCGGCTTTGAGCACCTCCTTGCGTTCGGCGTCGAAGAGGATGAGCACGAACGACGAAAGGGTCATCAGCTCCCACCAGAAGAGGAACGTATAGCCGCCGCTGGCCGTGACGACGGCCGTCATCGAGAGCGACAGCAGCGTGAAGGCGAAGTAGTGCAGCGAGATGTGCGCCGCAGGTTTGCGGTCGAGGTAGCGGTCGACGTACCCCTTGGCGTAGAGTGCGGAGGCCACCGACCCTGCGGCGACGAGCAGCGTGAAGAGGGCCGAGAGCGCATCCATGCGCAGCGACTCCTCGCCGAAGAGCAGCGTGGGCAGCGACAGCCCCGCCGGCGGCAGGATGCCGGCGAGCGCTCCGACGGCCGCGGCGGTGCCACCGAGGGCGAACAGGACGACGAAGGCCAGCGCGACCCACGCCTTGCAGCGCAGGGGTGCGGCGAAAATTGCAGCGCCCGTCAGGGTCAGCAGGATAAGTGTGGCGATCAGCATGATTTATGCGGTTTGGTCGGGTGTGTGATTGCGTGTGGCAGCCATGACCGTCGCCACGACGGCGGCCGTTTCGGTGCGCAGCCGTTGCCGGCCGAGGGTGATCTCCTCGAAGCCCGCCCTCAGCGCGGCATCGATTTCAGCGGGCGAGAAGTCGCCTTCGGGGCCGATGAGCACCAGCAGGTTTTCGTGCGGGCGGAGCGTGTCGAACAGATGGCATTTTTCCATACGGGGCGCGTCGCAGTGGGCGATCAGCCGCCGCCCGTCGAACGGCTCGGCGAGCAGGTCGGCCAGCGGGGTGAGTGGACGCAGCGCGGGACAGAAGGCTTTGAGCGACTGCTTCATGGCCGAAACGACGACCCGCTCGGCACGTTCGATTTTGAGCGCACGCCGCTCCGAACGTTCGCACAGGAGCGGGACGATCTCGCTCACGCCCACCTCGGTCGCCTTTTCGAGGAACCACTCGAAGCGTTCGATATTCTTGGTCGGCGCCACGGCCATCGTCAGGCGGTAGGGCATCCGTTCGTAGTCGGGGAAGCGCTCCACGACGCGCACCGTGCAGCGCCGGGCGTCCTCCTCGGCGATTTCGCACCGGTAGAGCGTTCCGCGCCCGTCGGTCAGATGGAGCGTGTCGCCCCGTCGGAGCCGCAGTACGCGGATGCAATGCTTCGACTCCTCTTCGCCCAACGTATAGAGGGGCGTCGTAAGGTCGGGTGCGTAAAATAGTTGCATGACTCTGTAATAATTTTTAACTTTGCAAAGTTATAAAAAGATTGCCAATCGAATGGGACGTTTAGGACGATTGTTATTAATTTATTTTATTATTATGTCGCTTGCCGCCTGTCAGAAAAAGAAGGTCGAAACGGCCAACCCCTTTTTCGAGGAGTGGACGACGCCCTACGGCGTACCGCCTTTCGACCGGATACGGCCCGAACATTTCCTGCCGGCCTTCGAGCGGGGGATGTCGCTCCATAACGCCGAGATCGACGCGATCGTCGACACGTCGGACGAACCGACCTTCGAGAATACGATCGCGGCCTACGATGCCTCGGGGCGGATGTTGCAGCGCACGTCGCTGATCTTCGAGATGCTGGCCGCTTCGGACGCGACGCCCGAAATGCAGGCCGTCGAGCAGGAGGCGATGCCGCTGCTGGCGGCCCATGCCGACGAGATCCGCATGAACGAACGGCTGTTCGGGCGGATCAAGGCTGTCTACGACCGGCGCGAGGCGCTGCCGCTCACGGCCGAGCAGCGGCGGTTGACGGAGAAGCTCTACCGCCGGTTCGTCCGGTCGGGCGCCCTGCTGGACGAGGCGGGCAAGCGCCGGCTCAAAGAGATCAACGGCGACTTGTCGCGGCTGTCGGTGAAGTACGGCAACAACCTGCTCCACGAGAACGATGCGTTCGGGTTGGAGCTGACGGCCGACCGCTTGGAGGGGCTGCCCAACGCCGTGCGCGAAGCGGCGCGGGAGAAGGCGCAGGCTGCGGGACTCGGCGACAAATCCTATCTTTTCACGCTCCACAAACCCAGTATGCTGCCCTTCCTGAGCTATGCCAAGGACCGCAAACTGCGCGAGGAGCTCTACACCGCCTACCTCGACCGCTGCAACCATGGCGACGAATACGACAACAAGGCGCTGGTGAACGACTACATCCGTCTGCGCACCGAGAAGGCGCACCTGTTGGGGTACGATTCCTTCGCCGACTACGTGACTGCCGACCAGATGGCCGCGACGCCCGCTGCGGTCTATGCGTTGCTGGACGAGATATGGACGCCGGCGCTCGATCGGGCGAAGGAGGAGCTGGCGGCTATGGAAGAGATGTTGCGCGCCGACCACCCCGATGCGACCTTCGAGCCGTGGGACTGGTGGTACTATGCCGAGAAGGTGCGCCGCCGCGACTACGCGCTCGACGACGAGGCGCTGCGCCCCTATTTCACGCTCGAAAACGTGCAGGGCGGCATCTTCTTTCTGGCCAACAGGCTCTACGGTATCACCTTCCGGCCGATCGTCGCACCGCTCTACAATCCCGACTGCCTGGTCTACGAAGTGCTCGACGAGGACGAGAGCCATTTGGGCGTGCTCTACTTCGACTACTACGTGCGCGAGGGCAAGAGCGGCGGAGCGTGGTGCGGGAACTTTACCGAACAGTATTACGAGAACGGCGAGCGCGTGGCGCCCGTCGTAGGGGTGGTGACCAACTACGCCCGTCCGACCCGTTCGACGCCGACGCTGCTCAATCTCGACGAGACGAAGACCCTCTTCCATGAATTCGGCCATGCGCTGCACAGCCTGTTCCGCAAGGTGGAGTACCGCGGGCTGGCCGACGTCGAGGGCGATTTCGTGGAGCTGCCGTCGCAGGTGATGGAGAACTGGGCCACCGAACCCGAGATGCTGGAACAATATGCGCTGCACTACCGCACCAACGACAAGATTCCGGAATCGCTCGTGCGGAAGATCCGTCGCAGCGCGCAGTTCAACCAGGGATTCGAGATGACCGAGCTGCTGGCCGCCGCCCTGTCGGACATGGACATCCATTCGCAGCGGGAGTATGCGCCGTTCGACGTCGATGCCTTCGAACGCGAAGCGCTCTATACGAAACGGGGGCTGATCCCGCAGATCGAACCGCGTTACCGCTACCCCTATTTCAGCCATATTTTCGACGGCGGCTATTCGGCGGGTTACTATTTCTATATCTGGGCGCAGGTGCTCGACAAGGATGCCTACGAGGCGTTCCGTCAGAGCGGCGACATCTTCAACCGCAAGATCGCCCGCGCTTTTCGCGAGAAGCTGCTCAGCCGCGGCGGCGAGGCCGACGGCATGACGCTCTACCGCGATTTCCGCGGTCAGGATCCCGACAAGGCGCCGTTGTTGAAGGCCTGCGGATTCTGGGTGGAGCCGGAGCCCGAAACCGACTCGCTGGCGGTCGTCCGTCCGGCTGCGGAGCGGCAGCTCATGCCGCCGGCGAACCTGCTCGAACTGCGCGATAAGCAAGAAAACCTCAAATAAGTACGTTATAATGAAAAAAATTCTGTCGTTTATGTCACTGACGCTTCTGGTCGCAGGGTGTGCCGATCGCACGATGCCCGTGGCCGACCTGCCCGAGATCGATACCTCGAATCCGCTGCTCGCGGAGTGGGAGACGCCCTATGCCACGCCCCCGTTCGAGCGGATCGAACTGAAAGATTACGAACCGGCGTTCGATGCGGCCATCGCCGTACAGCGGGCCGAGATCGAGGCCATCGTGAAGAATCCCGCCAAGCCTTCGTTCCACAATACGATCGTCGCGCTGGAACGTTCCGGCGAACTGCTTTCCCGAATCGAGGGGTTGTTCTACAACCTGCTCGAAGCCGATTCCAACGACGAGATGCAGCGCATCGCGCTCGACGTGCAGCCCAAGCTGACGGCGCTGAGCAACGACATCGCGCTCGATCCGGCGCTCTTCGCCCGCGTGAAGGCCGTCTACGAGAATCCCGGCTGGTTCCTTTCGAAGGAGGACAAGCGGCTGTTGGAGAAGACCTACAAGAGCTTCGCCCGCAACGGTGCGGCGCTTCCGGCCGACAAGCAGGAGCTCTACCGGCAATATACGACCGAGTTGGGGGAGATGACGCTCAAATTCGGCCAGAATTCGCTGGCTGCGACCAACGCCTTCACGCTCAACATCACCGATCCCGGGCGGGTCGAAGAGCTACCTGACTTCGTGAAGGAGGGGCTGGCGGCCGACGCCAAGGCGCGCGGCGAGAAGGGTTGGACGGTGACGTTGCAGTATCCGAGCTACGTCCCCTTCATGACCTATTCGTCGGACCGCGAGGCGAAGGAGCAGCTGTGGCGGGCGTCGAATGCGCGTGCGCTGGGCGGCGAGTTCGACAATTGCGAGAATATCCGCCACATCGTCGATCTGCGCCGCCAGATCGCAGGTCTGCTGGGATATGAAACCTACGCCGACTATGTGCTCGAAGAGCGCATGGCCGAGAATACCGCTACGGTGAACGCCTTCTTGCAGGAGTTGCTCGACGAGACGATCGACTATGCGCGGGCCGACTATGCGATGATCAACGACTATGCCCATGCGCAGGGCTTCGAGGGCGATGTGATGCCGTGGGACTGGTCGTACTACGCCGAGAAGTACAAGAACGAGAAGTATGCGCTGAGCGACGAGCAGGTGAAGCCCTACTTCGAATTGGAGAAGGTGAAAAAAGGGGTCTTCCTGCTGGCCAACAAGCTCTATGGGCTGAATTTCGCCAGGTGCGACGACATCGCCGTCTATCATCCCGACGTGACGGCTTACGAGGTGACCGACGCGAAGGGCGACTTCGTAGCGGTGCTCTACCTCGATTTCTTCCCGCGTGCGTCGAAGCGCGCCGGTGCGTGGATGACCGAGTTCCGCGGTTCGAAGGTGGTAGAGGGCGTCGAGACGCGCCCGCTGGTGTCGCTGGTGATGAACTTCACCAAGCCGACCGAGACGAAACCTTCGCTGCTGACCTTCGACGAGGTGAACACCTTCCTCCACGAGTTCGGCCATTCGCTGCACGGCATGTTGGGCCAGGGCGAGTACGAGTCGCTGAACGGGACGAGCGTCTACCGCGATTTCGTGGAGCTGCCGTCGCAGATCATGGAGAACTGGGCCACCGAAAAGCAGTGGCTCGACCTGTGGGCCGAGCACTACGAGACGGGTGAGAAGATGCCCGCCGAACTGGTCGAGAAGATCGTCGCCGCGAAGAACTATCTGGCTGCTTACGCCAATGTGCGCCAGCTGTCGTTCGGTATGACCGATATGGCATGGCACACGCTCAAAGAGCCGTTCACGGGCGATGTCGAGGCCTTCGAGAAGCAGTCGATGGCACCTGCGCAGGTGTTGCCTGTCGTGGACGGTACGGCGATGAATCCCGCCTTCACCCATATTTTCTCCGGCGGCTATGCGGCCGGATACTACGGTTACAAGTGGGCCGAGGTGTTGGAAGCCGACGCCTTCAAGGCGTTCGAGGAGACGGGCAGCATTCTGGGCGGGCCGGCGGCCGATGCCTTCCGCAAGCACATCCTCACGCAGGGCGGGCACGAGCATCCGATGAAACTCTATGTCGCCTTCCGCGGCCACAAGCCCGAGACGAAGGCGCTCATCGAGAAGATGGGACTGACGAAGTGATCCGGCGGCGTCCGGATGAGGCGGAGCCGAATCCTGCGGGGTTCGGCTCCGTTTCGTTTTTTGGGAGGGGCGGGACGAATGTGACGGTTATCCGCAGTGAAACCCCTTCGCTTCCGGCGCATCTGCGCTTCGTTGCCGTCGGCCGGCAGCGTGCAGGGTCGGGGCGAAGCGCGGTTTGCTGCATGGGGCGGCGGCTTTCCTGCCGGCATCGTCCGTCGTGTCGCCGGTCGGCAGGAATCGGGGTAGGGATAAATTGCGGCCGGGCATATTTTTTCATTTCCGATAGGGTATTTCGCCGCGGAGGTGTTATTCTTATAGTGAGGGCGGTTGCGGAGGCGGCGTATGGAATGCCCGATCCGCTCCGCAGTTCTCCTTTCGAACCGACCGAAATACGAATGCCTATGGAGTAGAACCGATTACAAAGGGCCGTGCCGACGGCTCGTCCGGCAGTACGAACGACTGCGACTTACCTTAAACCGAATATTCATCCGGATACGTGCCCGACGTAGATCGCGTCGGTGACGTGTTCCGAAAAACACAACCGAACGAATGAAGCGATTTATCCTGATCCTTTTCCTCCTGCTGGCCGCGCGCGAGATACGCGCCTTCGGGCTGGCCGGCCATGCGGCGATCGCCTGCATTGCCGAACATCATCTTACGCCGCGCGCCCGAGCCAACATCATGCGCTACACCGACCACCGTTCGATCGTCTACTACGCCTCGTGGATGGACGAGTGGCGCCGTTCGAAAGGCTATGAGTTCACGACGCACTGGCACGCCGGAACGGTCGATGCGGAGTTTCGCAGCACGCCGGCCGTGCGCGAGGCGTCGGGCGCGAAGGGCGACTGCGTCGTGGCCGTCGAACAATCGATTGCGCTGCTCTCCGAATATGACAAGCTCGACGACTCGACGGTATTGGTGCATATCAAATATCTGGTGCATCTGCTCGGCGACATGCACTGTCCGACGCATGTCTATTATTATCCCGACAACATGACGCTCGGAAAATTTCCGATCAAGCTGCATGGCGTCGAGACCAACTACCACAAGATCTGGGACGGACAGCTGCTCGACAGCCGCCATAAGTTCTGGGGATTCCAGGATTACCGTCATGCGCTGGACAACTACACCGACGAGGAGATCGCCCGTATGACGGAGGGGACGCCCGTCGAATGGTTCGAGGAGTCGGCGCGGCGCTGCCGCGAGATTTACGACTGGGTGCAGCCCGGCGACGAGCTGGGGCAGGAGTTCTACAATGCGCACGCCCCGTTCGCGGAGTATCAGCTCGTGCTGTCGGGGTATCGGCTGGCCAAGGTGCTCAACGCACTGTTCGACCGGTAGGCTCCAATGATGCCGATGAAGAGAGGAGAGCTGTCCGACAGCTCTCCTCTCTTCATCGGTCGCTTGTGTCGTTTCAGATTCTGTTCGGATCGTGCTTGTATTTGAATATGACTGCAAATACGATCGCTACGACGAGCGAGAACCCTGCGAACAGATACCATGAAAGCGGCCATCCGTAGTGGTTGACGACCCATCCGGCGAGATAGGAGCCGATTAGCGCGCCCAGGCCGTTGGTCATGATCATGAATACGCCTTGTGCGCTCGAACGGATTGCCGCCGAGGTCTCCTTTTCGACGAATAGCGAACCGGAGATATTGAAGAAATCGAACGCCACGCCGTAGACGATCATCGAGAGAATGAACATCCAGACGCCCGGGCCGGGGTTGCCGGCGCCAAGCAATGCAAAACGCAATACCCATGCGAACATGGCGATCAGCATGACGCGCTTGATGCCGAACCGTTTGAGAAAGAATGGGATAAGCAGAATGCAGAGCGTTTCCGAGATCTGCGAGAGCGAGATCAGGATCGTGGAGTGTTCGACGCCGAAGGTGCCGAGATATTTGGCGCCGTGGATGCCCGTGTCGCCGAAACTTTTGATGTATCCGTCGGCGAAGGCATTGGTGATCTGCAACGACATGCCCAGCAGCATGGAGAAGATGAAGAAGATGGCCATCTTGCGCTGTTTGAAGAGGGCGAAGGCGCGCAGCCCGAGCAGATCGACGATCGACTTGCCGCCTCCCGACCGGTTGATCGGGCAGTTCGGCAGCGTGAACGAGTAGAGACCCAATATGAGGCCCAAGGTCGCCGAGAAGTAGAGTTGGGTTGCACTCAGGCCCATCTTTCCGAGATCGACGACCCACATGGCACAGATGAATCCGACCGTGCCCCACACGCGGATGGGCGGGAAGTGGGTTACGGTATCCAGTCCTGCTTTTTCGAGGGCGTTGTAGGCGACCGAATTGGACAGTGCGATGGTGGGCATATAGAACATTACGCTCAGCAGGACGAGCGTGTAAAGCGAATTGTAGTCGGTTCGGGTGGCGGCGAGGGTGATGAATCCTGCGGCGAAGAGATGGCAGAGGCCCAAGAGACGTTGCGCCGGAATCCATCGGTCAGCGATGATTCCCATGACGGCCGGCATAAATAGCGAGGCGATTCCCATCGTGGCGAAGAAGCTGCCGATTTGCAGCCCGTCGAATTTCAGCGTGTTGCCGAGGTAGGCCCCCAGTGAGATCAGCCAAGCCCCCCAGACGGCGTACTGGAGGAAGTTCATCAGGGTCAGGCGGATTTTTGTATTCATCGTGTTGGTGTTCTAAAATGCGGTTCTTATCGTCCGGTTTCCGGTGTGCAGGAAAACGAGCGGAAACAAAATTAGAAAAATTTTTCGGATTTTTCTTGCACAAAGCAAAATTATGTGCTACTTTTGCATCACCAAACCTGAGGGAACGGCAATCGCAGCGTACGTCGCACGATTTCGGGCCGACCGGAAGGGGCGGACACGTAGAACGGGTGGTTCCGTGGGACATTGAGCTATGGTGTAATGGTAACACAACAGATTCTGGTCCTGTTTTTCCTGGTTCGAGTCCGGGTAGCTCAACTCGAAGGCCCGTCAAGCATCGCTTGACCGGCCTTCATTTTTTAAGCGATCGCAGCCGGATTTGTGCCTGTATGCAAAGAAGGTTCCCGTCTCTGTTGCGGATGAGTCCGGAGCGGTTCGTCGATCTCTTCCGAAAGGTGACGGCCGCTTCCCTGTTGCAGACGGCGCCGCGGGGAGGCTCCTGTGCGGAAGACGTACCGGCACCGAGGGCCAGAAACAATACGAAGGTGGTGGACTTTTTCGTGATCCGCATGAGTCGAGATTCCGAAAATCGGGCAGGGAAACGCTTTTCCGTCCCGCCGGGTTCAGGGTAGCCGGGCGTTTTCCGGCGATACTCCGTGCATCAATACATGTTGTCGTACATCGACTGGCTCTTGTCGTATTTGAGGTCGGCCAGCGATGCGGCCTTGACGCCGATGTTGAAGCTCCAGCTGCGGTGGGCGCCGAACGGAATCCACGAGAAGGACATTTGCCAGCAGTGGAGGTCGCGCGAGATGCTGACCGACGAGGTGGTCAGTTTGTTCTCCTTGATGTCGTAACCGCCCTGGAACGTGATGCCCATCTTGGGCGTGAGGTTGACGCTGCCGTTGAACCCGATGTTCTGCGTGATGTTCTTGCGGTAGCCCGTCGTACCGTTGTTGACGTAGTTGATCGAGTAGGAGACCGTGTAGTTGAAGCCGAGGTTCCACGGCAGCGAGAAGTCGTAGTACGACTGCGCCATGTACTGCCTTCGCAGCACAGGGTCGAGGATGCCGTAGGGGTCGT
>ENA-ORIC01002412-ORIC01002412.1-human-gut-metagenome-genome-assembly--contig:-NODE-2412-length-15139-cov-11.091157_pt1 | contig 15139 bp, 10 predicted proteins | sample MGYA00243023_ERZ508732 | MGnify/ENA primary metagenome ERZ508732 (study PRJEB26277, sample SAMN04329767) | human gut metagenome | biome: human-associated habitat | host: Homo sapiens | place: USA...
AAGTCTGAACCACTTATTATAAAGAATGGAACTCCGGCTTCGCCTGCAACTGCTTTTGCAAGTAATGTTTTACCAGTTCCTGGTTGACCTACTAATAAAACACCCTTTGGTATATGTGCTCCCATCTCTGTGAACTTTGTAGGATTCTTTAAAAATTCTACTATTTCTTCTAGTTCTTCTTTTTCTTCATCAACACCAGCAACATCATCAAATGTAACTCTGTTTTTATCTGTTGGGTTTAATACTCTAGCTTTGCTTTTTCCAAAAGTCATTGTTTTATTTCCATTTTGGCTATTTGCTCCACTCATTAATACAAACCAGAAAATAAAGAATATTACTATAATTCCTATTGGAGTTAAATATGCTAAGAAAATTCCCCATGCAGACTCAGATTTTTCAGTTACTGTTATACTAGCTGATTTCATATTGTCTTGTAAATTTTCCATTAAGTTATCTACACTTGGCACATTAACTTTTTTCTCTATGTTATCATTCTTAAGCTTTACTGTTGCAGAAGCACCTCCTGCATCTAGCTCAATCTTTTCTACTTGACCAGCGTCAATCTTTGCAATCAAGTCTGAATATGAAAGTTTTGTATTTGAATTTTCTAATATTGTTGATATTGCTACCACCAAAATTACGCCAATTATTAGCCAAACAGCTAATGTTTTTAAACTATTTTTCAAAATTTTTCCTCCTTTTGTTTGATACTATAAATATAATTTTTTGTTATATTTATTATTACTTTTTCCTTTCAGATATTTTGCAATATATCACATTTAAGCCATTATTTCAATACTTTCAGGCAAAGTTTATTATTACAAAATTGTTAAATTTTCGTAAATCTTACGGAAATAAGAATATTTATATTGACTATGAACAAACTTATATTTTTAAGTTTCAACACATCGTTCTTAGTCGGAGCTCCTTCGGACTCCTCAAAATGTGAGCTCGGGTTTTACTTTTTTTAAATATAAGTTTGCTCCAGTTATTAATACGATAATCTTTCAAAGTTTACTTTCCCACTTTTTACGGATATTTTATAATATTTATTCGGCATCAAAAATTTATTTCCTATATTATTTCCACATAATTTTATAATATCCTCTACATGCTTCTTTTCTAATCCATTTGATGTTCCAAATAATATTTTTGTAGTATTCATTATTATTCTTGTTTTTATTACATGTTCGAATTTATTAAACTCTTTTAAGTTTAAAACTATTTTTGTGTTTTCTTGTTCTATTAAAACCTCTAAAAAAGCTTTCTCCGTAGCCTTTTCCATATAGTCTTCTTCATCTAAAACAAGTTCTGAAAGTCTATCTAATGTTTCTATTATATTTGGATTAAATTCCTTTTGAATATATGGAATAAGCTCGTTCCTTATTCTATTTCTTGTGTATGTATTATCTTTGTTTGTTTTGTCAAATTTAGGTTGTAAATTTTTTTCTTCACAATAATTTTCAATATCGGCTCTATCGCATTTTATTAGAGGCCTTATAAATTTTCCTTCTCTATATGGTTTTATGCCTCCTAGTCCAGAAATTCCACTTCCTCTTAAAAGGTGCATCAATATTGTTTCTGCATTGTCGTTAAGATTATGGGCAATTGCAATTTTATTTGCACCAACCTTTTCTGATATTTCATCAAAAAATGCATATCTTTCACGTCTTCCACATTCTTCTGTACCAATCTTTAATTCTGTTGATTTTTTCAAAATATCAACAAATTTCACATAGCAGTCAATTCCTTTATTCTTACAATATTCTTGCACATATACTGTTTCAGATTTAGCTTCTTCTCTTATCATGTGGTTTAAATGTGCAACTACTATCTTTTTTATTTGTAATTCTTGTTCTAATTCAATCAGATTATCCAATAGGCACATCGAGTCTGGTCCACCAGAAACAGCCACTATAATAGTATCGTTTGGTTCTATTAAATTATACTTTTTTATTGTATTTAATATTGTTTCTCTTACCATATAATATTTCATTCCTCACTTTTTTCAAGCTGTATATTATTATAATCTATAGCTTAAAAAAATTACTCTCTATATTTATCCAAGTTAGCAAATTTAGTATATTGACCAAGCCATGCTAGGTCAACAGTTCCAGTAGAACCAGCTCTTTGCTTTGCTATTATTACTTCTGCTTGATTTTTCTTTTCTGAATCTTCATTATAATAGTCGTCTCTATACAAGAACATAACTATATCAGCGTCCTGCTCGATAGAACCAGATTCACGCAAGTCTGAAAGCATAGGTCTATGGTCAGGTCTTGCTTCAACGGCTCTAGATAGCTGTGAAAGTGCAATTACTGGTACTTCAATTTCTTTTGCAAGAATTTTTAAAGATCTACTTATCTCCGCAATTTCTTGCTCTCTGCTTGACGTTTTACCACTTCCTTGAACAAGTTGCAAATAGTCGATTATTACTAATCCTATATTCTTTTCTAATTTTAATTTTCTACATTTTGCACGTATTTCCATTACAGAGATACCTGCTGTATCATCTATAAAAATTTGTGCTTGTGATAGTTCCCCAGATGTTTCTGCAAGCTTACTTAGGTCTTCATCTGTTAATTCACCAGTTCTTACAGCATTACTATCAACTAATGCTTCGCTACACAAAATTCTGTTAGCAACTTGATCTTTCGCCATTTCCAAGCTGAATATAGCAACCGGAATGTTTGCTCTTGTAGCAGCATATGCACCAATATTTAATGCAAATGCGGATTTTCCCATTGCGGGTCTAGCAGCAATTAATATAAACTCAGAGCCGTGAAGTCCGGCAGTCATTCTGTCTAAGTCAATAAATCCTGTTGGCACACCAGTTACGTGTTGTTTCTGATTATATAATTCTTCTAACTTAGCAAATGATTCAACTAAAACGTCTTTAATTGGAGTGTAACCCTTCTGGCTCTTTTTTTGCATAACATCAAAAATTTTCTTTTCTGCCAAATCCATAACCCTTTCCGGTTCTTCTGTTGGTTCATACCCCATATTTAGAATTTCATTTGCAGTTTTTATTAAATTTCTAAGCATAGCCTTTTCTTCGACTATTTTTATGTATCTATCAACATTTGCCGTAGTTGGAACTTTATCTGGAAGAACAGCAATATATTCTAGTCCTCCAACGGCTTCTAACTTGTTCATAGAAGAAAGCTCTGCCTTTAGAGTTATAATGTCTATAGGCTCTGCTCTATTATAAATATTTAAAATAGCTTCATAAATTATTTTATTGTCTTCTCTATAAAAATCTTCTGGTTTTAATGTTTCAATAGCTGAACTAACTGCATCTTGGTCTGTAAGCATACTTCCAATTACAGCTTGCTCTGCTTCTATATCCTGTGGTGGCACTTTGCCTAAATCCATTACAATCTTCCTTTCATAGTTTATTTTTTATTTAAATTAGTAGTTGGAAAAGAATTAAATTTTGGCAAGAAAAAATGAATTTACAAGGCAAGGGCGCATAATTGCTGTATGTAACCGCGTTGTAAATGAGATTTGACGTAGCCAAAATTGTAATTATTTTTCAACGTTACTCTGCAATAATATCAACCTTTAACTTACCCATAACACCTTCATATAATTTAACATCAACTGTTACATTTCCAAGTGTTTTGATAGTTTCAGATAATATTATTTTTTTCTTATCTATCTCTATTTTATAATCCTTTTTTAATCCTTCAGAAATTTCTTTGCTTGTAACTCCTCCGAAGATTTTTCCATTTTCTCCAGCTCTTACTTTAATTTTTAGCATAATTCCTGTAAGTTTCTTAGCAAGCTCTTCTGCTTCTTTCTTTTTGGTATCTTTTCTAAATTTATTTGACTCTTGCTTAGATTTTAATTTGCTCATATTTTCATTATTAGCTTCGACAGCTAGTTTTTTAGGAAATAAGAAATTACGTGCATATCCGTCACTTGCTTCAATAACCTGATCTTTCTTTCCTACTCCTTTTATATCACCTAATAAAATAACCTTCATAATAATTGTCTCCTTCCTATTTTTGTGTCACATCTATTTTACTATCTTATTTAAGATTTGTAAACATTTTTTATATTACTCTTTTTTTTAATTTTTGCAACCAAAAAAAGGACTTTCTAGTCCTTTTTATCTTCGCTGTTTTCTATCAGTTTATTTACATTTATTGCAGGTAATATTAGTGGATTGATATTTGCATTTGCAGTATATGTAGAAATAAGTGCTCTCACATATGGATATAATATTGCTATAGCATTTTTAATAAATTTGTCTGATTCTCCATTCTCAGTTTCGAAAAATCCTGTCATTTCCAAATTCATTTCAAATGGATAATTATTTTTCAAAGCATCTTTAAAAATATCTACAATCAATGTTATTTTCATTTTCTGACCATCATTCTCAACTTTAGGCTCTATTGCAAACTTTACTTGAGTGCCATTTTTATCTTCTTTATAATTTTCATTATTTACAAGGTACACTTTATTAACTATGTATTTATTAAATTTTAATATACTATTACAATTTTTCATTTATGCTACCTCCATATTTTCTTCAAAAGTACTTAATTCACTTGTCCTATTTTTATGTAAGAAATTCTTATGTCCATATTGTCTTTTGGTTTTAATCTCTTTTACATAATTAGTTCTATTAACTTCATTTTCAATATCTGTTATTTCAACATTCTTATATCCACATTCTTTTAGTTCTTTCATTAGCATTTCTGGAGTAGTTTCGTTTAAAATGTTATTCATTATATCATCTATTTCATTTACATTCATTTCAAAAATATTCATTATACTCTCCTCCTACTTATACATTAATTTCATCTTATTATATTCTTCTTTTGTCATTTCTATCTTTTTGTAATTTTTTAGTATTTCCGTATTTTTCACACACACGACCTTTTTAGGTATAGTAATTCCTAGTTTCTTGTCTACGGGATATGGAAAAGTTCTTACTACCATATATATTCCATCTAGTAAGCCTTTTTTAGATAGAAGATTTAAAATCGTTGCAGTTTCATTTTTATCTCTATAATTTTCTATAGACTCTAAATACTTTCTTATTTTATTTACAATTCTCTTATACTTTATAATAGCTTCTCGTGTATCTAAATCTAAAATATTATTTACATCGACGTCACACTCTGCATAAACAATACTATACATGTTATTTATTTCTATAAAATCCGGAAATATTATTTTATTCTTATTTGCAACATCTCTACAATTCCAATCCACAGCATTCATTTTATCTAAATAAAAATATGCACCTTTTCCCAAAAAAAGCTTATTTTCCTCATCTTCGTTTACTATAAATTTTTGAGAGTCTATTATTTTTAAAACATTTTCTCTTTTGGTTCCATGATATAATTCATAATGTTCCACCTTTTTATTCCTTTAATATTATTTATTATTTTTATTTATTTATACTATCAAATTTACAATATTGTTTCCCAAATTAATAGCATAATGAGTTACATGTTTACTTTAATAATATGATTAACTTTAATAAAAGTCAATATATTTTATATGCTAATTCTCTTTTGTTAATTTTTTTGCCTTAAAGAATGATATATTTTTACGATATTTCTGTAAAATATTCGTTTATTCTATTTATTAATTCTTGTTTTACTTCTTCTTGTGTCATTCCTTCTACTTGAGCTCCGGCAACTGTTATATGTCCTCCGCCGCCAAGTTTTTCTAGTATTAATTGCACATTTATGTCACCAATAGACCTGCCACTAATATAGATTTTGTCACCCATTTTTCCAATTACGAATGATGCTGTTATATTGCTTATTGTTAATAATTCGTCTGCTGCTTTCGCACATGTAATGTTTGCATCACTATCTTCTTTGTCATATATTGAAATCGCGATTGTATCGTCTATTATCTCTGATTTTGCAACTATTTCAGATATTTTGTTATAAGTTTCTAGGTCACTTTGGAACCATTTCTTTACTTTTATAATATCTACTCCACATTTTCTTAAAAATGCTGCGGCTTCGAAAGTTCTTACACCTGTTTTAAATGTAAAGTTTTTTGTATCCATCATTATTCCAGCATACAAGGCTTCTACTTCAAATTTAGTAAGTTTTACCGTTTTTTCAGCATATTCTACAAGCTCTGTTACAAGCTCGCAAGCAGATGATGCATATACTTCGTGGAATGTAAGTATTGCATTTTCTATATAATCTGTTCCTCTTCTGTGGTGGTCTATTACAACAATTTTATCTGTCTTGTCTAGTAATTCTGGAGCTTCAACATAGTTTTTCTTATCTGTATCAACTACTACTAATAAAGAATCTGCACTTATTTTGTTTAACGCTTCAGCTTTGTCAATTATAACATCATTATATTCTTCTATATCTTTCAAATCATTTATAAAGTTATCTAAGCTTGTACCATTTGTTTCATTTACAATATAAGCGTCTTTTCCTATTGTTTTTGCAATTCTATACACGCCCATTCCAGAGCCCATAGCATCTATATCACTATTAGTATGGCCCATTATTATAACATTGCTTGCACTATTCATCAATTCTTCTAATGCTTGTGCAACAATTCTTGCCTTAACTCTTGTACGCTTTTCAACTTCTTGTGTTCTACCACCAAAGAAGTAGTATTTACCATTTTGCTTTATAATAGCCTGGTCTCCGCCACGTCCTAAAGCTATGTCTATTACAGCCTTAGCCGATTTATATTCTTCTGAATTTGTTTTTTCATTTTCAGAAATTGCAATACTCAATGTTAATTGAATATTATCTTGAGTCTTTATCTCTTTTATTTCATCTAAAATTTCAAATTTGTCTTCTTTTATTTTTTCTAAGTTCAATTGATCAAATATGCATACATAGGTATCTCTTTCAGACTTTACAAGTAATCCATCGTACTCATTCACCCAAGAATATATGTTTTTTTCTGCATTTGAAGTGATTTTTAATTTTTCCTCTTCTGTCACTCTCTGCATCAATTCTTCGTAATTATCTAATACTATAATTCCTATACAAGTTCTGGAATTAGTGTATTCTTCTAATAATTTCACATGGTTTGTCTCATCTAGGAAATATACTGTCGCCATATACTCTGATGAGTTTTTATGCTCTTTTTCTCTAAGTTTTGTATATTCTGCAATTACCTTATAATTCTTTTCACCAATTTTCATACTTTCAGAAATTGATATATTGTTTGTATTTTGGCTATTTTCAATTTTTAGTTTTAGCTCTTTTATTATGTCTGTTAAAGTAGTTCCAGTATCTATATTTGCAAATTCTTTAATAAAATTGCTACTCTTCCAAATTATATTTCCATTCGTTTCTAAAACAACTAATGGAAATGGCGAGTTAATTATAGTACTTTGTGCTGCTTTATCAACACTTACAGTAAGCTCATTAATATGCTCCGAGATTTCTGTTTTTCTCTTATTATTTGACCATATTGTGTACGCAAAAATAGCAATGTACGCTAAAATAGATGGTATTATTGCCTTAGGCTCAACCACGCATAAAATTACCAATATAATAGCAATTACTACCAAGTATATTTTTGTTCTCGAAATTAATTTATCTAAATTTAATTTAGTTTTCGGCATATATTTTATCTCCACCTTTATATACCTATTTTACATTATTTTGAAGCATTTGTCAATTTTCCGCTTAATTTCAACCTTTTTTCAAAATTTTGCTAAACCATTATAAAGTCTCAAACATTTAAGTTTTAAAAACAAATCAGTTATTTACAACATATAAATATGTCTAAAATCATTATTTTTCTCAGTAGTTTTTCTATTATAGCAAATCTGAACTTTTCAATCTTCAGTCTTTACTCTATTTCTTACGCTCCTCTATAAAATCTAAAATTTCAGTAATTTTTATCTATTATACTATATATTAACTTTTGTTATACTGTAGCTTGAGTTTTATTATTCTTTATCCTGTCTTTTTTATCTGTTTTAATTAATACAAAATTTTGAGTATCTTTCTTGTGTTCTCTTGCTGGCAAGTTTTCTTCTGTTCTTGCTACATATGTATTTATTCCTGTATGTTCAACTAAATATTTATGTTTTCTATACAAAATTACCATATTCTTATTATTTTCTTCTATTATTAATAAATCATTTTTTATAAGTTCATTATCTGCAAAATATTTTGTATTTAACCCACAAATCATTGGCAGAATTATACCTATTACTACTTCGTAAAATGTATTTACCTGTTCTAAGGCATTCATCTCTTTTCTTTTTCTTATTCTTGCAGTTTTAGCAATTACATTTGCACTTTCTATAAACTCTTGTTGAGAATATTTCTTTTCTCCTGCTAAGCTTACTATTATAGTGCTCTTCTCTCTGTTTTCTTCTTTTGAAAGAATATCTATACTATAATTTTCTATGTATCTTCCTATGTTTATTAGTTTTTCGTATTCTATAATTGGGAATTGATTTTCAGAATCAAAATTTATTAGGTTAAAATTATTACAATTATTATTTTTTATTATTTCTAAGATTTTTTCTTTATATGTACTTGAAAAAAATATTGTGTTTATATTATGTTTTTTTATTATTTTTTCCATTGCATTTTTGCTAAGTTTATTGTCTATTAATATTACAGTATTGTTTACCATTATGTTTGCGAGATATGTTACTAAAAATTCATATCTAAATTCTGATATTATCGCTATTTTATTATTTCGTATTTGGTTTTCTTTTGATTTTATTACTCTTGCCATTGAATATATATCAAACCTAAAATTGAAATAGTTTATATTTTTTATATAGTCACTTTCTATTGTTATTGCCTTTTTAGTTTTGTACCTATTGTATGCAAAATCTACCAGTTCTTTCACTGTGTTTATTTTTCTCATATAATCACTTTCCCTTCAATTAAATTACTTTAATTATAAGGTAGTCCAATTTTAAAGTCAATTTAAATCGTAAGTCAAATTATTACCAATTTCTACAAATTTTTATTTTATGGTAAAAAAATAATGAGAATTTTACATTTTCTCATCATTTTTTGTCATATTTTATAATATATTAAAATAAAGTTTTCGCTCATTCCTACTGTTAGACTTTAATCAAAGTTTTTTACTTCCAAATATTTAGTGTTTTCTCCTATCTATTACATATGTACTTCCTGGAATTGTTTTAGACAAATGTTTTACTTGTGCTCCTGCTTCTCCAATTTCCAATGTATTATGGAATCTTCCTGGATCCACTTCCACCGCTCCGACAGATATAGTTGTTAATGGAAATTCCTCTATTATCCCTTTTCTATTCGGTACTTCTAGATAACCCTTTTCAACATCCTCTTTCGAAAAATACTTTTTTACATTTTTGTCAAACTCTAATACAATGTTTTGACAGATTCTCTCATAGTCTTCATCTTCAACTATTGCTATAAAATCATCTCCACCAATATGTCCAACAAAATTATTATCTTCACACTTTGAGTGAACATTTCTAGAAATCGTTCTAGCAGTAAATTTTATTATTTCATCTCCATTTGAAAATCCATAAACATCATTATATGCCTTAAAATTATCTAAATCTATATAAAGCATAACAAAAAATTGCTTTTTTAATAAACGTTTTTTCATTTCCGCCTGTATCTGTACATTTCCCGGCAAATTTGTTAGAGGGCTAACTTTCCTATTTATGTATAAAAGGTTTATTATGTTTGTAATTGTATAATATAAATATTCATAATCTAAAGGATTTTTTATGTAATACGTTGCCGCAGCCTTCAGTATTTCTACCTTATGTTCTCTCTCATATTCTGAAGTTACAACTATTACAGGAGTTATAGAATTATCATCATTGTTTCTTATCTTATGGCATACCTCTGTTGCCTTTTCCGAAATTGTATCTTCATTTACAATTATTAGTGCTGGTATATCCTTCAACGCTACATCAATTTCTTCTGTTCTTATTTGCTTAAACTTATAATTATCATCTTTTTTAAATTCTTCATTCAGTTTATTTTTCAAATTTTCATCATCATCAATTATATATACGGTATGCATATTTAAGTACGTTCCTTATTATTATTTAGGTTTTATGGTTCTACCTATAAACCATGTTACTAGATATTATTTTTCATTTACTAATTATAATATTGTTTTATATGAATAGCCTTTTACAGCAAAATTAGGCTGAATTTAATTCAACCTCATCTTGTTTTTTAGTTTTCATATTCTGCATTAAATTCAGTTACTTGTTCATTTATATTATAAACACGTAAAGATATTTTATTTGTTCCAGAATCAAGCTTTTGTCTATATTCAAATTTTGTATCATTTATTGAAATATTAGGGTCTGTTGTATATTCCTGTCCATTTAAGTCGTAGCAAAGTAATCTTAAGCCATCATCATCTGTTGCTTTTATTAATATGTATGATGCATCATTTGGATCTCGTTTTACTTCTACCGTAGGACGTTTTGTTCCTTTTATTTTTTGCTCTTTTGTAGCAACATTTTGAGCCTTATCAACAGCTTCTATCGTAAGCGTTGCTTCCCCTTGCTGTGCAGGAATTGTTTCTTCTATTGTTGTTTGCCCCTCTTCTTCTGCGTTGATTGTAACTTCTTGTGAATCACCATATTTATATGTTACATAATCTATTGCCGTATCATCTGTTACAGTAATTTTTATATTAGAATTTACGCCTTCAATAGTTATTACTGGTTCTGTAATATCTTTTGCATCCTTGTTTAAAGTCTTTACATATCTCTTTGTCTGTCCGTTAGAATCTATAACTGTTATATTTAATTTGTTATTCTCTCCAGATGGAATTGATATTATTTGTTCCAATATTTTATTGCCACGTCCTTGCACAATTGTAGGATTAGAATTGTTCCATGTAAATGATACTGTTCTTATTCCGCTAGTACATTCAATAGATAATTTTGCTGTATTTCCGGTTTTTAAAACAGAAACAATTGGTGCTTTAGTATTTTTAGCAAGTTCCACGTTTTTTGTATAAGCATAAGCTCCATCAGCAGATAAAGCTAATCCAAACAAAAGAATTATTCCAGCAAAAGCTTTTGCAACACCAGTAATATCCCCTGGTGCCTTTGGTTCTCGCACCCTCTTTTCTTTTACCTTTTTTGATTTATCATTTTTCGTCACTAAAATTTGATTCATTCCAATTACCTTCCTTAGTATAAAACGCTTTTCAAATAGAATTATAACATAGAGAATTTTTAAAGTAAATAAATTTGGCATAAAAATTTCGCCCAAAAAGGGGTGTCCCTATTGGGCGAAATTTATTATAAAACAAACTTCTTTATTAATACTACTCCTGAAGATAATATTACAAGTACTGCTAAGCCTATTGTTGTAAATGTTTTTATTTGTCCTGTTTGTACGCCTACAGATACTGGAGCATCATCTATGTCATCTTCACCTTTTTTGTTATTGTCCGGTGTTGAGTCTATATCTGGGCTGTTGAAATCGTTATGATCTTTGCTTATTTCTGCCCAGTTGTCCATTACTCCGAAGTTTTCTGAATCGTTAATCCATGTTAACACTACTTCAACTTCTGTTGTATCTCCTGGTTGTAATAATATGTCTTTTGTCTGGTCTGTTGTTATTGTCTTTTCGTCTATTTGCTTCCATAGTGGGTTATCTTCTGGTACAAATTTTAGTCCATTTGGAATATAGTCTTTTAATTCTTTTGCATATCCTGCTATATTTCCTTCGTTTTTAACTCTTATTTTGTATCTGAATTTTATTGTTACTTTGTTTATTTTGCTCTTTTTCAAGTCAACCTTTACAACATCTTCTGGGTCATCTTCTGCCTTGTGGCCAGATTCTATTATTTTTTCTTCTCCATTTTCAGTTACGATTGCTTGTGTTACCCATTTTCTTAAGCTTAAGTCGAAATATTGTACCTTAACTTTTTCTATGTCTTGGTCATCTTCTCCTTCGTTCCATTTATCTGGAACTGAGTCTTGGTCTGTAACATCATTTCCATCTTTGTCTGAGTCTTTTGATATTTGAGCTTGGTTTATTAAAATTCTATCTGATGTATTTGGTTCTGTTACTTCAAATGCAACTTTTACATCTCTGTAATCTAATTTTTCTCCATCGAATGCTTTTAATAAGTTAGCTCCTGCTGTTTTTTCTTGTTCTTTTGATAGATAATCTGTTACTATTGAAACTGCCTCATCTAAGTTTTCTGTTTCTTTTCCATCTTTATCTAACATTTTCCATCTGTACTCTATGTTAGTCTTATTATCTGTTAAGAATTTTAAACCTTGTGGCATATCATCTTTTATTTCACTTGCATATCCGTCCATTTCACCTTCATTAAATACTCTAATTGTATAGGTTACTATGTTTCCGTTTGATACAAGTACTGGATCTTTTGGATGATCGTATTTTGCTGTTGTACTGCTTCCATCTTTTATTGGAGTAACATCAACTTGTGGTATTCTACTTGTTATTTCTGTATTATTTACTGCTGTTATGAATTTTCTTAATGATAAGTCGAATTTTACAAGTGTTACTTTTTCAAAGTCATCATCATCTTCTTGTCCTGGTACATAATCTTTTTTACTTTCATCATCTTTATATCCTGGTCTATCTTCTGGAATTTTTACATTGTCTTCTTTAGAATCTCTATCTGTAACTTTGTTTCCTTCTCCATCAGTAAAATCTGATATATCTGCTAAGTTTGTTATTTTGCTTGGCATTGGATCTGTTGAAACTACTTTACAAGCTACCTTTACTTCTTTATAAGATAATGTTGTTCCATCAAATGCTGGTATTTTGTTTTCTCCGGCTACTTTTTCATTTGCCTTAGATAAGTATGATGTTTTTATTACTTTTGAATCTGTGCTATCAACTGTCCAACCATATTTTTTATTTGTTTCATTATCTTTAATAAATTCTAATTGGTCTGGTAAGTGGTCTTTAATTTCTTCTACATATCCATCTACTTGACCTTCATTGTATACTCTAATTGTATATTCAACTACTGCTCCTAATGAAACTTTTACAGGCTCTTTTGAGTGATTATAAATTGCAGTTGTTCCTGTTCCATTTTTCAAAGGTGTTGTATCAACTTGTGGAATTCTGCTCTTTATTTCTGTATTATTTACTTTTGTGATGAATTTTCTTAAAGCTAAATCAAATTCTTTTATTTTTAGTTTTTCGAAATCATCATCATCTTGTTGTCCTGGCACATAATCTTTTCCTATTTCATCATCTTTATATCCTGGTAAATCAGATGGAATATTTACATTGTTTTCTTGTGAATCTCTATCTGTTACTGTATTTCCGTTGCCGTCTGTGAATTTTGTAATATCAGCTATATTTGTAATCTTAGTTGGCATTGGGTCTGTTGAAACAACTTTACATACTACTTTTACATCTTTGTAATCTAACTTTGTTCCATCAAAAGCCTTAATCTTATTGTCACCTTCAGAAGCTTCTTTAACTTTTGATAAATAATTTGTTCTAATTATTTTTGAATTATTGCTATCAACTGTCCAACCATATTTTGTATTTGTTTCGTTTCCTGCAACAAATTCAAGTTGGTCCGGTAAATGGTCTGTTATTTTTTCTACATAGCCATCTACTTCAGCTTCGTTATATACTCTAATTGTGTATTCAACTACATCTCCAATTGTAACAGATATTGGTGTTTTTGGATGATTATATGTAGCTGTTGTTGCTGTTCCGTCTGCTAGCTTACTAACATCTGGTTGTGGAATTCTGCTTGTTATTTCTTCATCATTTAATTTTGTAATGAATTTTCTTAAAGCTAAATCAAATTCTTTTATTTTTAGTTTTTCAAAATCATCATCATCTTGTTGTCCTGGTACATAATCTTTTCCTATTTCATCATCTTTATATCCTGGTAAATCAGATGGAATATTTACATTGTTTTCTTGTGAATCTCTATCTGTTACTGTATTTCCGTTGCCGTCTGTAAATTTTGTAATATCAGCTATATTTGTAATCTTAGTTGGCATTGGATCTGTTGAAACTACTTTACATACAACTTTTACATCTTTGTAATCTAATTTTTCTCCATCAAAAGCCTTAATTTTATTAGCACCTTCAGAAGTTTCTTTAGCTTTTGATAAATAATTTGTTCTAATTATTTTCGAATTTGTACTATCAACTACCCAACCATATTTTGTATTTATTTCGTTTCCAGAAACAAATTCAAGTTGGTCTGGTAAATGGTCTGTTATTTCTTCAACATATCCATCTATTTCTGCTTCATTATAAACTCTAATTGTGTATTCGACTAAATCTCCAATTGCAACAGATACTGGTGTTTTTGGATGATTGTATATTGCTGTTGTTCCACCATTTTTTAATGGAGTAACATTTACTTGTGGTTCTCTATTTGTTATTGCTGTTCCATTTACTCCAGTGATGAATTTTCTTAAACTTAAATCAAATTCTTTTAATGTTAATTTTTCAAAATCATCATCATCTTGTTGTCCTGGTATATATTCTTCTCCTCTGTTTATTTCAGAGTCTCTATAATTTTCTAAGTCTTTTCCAGTTGGTAAATTTACATTGTTTTCTTGTGAATCTCTGTCTGTTACTGTATTACCATCACCATCTGTAAATTTTGTGATATCTGCAATGTTTGTTATTTTATCAGCCATTGGATCTGTTGCAACAACTCTACATTTTATTTTTACATCTTTATATGCAAGTGTTGTTCCATTAAATGCTGATATTTTATTTGCACCATCAGTTGTTTCATTTGCTTTTGATAAATATTCTGTTTTAATTGTTTTTAAATCTGTGCTACTTGCTATTTTCCAACCATTCTCAATATTAACTTGGTCATCTACTATAAATTCAAGTTGTTCTGGTAAATGGTCTGTTATTTCTTCAACATATCCATCTATATCACCTTCGTTGTATACTCTTATTGTATATGTAACAACATCTCCAATTGCAACTTTAAGTGGTGTTTTTGGGTGATTATATGTTGCTGTTGTTGCTTCTCCTGAAGCTAATTTGCTAACATCTACTTGTGGTATTCTATTTGTAATTTCTGTTCCATTTATGTTTGTAATAAATTTTCTTAAGCTTAAATCGAATGGTTTTGGTACTACTATTGAAGTTGTATCTGAAAAGTTTAATGGAGTTTCATTTACAATTACAACTGGTTGCTCTGTTGT
>ENA-ORIC01002414-ORIC01002414.1-human-gut-metagenome-genome-assembly--contig:-NODE-2414-length-15118-cov-3.320125_pt1 | contig 15118 bp, 16 predicted proteins | sample MGYA00243023_ERZ508732 | MGnify/ENA primary metagenome ERZ508732 (study PRJEB26277, sample SAMN04329767) | human gut metagenome | biome: human-associated habitat | host: Homo sapiens | place: USA...
CTTCCGGGTGAAAAGGGAAAACTGCCTATTGTTGCCATGACTGCCAATGCTTTTGCAGAAGATGTACAGCTGGCCAAAAATACAGGCATGAATGGACATATCGCGAAACCGCTGGATATGAATAAGCTGAATGATGTTCTGGAAAACTGGCTGTAATTGTTTCCCAATTATTGAATTAATGATTTTATCAGGAAAGAATGAGGAAAATACGAGGATGAAAAAGGCAAAACAATGTCTGACAGCATTACTGTCAGGTGTGCTTTTAGCAATTACTGTTTTGTCTGGCTGTGGACAATCTCAAAAAGCAGTATCTAAAAATGACGATCACCTTACCGTGTATCTGTGGGAAAATCGTTTAATGAAAAATATTGTACCCTATATCCATGAGCAGTTTCCAGATCAGGATATTGAGTTTATTACCGGTAACAATGATACCGATTTATATAGCTATTTTGAGGAACATGGTGAACTGCCGGATATCATAACCGTACGTCGATTTTCTGGAAAAGATGCACAGGATCTGGAGCCATATCTAATGGATTTTGCTTCTTATGATGTGGTTTCCAGGTATTACTCCTATGCATTGCAATATTATAAAAATTCAAAAAATGAGATTCAGTGGCTTCCTATCTGCGGTATACCGCAGACGATTATTGCCAACAAGACATTGTTTGAACAGTATGGAATCAAGATACCGAAAAACTATAAGGAATATGCACAGGCATGCCAGCAATTTTATGATAATGGTATAAAACCGTATTCCCTGGATCTTGCAGAAGACTGGTCTGCTCATGAGGTGATTCAGACAGGTGCAATTGGTGAATTCATGAGTCTGGATGGAATCGAATGGAGAAGCTCAGCTGAAAGTGCATCAGGGGATATCGCGTTTGATGATGCGTTATGGAAACGTATTTTTTCAGAAACCAATACATTTTTGAAGGACTCACATTTTACAAGTGATGATATCAGCGTCGATATTAATACTGCAACGCAGATGTTCCTTGAGGGAAAAGCAGCAATGTTTCATGGTTATCCGGCACTTATGCAGGAATTTCAGGAACAGATGGATGCAGAATTAACTCGTATACCGTTTTTTTCACAGATTTCGGATGAAGCTTTTATAAATATGACCCCTTCTCTGAATATTGCATTTAACAAAGAACTGGAAAAAGATCAGGAAAAACTGGATCTGGCATTCGATGTCCTGGAGTGTATGATTTCAAAAGAAGGACAAACATTGATCGCAGATGGAAAGGGTGTAATTTCATTAAATGTAGATGTTCCAAACATGATGGAAGATGTACCTGGACTGGAAGATGAAATTAATAATAATTCTGTTTATATCCGATATTCTGCTCAAAAATCATTTGATGCCAGTCTTGAGGCTGTTCACGGATTATTGTCAGGGGAAATGGATGAAACACAGGCTTATGATGCTTTTCGCAGCACAATGAACAGTAAGGATTCAAAAGAAGAAACCACAGTTAATTTTGAAAATGAATATTCCATTTCGCTAAATGATAAAAACGGTCGTGATGCGGCATCTTCTATTTTAACTACGATTAGAGAAGAAAATGATGCTCAGCTGGCTTTGGCACCATATTATTATTTTACTTCCTCCATTTACAAAGGGGAGTGTACCTGCAGCCGGGTTGGTCTGATGACAGCAAAGAGTTTAGATACACCATTATACCTGGCAAAAATCAATGGCAAAGAAATTTATGAACTTGCGGAGAAATATCTTGCTGAGTCCGATGAGAAATTTCACATAACCAATAAATACGAATTGCCAGTTGCATCCGGTATGAAAATAATCGTCAGGCAGGAGGAAAACGGATTCTCATTAAAGGACATAGAAGTAAATAAGAAAGAAATCGACAAAGAAAAGGAGTACTCTATTCTTCTTACAGACACCACAATGTCTGTTTTGAAAAAAATAAATCCGGGATGTGAGATCGAGCAGATTAAGGACACAACATTATCAAGTGCATGGACTGCAGCAATAGAAAACGGACAGCAGCCGTCAGCACCGGAAGATTATATAGAGGTTGAAAAATAAAAGTGGGAACAGAACAGGCGAAAACAAAAAGAAAAAAGATGATAGTACCATTGTTCTTTTTAATTCTTATCTTTTTAAACTTAATTTTTGTAAAGCTCCTTTTGAACAGGATGAACAGCTATATCGCAGAAAACGGGAAAAGCAATATGGGAGCGGTTGTTGAACAGATACAGCAGACCTATGATCTGCAGGTGAATGGATACTACAGTCGGCTGCATATGCTTGAGGATTTTCTTACTCAAGAGGGAGTGAGATCTATTGAACTGGATAGAAACAAGAAGTTCTTTGAGGCATGGCAGAAAGAATCTGAAAGTACACTTATATTTCTCCAGGAAAATGGAAAGGCAATAACCACTGATGGAACAAAACTTCGGGTTGACATGCCAAGTAAACTTTTGTTGGATTTGAGGAACGGATATAATATTGGAAAATTGGTTTCTCTTGATTACAACCAGAAGAAAAAAGATGGTTATCTGGTTGCAATTCCATGTCAGGAATATACGATTAATGGGGAAACTTATACGGCAATTGGAACCTTGTATGATCATTCAAAATTAGATTCCATGTTAAGTGTGAAAAGCTATAACGGGAATGCGTATCTGTTTATGCTGGATAACGACGGAAATATTACTTATACAAATCAGAAAGAAGATAAATTTTTCAGGAACTATTTCTTGTTAAAGCATTTAAAAGGAGATCAGGCTATCACTGAGGAAGAGGCTGATTCTCTTCAAAAAAAGCTGGATGGCAGAGAACAGGGGGTAGAACTTCTGGGAAGTGACAAACCTTACTATCTGGGATACTGTCCGATAGAAAATAATAACACCATGCTGATCTGTATTGTAGAAAAGAGTGTTGTAGATAATGTACTGAGAGATTATCAGAAAACAATAGTGTTTGAAACAATACTCATGGCAGGTTTTATACTTTTGCTTTTTGCCGGATTATTCTACAGTATTTCCAGACGCAGTCTTGCTGAGCAAAAAGCTGAATACGAAAAAAGAAATAATGAGATTCAGACGCTGGCAATGAAGGAAATGGAGGAGTCCAATAAAAAACTGAAAAAAGCAAAGGACATTACAACGGAAGCCTTGCAGACCGCTGAAAATGCAAATAAGGCGAAAACAGATTTCCTGTCCAATATGTCACATGATATTCGTACACCAATGAATGCAATTATCGGCATGACATCATTGATCAGACATGATGCCGGTAATAAAGCGAAAGTAATAGAGTATGCAGATAAAATAGATATTTCATCACAGCATCTGTTAGGAATTATTAATGATGTTTTGGATATGAGTAAGATTGAGGCAAGAAAAACAGTCTTCAAGTATTCTGACTTTTCTATTCTGGATTTTATTCAGGAACTTGACACTATATTTCATTCTCAAATATATGAAAAGCATCAGACCTTTACAATTATAAAAGAAAATATCAAGCATGAGTGGGTGAATGGGGATCAGGTTCATTTGATGCAGATTTTCAGTAATCTGCTGTCTAATGCCATAAAATATACGCAGGAAGGTGGAAAAATTCAGTTTCTGGTAGAAGAATGTGAAACAAATTCATCCGTCTATGCAAAGTACCGTTTCTTAGTCAGGGATAATGGAATAGGAATGTCAGCAGATTTCAAAGATAAAATCTTTGATGCTTTTACCCGTGCCGAAAATTCTGTGACGAATAAGATCCAGGGAACCGGTCTTGGAATGGCTATTACCAGAAATCTGGTTGAAGCAATGGGAGGTACCATTGATGTGGAGAGTGAACTGGGACAGGGAAGCTGTTTTGAGGTTCTCATAGAGCTGAGAATTGCAGAGGATAGAACAGTTGCTCTGGCGGCACAAGAAGAAACAGATGAGCAGGATGGTAATATCCTGCAGGGAATGAGATTCCTGTGTGCAGAGGATAATGAGCTGAACGCAGAGATCCTGACGGAACTATTAAAGATTGAAGGCGCAGAGTGTACCATCTGTGAAAATGGTGAAGAGATTTTGAAAGCATTTGAACAGTCTGCTCCAGGGGATTATGACATGATCCTGATGGATGTGCAGATGCCTGTTATGAATGGCTATGAGGCGACGAGGGCAATCCGCAGAAGTTCCCATGAACTGGCAAAGACGATACCGATTATTGCCATGACTGCCAATGCATTCTCAGAAGACATTCAGCATTCCCTTGCGGCTGGCATGAATGCACATGTTTCAAAACCGGTTGAGATGAAGGTGCTGGAAAAGACGATTAGAAGCATAAAATCCGGCGGGGGGGGGTACCGAACCGCAGGTCACTGTACAGTGACGAATGGAAAGTAACCGGACATAGAAGAATCAAAAAGGATAGTTAGGGATGGACAGAAAATGAAAGGAAAAAGAGTGATTGCAGGCATTCTGCTTGCGGGAATTTTAGCAGTCACCCTGGCAGGGTGTAAAAACACAGATAACACGAAAGAAGAAACCGAAAAGCCTGTTATTACCCTCGGCAGCGACAACTATCCACCATACAATTATCTGAATGAGGATGGTGTACCGACGGGAATCGATGTAGAACTGGCTACAGAAGCTTTCAAAAGAATGGGATATCAGGTGGAGGTTGTCCAGATCAACTGGGAGAAGAAAAAAGAACTGGTGGAGAGCGGAGAGATTGACTGTATCATGGGCTGTTTTTCCATGGAAGGACGTCTTGACGATTACCGCTGGGCAGGACCGTACATAGCAAGCCGTCAGGTGGTTGCTGTAAATGAGAACAGTGATATCTATAAACTGAGTGACCTGGAGGGAAAGAACCTGGCTGTTCAGTCCACAACCAAACCGGAAGGCATCTTTCTGAACCGGACGGATGAGAGAATCCCAAAGCTGGGCAATCTGATCAGCCTGGGACACAGGGAGCTGATCTATACATTTCTGGGAAAAGGATATGTAGATGCAGTCGCCGCACATGAGAAATCGATTGTTCAGTATATGAAGGATTATGATGCAAGCTTCCGTATCCTGGAAGAACCTTTGATGATCACCGGAATAGGTGTCGCTTTTGCAAAAGATGATGACAGAGGAATCTGTGAGCAGATGAGCCAGACTCTGGAAGAAATGCGTCAGGATGGCACATCCCTGAAAATTATTGAAAAATATCTGGATGATCCCCAGAAGTATCTGGAGGTGGATGATCTTGGATATTAAGAGAAAGAAAAAAGAAAAACGAATCCATCTGCTCGGTGGCCTGATTGGAATCTGTGTGGCTGTAGTCTCTCTGTTTTATTTCTTTCATGTAGAAAAAGCGGAGGCAGAGAAAAGAATGGTGGAGATTGTAAACTATGTCAAAGTGCAGTGCTCAACCTACACCCATTACAATGAATCATCGGAATCCAAAAGTCTTCTCCGTGCCATTGAAAGTGCCAGACAGATGAGTACAAATATTAAAATGGAAACAGAAAACGGTGGGCAGCTAAGCCGGGATTTTCTGAAGGGAAATCTGCAGACTCTCTGGGTGGATGGTATCCTTGTATTGGATGCAGATGGAAAGACGGTCAAAAAATATAAGGCCGACTATGAAGATATTTCGGACACCTTAACAAGCAGCCAGTGGGATGCCATTCATTCCGGCATGCGCGAAGTGGTTTCTACCATGGACCGCTTCCAGGGATTTGATATTCCGGTTGCCGGAAAAACCGGTACGGCACAGCAGGACGGACATGCCAATCATGGTCTGTTTGTTGGTTATGCGCCATATGATGATCCGGAAATTACCATCGCAGTACGAATTGCCAACGGTTACAATTCGCATAATGCGGCAACTGCGGCAAGAAATGTAATTTCATATTACTATAAAGAAACATCGATGAAAGATATCAAGGAAATGAAAGCAGCCGGTGCCAACGGTAACATAAGAAACTCTGTTGCCGATTAGTCACATAGATTACAATTTAAACTAACAGGAGGTTTATTTCATGGGTGAAGCAATTGTTTTCACTTCAGGAAAAGGCGGTGTTGGCAAGACTACAACAATTGCCAACATTGGCGCAGGACTTTCACGGTTAGATAAAAAAGTCATCATGCTTGATACAGACATGGGACTTCGGAATTTGGATGTTGTAATGGGAATGGAAGATCAGATCCAGTATAATCTGATCGACCTTCTCGAAAACAAATGCCGGTTAAAACAGGCATTGATCCGGGACAAGCGTTATCCGAATCTGTTTATGATTCCCGCAGCTCTCCGCTGCAGAAAGATTATGGATTATGAGAGTAAGCTGTATACGCTGATTTCCCATTTAAAACAGGAATTTGATTTCTGTCTGATTGACTGTCCGGCAGGAATCGAAGACGGGTTTCACTTTGCCGTATCTGCAGCAGATCGTGCAGTAGTTGTTACATCTCCGCATATTTCTGCTGTGCGGGATGCAGGAAGAGTCATCTGTCTGCTGGACGGTATGCGGCTTTCACAGATTGATCTGCTGATCAATGCCTACAATGCCCGTATGGTGCGAAAACACGATATGCTTTCGCAAAAAGATGTAGAAGATATTTTAGGACTTTCGGCAATCGGTGTAATTCCTGCCGATGAAAGAATTGTCGTAAGCCAGAATAAGGGAATACCTGTACTTTCCATGCACACAAAGGCCACTCGTGCATTTATGACCGCCGCAAGAGCATTCGCAAATCCACGTGTGATTCCGGTGGATCTGAATAAAGAAGATCCCTGCATCCGGCAGGGAAAAATATATCTGGGCGGAAAGGAATGTGAGTATGAAGGTTAATCGTTTTTCCCACAGACAGGACGGTTCCGGACCAATTGCCCGTGAACGTCTGAAATTAATGGCAGAATCCGCACCGTTTGAACATTCACCTGCTGCAGCAAGGCGAATGAAAAAGGAAATTTCAGATATTATTTCAAGGTATTTTGAATTTTCTCCGGATGACTATGAGATAAGAGTTGTTTTGAAACAAAACAGGAAAAGAGCTTAAGATGTTAAAACAATACAAACTTAGAAATTATCATTTTCAATTGGTGATCAGCATACTGGTTTTAAATATCATCGGTATCCTGATCATTGGAAGTGCCAAACATTCTGTACAGAAAATGCAGATCTTAGGATGTATCATCGGTATGGTGGCGATGGTCATTGTATCCTTGATGGATTATTCCTTTATTCTGAGATTTACCTGGTTGTATTATATCGGAATCATTGTCCTGCTTGGTCTGGTTATGACAGGTATTGGTGACAGTGCCGGTGGAGCACAGCGCTGGATTGATTTTGGAGGTTTTCGTTTTCAGCCTTCCGAGCTGGCAAAAATCGTGCTGATTTTATTTTTCGCACGCTTTTTTTCCAAATATGCAGAGAACCTGAACACGGTAAAAACCATAGGTCTTTCTTTTGTCCTGATCGGAATTCCTCTGCTTTTGATTGTAAAGCAGCCGGATACTTCAACTTCCATCGCAATTGCATTAATTTTTATTAGCCTCTTGTTTATTGCCGGATTAAGTTATAAAATAGTATTAACCGTTTTGGGAATCTGTATTCCGACAGGATTGATAGGAATTACCGTTATACTTCGTATGGCACAATCCTCGGGAGATTACCGTTTCGGTCGAATTATGGCATGGTTATATCCACAGGACCCCAGATGGTCGGATATCGCAGCACAGCAGCAAAATTCGATTATGGCAATTGGATCAGGCCAATTATGGGGGAAAGGCCTGAACAATTCTGCGGCCACATCCATGAAAAATGCGAATTATATCATTGAGCCACAGACAGATTTCATTTTCGCTGTTGCCGGTGAGGAACTCGGTTTTATAGGTACCATGGTAATTGTCCTTTTATTGCTGTTTATTGTGATAGAATGTATTCTGATCGCACGGAAGGCAAAGGATCTCGCAGGAAGACTGATCTGTTGCGGCATGGCTGCACTGATTGGATTTCAGAGTATTTTTAATATTTTTGTTGCCACCGGTCTGATGCCGAATACAGGAATTCCGCTTCCATTTGTAAGTTACGGATTGACTTCTTTGCTTTCTTTGTATTTGGGAATGGGGTTTGTATTAAATGTTGGATTACAGCCGAAAAAATATTAGGGGGAATTGTTTAATGAATATTGGACTTGTAGCACATGACTCAAAAAAGAAATTAATGCAGAATTTCTGTATCGCATATCGTGGAATTCTGGCAAAAAACCAGTTGTTTGCAACCGGAACAACCGGACGTCTGATCGAGGAGGTTGCCAACCTCCAGATACATAAATATCTCGCAGGACATCTGGGAGGTTCCCAGCAGCTTGGTGCACAGATCGAGCACAATGAAATTGATCTCGTAATCTTTCTGCGTGATCCTCTGAAACCAAAGTCACATGAGCCGGATGTCAACAGCATTGTGCGGCTTTGTGATGAGCACAATATCCCGCTTGCAACCAATCTTGCCACAGCGGAGCTTTTGATTAAATCTTTGGATAGAGGAGACCTTGACTGGCGTGAAATGTACAAATAGAACTCATCATTTAAAAATAAAACTGCTATGTATTTCCTGCATAGCAGCTCTTTTTATGAACGGATGCGGAACAGGTAAGACTGCGGATATACAAAATCCATACTCCCTGACAGGAGATAATTCTTCCGTCAGCAGCCAGTTTTTTGCAAGGAATCTGTGTGTAACAGACGATATTAATTTTGGCACGGACCAGGTTCATGCAGATTATGCCGAAGGAGCTGGTGTTTTTGATCTGACAACCAAAGAAGTACTGTACAGCCAGAACCTTTTCGAAAAACTGTATCCGGCAAGTACCACAAAAATTCTGACAGCCTATATCATTATCCGTAACTGTGATCTGGATGATAAAGTAACCGTCAGTGCGGATGCCATTGCAAATATGGCGGATTCTTCCAAATGCGGACTTGCTGCCGGAGATGTACTTACTGTCCGGGATTTACTGTATGGACTGTTACTTGTCAGCGGAAATGATGCGGCAAATGTTCTTGCCGAATATTATTCCGGGTCAATTGATAAATTTGCAGAGGAAATGAATCGCGAAGCAAAAGCCCTGGGAGCAACACAGAGCCATTTTGTCAATGCAAACGGTCTGCCGGATGATGATCATTACACAACGATTTACGATATGTATCTGATCTTTCAGGCAGCAATTCAGACGCAGGATTTTATTGATATCATACATACCCAAAGTTATGATGCCGCTTATCAGAATGCATCCGGTAATACCGTGACACAGACATGGGAAAGTACAAACCGGTATTTAAACGGTCAGACAACCGAACCGGAAGATATTACCGTAATCGGTGGAAAAACCGGTACCACAAACGCAGCGGGATACTGTCTTGTTTTGTATTCAAAGAATAAAAAGGGTGATGATATTGTCAGTATCGTTTACAAGGGAAAAACACGTTCTGATATGTATACGCTGATGAATCAGATTCTTTCCACGTTTGCGAATTAATGATTGTATTTCCTGTGCAAATATACTATAATTATGGTTATAAAGAACCGTTTTTTGTGACTTTTTATATTTGCAGGAGGAAGTGCCATGATTGAAATCATTTGTGGGGAAAAGGGAAAAGGAAAGACCAAGGAACTTTTAGAAAAAGTCAATCACACCGTCAGTACCGTTACCGGGAGTGTTGTTTATCTTGACAAAAGCCAGAAACATATGTATGAGTTAAACAATAAAGTCCGTCTGATCAATGTAGTGGATTATCCAATTACAAACTGTGATGAATTTTTAGGGTTTATCTGTGGGATTGTATCCCAGGATCACGATCTGGAAGAAATGTATCTGGACAGTTTTCTTACCATTGCATTCATTGAATCCGATCAGGACATGGTAAGGGCGATTGAAAAACTGGATATTATCAGCGAAAAATACAAAGTCCGTTTTATTTTAAGTGTTTCTAAAAACAAAGCGGATCTGCCGGAATATGCACAGGCGAAAGTAACGGTTTCGCTCTAAGAGATCCCGGTTTACGGAAGATGGGAGTGCTTCTTATTGAGAACACTCCCATCTTTTTTGTGTCTAATCTTCCAGAGAGGAACGGATTCTTCCATAAAAACTGATCAGATATAATCCGCTGAGTCCTACCAGCGCATATATGACACGCGTCAGCCAGGTTCCGTTTCCAAAGATAAAGGAAACCAGATTAAACTGGAAAAATCCAATCAGTCCCCAAACAATACATCCAATTACCGCTAATGTCAAAAGGCAGTTATCAAGCCATTTCATTTTTCTTACCTCCATTTTTTATCCATAGTATGGAACAAAAAATTAAAATTATACACATTTCTTCTGATGATTGTATTTGCGGTTTGAAAATGGTAAGATAGAAGTATCAATCAGTGAGGTGGACTTTTTTGACACGCAAACAGAATGTTGTACGAATGCATCATGGTCTGAATTTAAATATCGGAATCGTGATTTTTGTAATTATAATTATCTATGTCATCTTTAATCTTATATCGTATCTGACTTCCAGCCCGGTTGCGGAATACGAAGTAGGTCAGGGAACCATTGCAACAAACCATATCTATCACGGACTGATTCTGCGTGATGAGACGGTTGTCTATGCAGGACAGAGCGGTTATATTAATTACTATCTGAAAAACGGGGCAAAAGCCTCCGTCAATGATGTGGTCTATTCCATTGATACCAGCGGAGAACTTTCCCGACAGATTTCAGATGTCGCATCCAATGGCGACACCCTTGACACCGAAACACTGAATGAAGTTTCCTCTGAACTGGATGTTTTCCGGAATTCTTATGACTCCAACACGTTTTCTTCGGTTTATACATTCAAAAACGAACTCAATGCACAGCTGACACAGACCCTCAGTATGAATGCCCTCAGTTCTTTAAATGAAGATGTGAAAGCCGCTGTAGAAAACAATACGTTTTACAAAAAGAAGTCAGAAAAACCCGGAATTATCGTATATTACACGGACGGCTATGAAAGTGTCACCACAGACAACTTTACTGCCGATCAGTTTAACATGGCAGATTACAAAAGAAATTCTCTGGATGATCAGGAACAGGTCACGGCAAATACCCCTGCCTACAAACGGATTGACAGTGAAAAATGGAATATTCTGTTGCCGGTATCAGAGGATATGGCAAAACAGCTAAAAGATAATGAGTATATTAAAATCCGCTTCTGCAAGGATGATTTTACACTGACAGTTCCTTATTCCCTGACCAAAAAAGACGGAAGTTATTATGTAAACCTGAGTTTAAAAACGGCAATGATCCGTTATGTAAATGATCGTTTCGTCGATGTGGAACTTGTCGTATCTGAAAAAACCGGTCTGAAAATTCCGAATTCGGCCATTACAAAAAAACAGTTTTATACGGTTCCAAAAGAGTATTTTACACAGGGAGGCGATTCATCCGATCCCGGACTTATGATAGAAAACCATGCTGGAGATACCGGTTCGGTAACACTGGTTCAGCCAACGATATACTACGAAACGGATGATTTTTACTATATTGATGATGAAACCGTTTCTGCCGGCGATGTTGTGGTAAAAAACAATTCTTCCGGGACGTATACCATCGGCAGTGATGTGGACAAGCTCACCGGTGTTTATAATATCAACAAAGGATATGCCGTATTTAAACAAATTGATATTCTTGCACAAAACAATAAATATACCATCGTTGATACAGGCACTTCCTACGGAGTCGCCCTGTATGATCATATTGCTTTAGACGGCAGTAAAATAAAAGAAAACCAGCTGGTTGTAAAATAAAAGGAGTGTATACATGATGGATTTACAGGAAAACCTGCAACAGGTAGAAGCAAATATATGCAAAGCATGCGAAAACGCAGGAAGAAAACGCAGTGATGTGACATTGATCGCCGTCAGCAAAACCAAGCCAGTCGAAATGCTTCAGACCGTATATGATCTGGGGCCGCGTGATTTTGGAGAGAATAAAGTTCAGGAAATGTGTGGAAAAATGGAAGTTCTTCCAAAAGATATCCGCTGGCATATGATCGGACATCTGCAGACGAACAAAGTGAAATATATCATTGGAAAGACAGAACTCATCCATTCGGTGGACAGTCTTCATCTGGCAAAAGAAATCGAAAAACAGGCGGCAAAACAAAACGTAACCGTCTCGATTCTTGTCGAGGTCAATATTGCAGAAGAGGAGAGTAAATTTGGTATTCATAAGGAAGAAACCATTTCCCTTATCCGTCAGATTGCCGCTTTGCCGCATATTCAAATCCTTGGGCTGATGACGATTGCACCATTCGTGGAAAATCCGGAAGACAACCGCACTTACTTCCGGCAGATTCGCCAATTATCTGTTGACATTGACGCACAAAACATAGATAATGTACGTATGGATATTTTGTCCATGGGAATGACCGGAGATTATATGGTTGCAATTGAAGAAGGTGCAACCATGGTTCGCGTTGGAACCGGAATTTTCGGTGAAAGACATTATCAAAAATAAGGTGGTAAAAAATGAGTATTATTGATAAATTTCTCGATGTCATGCGTTTAAATGATGATGATTACGAATTTGATAACGAAGATTACGATTACGATGAAGAAGAGGATTATGAGGTAAAAGAAAAAAAACCTTCCCGTAGAGAACGCAAAAAAGAAGAGGAACAGCAACAGACCGCAGCAACTTTTGATATTTCCGAAAAGCAGAGGCAGAAGCAGCAGAATAAAATTACACCAATCAACCGAAACCGCCGACAGGGACAACCGGGAATGGAAGTATGTGTGATCAAGCCAACTACCATTGAAGATGAGATTGAAATAACAGAAACCTTATTAAATGGACGTACCGTTGTAATCAACATGGAAGGACTCAGTGTAGATATTGCACAGCGGATCATCGATTTTACTTCCGGTGCTACCTTTGCCATGCATGGAAATCTACAGAAGATCTCCAATTACATCTTCCTTGCAACTCCAAATGGTGTTGACATTTCCGGAGATATTCAGGGACTTATGGAATCTTTTGATTTACCAGGATTAAATTAATAATATGAACGAACAGGAATTATGCCGGAAGCGTCTTTTGGATCTTTCCAGACAGGCGGACCGGAAAGGAATTGTATTATTCAGTGATTTTTTAAATTTAAATGAACAGAATATTTTTCATAGTCTGCAGAAGGAACTGTATACTACAGCAGAACTATCCGGTGGCTATGAGCAGGCAGAGCGTCAGATGGTTGCATTTATCCCTGATGCTCTTTGTTATGAATGGTCTTATCCGTTTGTTTGTATCCATGCGGTTCCCCAGTATCCAAAATATGCGGAAAAACTTACGCATCGCGATGTACTGGGGGCACTGATGCATCTTGGACTGGACCGGAGTAAAATCGGAGATATTGTTGTGCTGGAAAATGACATTTATATCTTTTGTTCAGAAACCATCTCCAGTTTTATTATGGATCAGTTTACGCAGATCCGCCATACCATGATCCGGAGTTCGATTATCGAAGATGTCAGTACCCTTAAAGTCCATCCCGTTTTTGAGGAACACGATGATATGGTTGCTTCTAACCGCATTGATGCCATTATTGCGCGGGCATATCATTTATCCCGGTCGGAAGCTGCCGCATATCTTACCGCTGAGAAAGTTTTCATTAATGGACGTTGCATTACAAACTGCAATCAATCCTGTGACAACGGAGATATTGTTTCGGTTCGCCAAAAAGGGCGTTTTGTTTTTGAAACCGACCAGTCTCTCAGCAAAAAAGGAAAACTTCGCGTCCGGTTTATGATTTATAAGTAAGGAGAGAACAATGAATCAGAGAAAGACAAAAAAATATATGGGATACAGCGGTCTGCTTGTTATTCTTTTAATTGCCATCGACCAGTTTACCAAATGGCTTGCCTATACCCATCTGTACCAGAAACCGGATGTGTCTGTGATTGATGGGGTATTCCAGTTAAAATATCTCGAGAATGACAGTGCTGCATTTAGTCTGGATCCGGTTTCTATTCTGCACCGGATTTTTCATTTTACTTATTTTGACAGCCATCCGGAAGCTTTTTTGATGGCAAAAATGATCTTTTTTGCCGTACTGACCATCGTTGTGCTTGTTTTACTGGCTATTGTGTATCAGCGAATTCCATTGAACCGCCGTTTTCTTCCGCTGAATATTATTTCAGTCGGAATCTTTGCAGGGGCGGCAGGAAACCTGATTGACCGTGTAATACATCACTATGTCATTGATTTCTTTTATTTCAGCCTGATCAATTTTCCGGTTTTTAATGTTGCAGATATTTATGTAACACTTTCTGCAGTCGCATTGATCATTGCTGTGCTTTTTTATTACAAGGAAGAAGATTTTTCTTTGATTTTCACTGGAAAACTGCAAGATGAAAAGGAGTCCTAAAACCGTGCAGGAAGAATCATTTGAAGTACAGTACACACAGGAAGGGGAGCGTCTGGATAAAGTTCTTTCCGAAATTTATCCGGATTTCTCCCGTTCTTTTTTTCAAAAACTTATCAAAAACAAACAAATTCAGGTAAACGGGGCAGTGCAAAAGGCCAGTTATCCGGTACATACAGAAGATCTCATACGTGTCACCATTCCGGATGCTGTCGAAACGACCATTGAACCGGAAAACATTCCGCTGGACATTCTGTATGAAGACGATGATGTTCTGATTGTGAACAAACCCAAAGGGATGGTTGTACATCCATCGGCAGGACATTATTCCGGAACACTGGTAAATGCTATCATGTATCACTGCAAAGATTCATTAAGCGGCATCAACGGACAGATACGTCCGGGGATTGTTCATCGTATTGATATGGATACCACCGGTTCCCTGATTGTATGCAAAAATGATGAAAGTCACGTAAACATTGCAGAGCAGATCAAAGAACATACCGTCAACCGCATCTACGTTGGCATTGTCTGCGGAAATGTAACAGAAGATGAGGGAACCATCGAAGGCGCGATTGGAAGGCATCCGGTTGACCGCAAAAAAATGGCTGTCAATGAGAAAAACGGAAAACCGGCAATTACTCATTATAAAGTTCTTGAACGTTTTGGAAATTATACTTATATGCAGTTTCAACTGGAAACCGG
>ENA-ORIC01002415-ORIC01002415.1-human-gut-metagenome-genome-assembly--contig:-NODE-2415-length-15113-cov-4.021548_pt1 | contig 15113 bp, 7 predicted proteins | sample MGYA00243023_ERZ508732 | MGnify/ENA primary metagenome ERZ508732 (study PRJEB26277, sample SAMN04329767) | human gut metagenome | biome: human-associated habitat | host: Homo sapiens | place: USA...
GTGTGTCGTTGTGAACAAGCGGTTGTACTGAATGCCAATAAGGCGATTGCGATAAATGTTGTTAGAGCTTTCATATTCTTTTGTTTTTTGTGATTCAGTATTTATTAGTTAGACGTGATCTACCTTGAAAAAGTTGCATATAAAAATGCTTTTTTCAAAGGACGCTCGGTCATCATACTTTAATCAATTATTGTGCCATAAGTGTAAAATGTTGATTATTAAAGGATAGTCGCTTTTGTGTAGTGTTCATTATCGGACACTCCGTCCGCTTTTGTCAGGTGTTTGCTTGCTTTTTTGGACGATTCTTTGTTCATTTGCAAAGCCTCTTCCCCGCCCCTTCCTACGGGAGAGGCTTTGATTTATGACAGTAAACCGCATTATAGAAGATAAAGAGCTAGGTCCTTTGTTTGTCCGGGTCAATGCCCGGGCACGGCGTCTTACTTTCCGTACAAAGGAAGATGGAATTTACGTGACTGTGCCTCCCCGGACTTCTCTTGCCGAGGTAGAGAGTGCCATCGAGCAGCTTCGTCCGCGTCTGAAAGCTGCCAGACAGAAGCTGGTCAGAAAGCTGATTGATTTGGATTACCGCATTGATACGGAGTTCTTTAAACTGACGTTGGTCAGCGGACAACGGGAACGGTTCTTGTCCCGTTCGGAATTGGGGGAAATGCAGATAATCTGTCCTCCTGATGCCGATTTCTCGGATGAGAAGTTGCAGGCTTGGCTGCGCAAGGTAATTGAGGAAGCTTTACGGCGAAATGCGAAGATTATTCTTCCGCCCCGTCTGTATATGCTTTCCATGCAGCACAACCTTCCTTACAAGAGTGTGAAGATAAATTCCAGCAGCGGGCGTTGGGGAAGCTGTTCGGCACAAGGCAATATCAACCTTTCCTATTATCTGGTACTTCTTCCCAAGCATCTGATAGACTACGTGCTACTGCACGAACTGGCACATACCCGCGAGATGAATCACGGGGAGCGTTTCTGGGATTTGCTCGACCGGATGACTGATGGAAAGGCACAAGCATTGAGAGCGGAGCTTCGGAAATATCAAACGAAAATAAATGGTTAGAGATTAGTATGGACGGTAAGTAGTTCCTTGTTTTACAGACAGTGATACTGCAAAACTACTGCATACCTCTTGCACTGTCACTGCACTCCTTTTGCAGTGCTGCTGCAATACCTTTGCAGTGACACTGCAACTGTTTTGCAGTAACGCTGCAAAAGGTATGCAGTATCGCTGCAGTGTCACTGCAGGAGTTGTGTAATGTCTTTGCAGTAGCACTGCAAAAGTTATGTGATGTCTTTGTAGTGGCTGTTGGTAAGCCAGGAAAAAGCTTGTTGACTCCGAAATATGAGAGCAAAATGCTTCACAACTTTTTATCCCTAATTTTTTGCCAGCTGCTTCACCTCTTCCCCTTCCTTCTCGAACCGGTATTCGCCCCCTTTTTCGCTTAGCTCAAATAAGGAAAGCTTTTCAGTTGCATTGTTTACAATCATGAGTGCGTTTTGCTCGGCAAAACGTTTCACTTCAATGGTGAAAGGTTCTTCTGCAATGGTGCGGTTCACCAGCAGGCTGTCGTTGATGAATATGGAAGTGGAATCTCCGGCAAATCCTTTCGTCAGTGTGATGGTGTATGTCTCGATGAAGTTGCGTTCTCCTTCTTTCCGTTGTTGCAGCCTCATGCTCATGTAGACAAAGATGACAACTACAAAAATCACGGCGAAAGCAAGGATGCCGTTGCCTATCATAAACTGCTTGTTGGTATTCAGTCGGTGTGCCATGGATAAAAAGGTTTTTTAAGAATGGTACAAATGTAATGAATAAATTTGAACCGACCGGCTTTTTACTTGCTGTATTCGCTCGGCGTCGCCCCGAATTGTTTCTTGAAGCTGGTCGAGAAATGGGACAGTGTACTGAATCCCGTCATGTCCGCTATCTCTGAGATGGTATATTTCCCTTCCTTTATCAATTTGGCGGCACGGTTCAGCTTGTAGGTCTTGAAGAATACGCTGGGGTTCTCACCCGTCAGCCCCTTTACCTTGTAATAGAATTTGGTGCGGGAGATTTTCAGCAGCTCGGTCATGCGCGCCACGTCCAGTTCCGGATTGGAGAGTTCGTTTTCCATCAGGTGGTAAAGTTCGGTCATGAAGGTGTTGTCTTGCGGGGAGAGCACGTTCTCCTCAATCTCATCCGTTTGGGTGGAACGGCTCAGGAGACTGCGCACTTTCTCACGGTTCTTCAGCTGGGATTTGATAAGCGCCAGCAGGTAGTTGGGCTCGAAAGGTTTCGTTACGTAGGCATCTGCACCGGTATTCAGACCTTCCACCTGGTTCTCTACAGTAGCTTTGGCTGTTACCAGTATCACGGGGATGTGGCATAGTTGCAAGTCTTCCTTTATCTGTCGGCAGAGGTCGTAACCGTTTCTTCCGGGCATCACTACATCGCTCAGTACGAGGTCGGGAGCTTCTTCGCTCATGGCTTTGAAGGCGCTGTCGGCATCGAAGCGGCAGACAACTTTGTAGACGGGAGAAAGCAGGGCCTTCAGGTAGTGGGCCACTTCCGTATCATCGTCTACCACCAGCAGGGTTTGCTTTTGTTGCCGGATGCTCTCTGTGTTTTCCAGTTGATACTGTTCTTCCGTTTGTATCGGAAACGCCTTGTTCTGTTCTTCTTCGGGGAGGGTACATTCTTCGGGGGTATAGGAGAGGTCATTCACCGGCAGCAGCAGGGTGAAGACGGCTCCGCTTCCTTCGGTACGGTTACCGGCTTTCAGGTAGCCGTGATGCAGCAGCGCCAGGCTGCGGGCGTAGTACAAGCCGATGCCGGTTCCCCAGTTATAGGTGTCTTTGGATTGATTGTCCAGTTGGTAGTAGCGTTCGAATACCTTCTCCAACTGTTCCTCGGGGATTCCGTTCCCGCTGTCGGCCACGGCAACTTTGACGTATTGCGTGTCGATGTCTTTGTCGGTCAGCGTAAAGAGACGCGCAGCCTCTTCGCGGGTAATGACGTCGAAGCACAGTTCCACTTTCCCACCGTTCGGAGTGAACTTCAAGGCGTTTGAAAGCAGGTTTCCTACAATCTTGTCCAGCTTGTCCACGTCCAGCCACATGAGGAAAGTATCCTCCAGGCCATAAGTGTTCAGTGCGATGCCTTTCTCGTTGGCGTTGATGCGGAAAATATCTACAAAGCGTTGCAGTTGCGAGATGATGTCAGTCCGTTTCACTCGCAGCTTCAGGGTGTCATTCTCCAGTTTGTTGAAGTCCATCAGCTGGTTCACCAGACGGAGCATGCGCCCCACACTGCGTTGTACGATGTAAAGCAGTTGTTTGTTTTCTCCCTCTATCTTGGGACTTTCGCAAAGTTGTGTCACCGGGCCCGAAATCATGGTGAGCGGGGTGCGGAACTCGTGCGAGATGTTGGCAAAGAAACTCATGTTCATGCGGTTCACCCGTTGTTCCTGCTCCTTCTCCTGTTTGGCGCGTCGGGCGGTTTCTTTTTCCTGCTTAATGCGTAGCCAGGCACGGATGAAGATACCGATGATGGCGGCGGCAATAAGCAGATAGATACACCATGCCCACCACGTTTGCCAAGGGGCGGGCTTTACGATGACGCGTATGGAATTCTCCCTTTCTACAATGCTCTTGTCGTTATTGGTTATTTTAACTTTGAAGGTGTAGGTACCGGCAGGCAGATTGGCATAGTAGGCCTCGCGGTTGTTGCGGGCATCAATCCAATATTTGTCGAAACCGTCCATCTTGTAATAATAATGTACGCGTTCATATTCGCAGTAGTCCAGTGCGGCAAAGGAGATGCTGAAACCATTCTGATTGTGGTCCAGGCAGATGTCCGGTCGGTAGGAGAGGTGCTTGTCTATACTTTCGCTGTCTTGTGGGCGTGCCAACCGGTTGTGTATCTTCAAATCCTCGAAGAGCAGTGGAATTTCCCGTTTGGTACTTACGTCCATAGGGTTGAAGAAAGTCAGCCCGTGCGTACCGCCAAAAACAAGTGTCCCGTCGGGCAGGCGGCATGAAGAACGGTCGTAAAACTGATTGCCGCCTATGCCGTCGGCGGCATAGTAGTTGGTAAATTTCCCTACGGTGCGGTCATATTTGCCCAGCCCGTATTGTGTGCCTGCCCATATATTGCCTTGTGCATCTTCCTCAATGCAAGAGATGTCCCGGCAGGGTGTACCCTCTATGGTCTCGATTTTTCCGGTGGCGGCAGAATAGTGCAGCAGTCCGTTGCTGACGGTCCCAATCCATACATCTCCACGACTGTCTTCGAAGATGTCGGTAGGGATGAATACTGAACGTTGGATACAAGCTTGCCAGTCGGTGTTCTCGAATGGTACTTCAGCGCTTTCCCAATTGTCGGGATTGATTTGCATGACTGGGTTCATGAAGGCAGTGGTCCACATCTTTCCGTTGTTGCGTGGAAGGAGTCCGGGTATGAAGGTTCCCGTCCAGGAAAATACTTTTGTTTGGACAAATTCTTTTTCTTTACGCTTTTTGGCATAAAGTTTAGGGCTGTATGTACCCACCCAAATTGTTCCACAACGATCTTGTGCAAACGACAGTGGTAGGAAGATGTCATGAATAGACTCTGTCTTCAGTATGCCGTTTTTATAGCTGCATTTCATCACCTTGCTCGCATAGAGGGCCGCCAGCCAGATGTAGCCCTCATCATCTACGAATACGCGTGTGATGTCCGGTTTGTCGGTAGCGCTTTTTCCCGGAAGTCCAGCCGAGTCCACTTCTTTCACTTCGTGGCTGTCCATGTTGTAAACGTACAGCCCGTCTATCATGGTGGCCATCCAGAGATTTCGCTCCTTGTCCACTGCCACGGACAGCACTGACTTTCGGTTCAGGTATGAGCTGAGATGATTATTGGTGTTGAAACGTTCTTTATAGTTGTAACGCACGACATAGCCTTGGTCTACAGAGCCTATCCACAGGTTTTTCTGTGAGTCGGTAAACATGGTGCTTATCTTGAAGTGAGGCACTTCGAAGGGAAAACCGTTTTCGCTCTGATGTATCACGTATCCTTCCACGTAGTTGTAGAGAAACATTCCTTGTTGGTCGGTATTCAGCAGCAGGCTGTTGCTGCCGTAAGGGTGGATGTAGTTGACGTTGGCATGCAGCAGCAACGGATGGCTCCGAAGGGCTTGGGGTGTTTCCTTGAATTTGTGCGTATGTGTGTCGAACAATGTTATCTGGCGGTTTCCCGCCAGCCATAGGATTCCGTTGGTGTGCATGAAGAAGTGGGTGGGAAAAATGCCTTGCATTGGAATGGAGTCTTCCAGCGCTAGTGTGGAGGAGTTGTAGCGGCGCAGAGACAGTGGGGTCACTGCCCACAGTTTGTTGCTCTGGTCTATGAAGCAGCGGTTGTTGAAGGTATAGTTTGGGTCAAATATCTTGATGGGTACGTCAAATTTGTGTGTTTGTGGATTATATACGGCAAGGTTGTGCATCATGTTCAGAAAAATCTTTCCGTCTTTGTTCTCGAGTATTTGGATGCCGTTTTTATTGGGGAAGTCCAGTGGGATATTTTGGAAATTATCTTTGTCTGTGTATAGGCTGGTTCCATTTACGGTGACTACCCACAACCGGCCTTGTGAATCACGGAAGAGGTCGTTGATTTGATTGTCGGGTATATCCAGCGAGTCATCCGTACAGTAATACTGATGATATTCGTGTACATTATATTTGTTTACCCCTCGTGAAGTTCCTATCCAAATGTGTCCTTGTGCATCTTCGGCAAAGGCGGTGACCTTCTGATTGGAGAGGTCATTGGTGATGACGGGGCTTTCGATGCTGCCTTCCGGTGCGGGCTTTGTGTCCGACGGGTTGCATGCGGTGATTAAACACAATAGAAGTAAGTATTTAATGTATTTCATAATATATAGTGTAGACTAAAAGCATTGGCATGTCATCCATTTGTTTTGTTCAACGAATCTCTGCATTACGATGCGAAAATACTCATAAAAATTGAGAGAGAGACTGCCGGAGAGCATGTTTTGAACAAATCTGCAAACATTTGAACATTGGAGAAAGCTGTTTTGAACATCGGGGAAAGCCGTTTGGATAACGTAGAAAATCCTTCTGGGGAGAATGTGCTAATATTGCAATCATAAAAACATAAAACTAATACATAATATGAAAAAGCAATTCTTGTCAGTGTTAGCATTCTCCGCCATCCTACTTTCCTCGTGCGGAGGGACAGCTAAAATAGAGAAAGCATCTGCTTGTGGGCAGGAGGGGGAGATTACGGCTTCTTCGGCAACCGCCATTGCCGAGACTGAATCAGGAAAAGTAGCCGGATATGTGGAAAATGGTATCTATATATATAAAGGTATCCCATATGCCAAAGCCGAACGTTTTATGCCGCCCGTGGCCGCTGATAAATGGGAAGGCGTCCGCAGCAGCCGTGCCTACGGCCCTACTTGTCCGCAAGGCAAGCGCATGGGATGGTACAGCGACGAGCAGGCGTTTGCCTTCAACTGGGATGACGGTTATCCTGACGAGAATTGTCTGCGGGTGAATATCTGGACACCGGGACTGAAAGACGGGAAGAAACGCCCCGTCATGGTGTGGCTGCATGGTGGAGGTTATTCCGCCGGCAGTGGTCAGGAGCTTCCCTCGTATGACGGAACAAATCTGGCAAAGAAAGGGGATGCAGTGGTTGTGACGCTGAATCATCGTCTCAACGTCCTGGGTTTTCTCGACCTTTCCGCCTATGGCGATAAATATGCAAAATCGGGCAATGCCGGACTGCTTGATCTGGTGGCGGCACTGCAATGGGTGAATAAGAATATAGAATCCTTCGGTGGAGATGCTCGGAATGTTACCATTTTCGGTCAATCCGGTGGAGGAGGCAAGGTCTCTACGCTACTTGCCACGCCATCGGCGAGAGGCTTGTTCCATAAAGCCATTGTACAAAGCGGATCTATGCTTCGCACGATGGAGCAAAAGTATTCTCGTCGCATTGGCAGTGCCGTGATGGAAGAACTTGGTCTGAAGGCTTCGCAGATAGACGAACTCTGCAAGATGCCGTATGACAAGGTGCTTGCCGCCGGTGACAAGGCGATAGCCAAAGTGCGTGCAGAGGCAGAGAAGGAGGGGGTGTCTTCCTTCATTTTTGGCTGGGCGCCTACGGTGGACGGCGATGTACTGCCCGTACAGCCTTTCGACCCTCAAGCTCCAGCACAAAGCAAGGGCATTCCGGTAATGATTGGCACTACTCTGCACGAATTTACCATGAGTACTTATGTCCCCGCTTTTCGTACCATTACCAAAGAAAAAGCGGTGGAATTCCTGCAAAAGAAATACGGCGAACGTACGGACGAGTTCCTTACCGCTTTCGAGAAAGCCTACCCCGGCTATCAGCCTAAAGATTTGGTGGATGTGGACTTCGTGTTCCGTCCCGGTGCTGTGGAGCAGGCTAAACTGAAAGCTGCGCAGCAGGGTGCTCCGGTCTATATGTACATGTTCGCGTGGGAATCGCCCGTACTTGACGGCATGTTTCGCAGCACGCACTGCATGGACATTCCCTTTGCCTTCAACAATGTAGTGCGCCACGCTTCCATGACCGGGGGTGGCGCTGAAGCACAAGCTTTGGGCGAAAAGATGAGCAGCGCGTGGTTGAACTTTGCCCGTACGGGCAATCCCAATGCCGAAGGGTTACCCGAGTGGGAACCTTATACCGCAGAAAAGGGAGCAACGATGATTTTCAATAACGATTGCCAAGTGAAGTATAACCATGACAAGGAACTGCTGGAGGTAGTGATGGCATTTCCTACACGTGGGTTCTGACACTTTCTTAAGAAACCTTTTATTATTAACATAAATCTAATTTAATCAAATGAAACAAAATCTGAAGCAAACAGCTCGGAAGAGACTTGCAGCTATGGCACTCTTCCTATTGATCTGTCTTCCTTTCAGTCTGGCACAAGCCCAGACTATAAAGGTGAACGGTAGGGTTACTGACGACCTGAATGAACCGATGATTGGCGTGAGTATCTTTGAGAAAGGCACTACCAACGGTGTCATTACGGATATGGACGGCAACTACTCTTTGTCTGTGAAAGAAGGAGCGACGATTGTCTATTCCTACATCGGCTACCTGACACAAGAAAAGAAAGCAGTGGCAGGAGTAATGAATGTGATATTGAAAGAAGACACTAAAACGCTGGATGAAGTGGTGGTGGTAGGTTACGGCGTGCAGAAGAAAAGTTCACTGACCGGTGCCGTATCTTCGGTAAAATCAGAAGATATGGAAGCACGTACCATTACCCGTGCTGAGCAGGCATTGCAGGGTAAGACTGCCGGTGTGCAGGTGCTCAGTGCATCGGCCAAACCGGGTGCTTCTCCGCAGGTACGTATCCGTGGAATAAGCTCTAACGGTTCTTGTGACCCGTTGTATGTAGTGGATGGACGTATTGCCAGCGATATTGGTGGTATCGACCCTAATGACATTGAGTCTATGGAAGTTTTGAAGGATGGTGCTTCTGCAGCTATCTATGGCGCTGCTGCCGGTAACGGTGTAGTATTGATTACTACAAAGAAAGGAAAAGGAAACGGTAAAATCACATACGATTTTCAATATACTTCACAGAGTTTGGGTAAAGTACCCGAAGTAATGAATGCTGCGCAGTATAAGGAATTCTTCTTGGAAAACAAGAAGCTTACCCAGAGTGCTTTTGATACCTATTGGGATGGAAAAACCGATACGGATTGGGTCGATGAGGCTTTTGAAAACAGTTCGATGGTACGTCATAATGTGACTTTCCAAGGTGGTAGCGACAGAGGTTCTTTCTATCTGTCATTGTCCCACCTTGATAACGACGGTATGATTGTCGGCAATGCCGATACTTATGAACGACTCACGGGAATGGTAAATGCCAGCTGGAAAATCAAACCTTGGCTGGAGGTAGGTACCAATAATCAGATTGAGCACTACAAAACTCAGTCCGTAGCCGAGGGCAATGAGTATGGTAGCATGATGCTTTCTGTATTACAATTAGACCCTCTGACCAAGCCTCTTTATCCTATTGATGACTTGCCGTTGAATATGGCTACCATCTATAAGGATCATAAGAATATGTTGGGCGATGGAAACGGCAACCTTTATGGTGTATCAGCTTTCACTGGCAATGCCGAAGCTATCAATCCTTTTGCCATGCGTGACAACTCTTATACCAAGAACAGAGGCTTTAATATCAATGGTTCTACTTATTTGAATTTTATGCCTATCAAGGGGCTTACCGTTACTTCTCGTCTTTCTTATCGTTTGGCTTCAACTTCCTCTTATGGCGTGGGGCAATCTTATTACTATACTGACAAGGCTAAACGTGATTGGGTGGAGGTTTCGGCTTCGGATTATAGCCCAACCTATTATCAGTGGGAGAACTTTTTGAACTACACCCGTTCTTTTGGCAAACACAACGCAACATTGATGTTGGGAACTTCTTATAGTCAGAGCCGTTCTTATGGCGTTAGCGGAAGTAAGAAGGGATATAATGAAGATACTACAGATATGTGGGGAAATGTGATTAACAGAGTTTCGCATTTGGGTTTCTTGCAGAATGATCCTAATTTCTTCTACTTTGCCTATGCTACATCTGATGCTGTAAAGGATGTAAGTGGTGGTGAGCCTACCTATACTCGTAAATTATCTTACTTCGGACGTTTGAATTATGACTATGCCGGAAAGTACATGGCTCAGTTCTCACTGCGTGCCGATGCTGCTGACCTCTCTGTGTTGCCAAAGAACAAACGTTGGGGCTATTTCCCGGCAGTTTCTTTGGGTTGGGTTCTTTCGGAGGAAAATTTTATGAAAGGAACTGAAGACTGGCTGTCACAATTAAAGCTCCGTGCCAGTTGGGGACAGAATGGTTCTACTGCATCATTGGGCGGTTATAAATGGAATGTATCAATTGGTGCTACCGGGCATTTGGCTGTAGGTGATAATAATAATTTCTCTTACATCAATGGTTATGCTCCCTCTGCTACCGGTAATGACGGACTTAAATGGGAAACTTCTGAACAAACCAATATAGGTATTGATGCCCGTTTCTTGAATAGCCGTTTGACTGTTACAGCCGATTATTTCCATAAAAAGACAAAAGACCTGATTGTTTCGGGCATTAAGGCTTCAACTGTAGTAGGTAACAGTTTCTCGCCAGTTAATGCCGGTAATATTACGAACAAGGGGTTTGAATTGGAACTGGGATGGCAAGATCGTATTGGTGACTTTGCTTATGGTGTCCGTGCCAACGTTGCTACATTGAAGAATAAAGTGACCAAGATGCATGAGTCTTTATCAAGTATTGATGGGGCTACTTATGTGACTTATGGAGCCATTACTCGTTTTGAGGTAGGTAAGCCCGCGTGGTATTTTTATGGTTATGATTTCATGGGTGTGGATTCAAAAACCGGTGAGCCAATCTTTAGAGATATTGATGGTGTAGAAGGTATTACGGATAATGATAAGACAGAAATTGGTAAGGGAATTGCCGACTATACTTATGGTATTACCTTGAATGCAGCTTGGAAGGGATTTGATTTTATCTTGTTTGGTACGGGTTCTCAAGGTAACGATGTGTTCTGTGGCTTGAACCGTGTGGATTACAATTTGAATCAGCTGACTTATTTTACAAAAAACCGCTGGACAGAAAGCAATCGCAATGGGAAGACTCCTGCATCAGGCGCTACAGATTATACCAAGTATCTGACTTCTTCCGGTTGTGTATTTGACGGTTCTTATTTTAAAATTAAACAGATTCAGTTAGGTTATTCTTTCCCGAAGCAACTGATTAAGAAGGTAGCAATTGAAAATCTACGTATATATGGCTCACTTGAGGACTTCTTTACTTTTACAGACTATCCTGGTTTTGACCCTGAAGTTACCGGTGTCGGAAATTCATTAGGTGTGGATAAAGGTAGTTATCCTAATTCAAAGAAGGTTGTTCTTGGTTTGAGTGTGACATTCTGATTTTTATGAACTTATTAAAATGAAAAACATATGAAATTAAGATATTCTTTAATGCTCGGAGCGCTCCTTATATTGGCTGGCACTTCGTGTGAAGACAAATTGGATATACCTCAAAAAGGTGTATTGGACTTTTCCACTTATTATAAAACTGACGAACAAGCTCAAGCAGCGGCTGATGCGCTTTATATACAACTCAAGGGTACATACTATAACTATACGATGATGAAGAATGCCCTTTCGGACGATGTTTGGGCAGGTGGTGGTGGTCGTAATGACAATGCAGAGCTGGAAGGCTGTAATGAATATTCATTTGGCTCAGACCAAAGTTTTATCGGAGGCGTATGGGAAAGCTACTATCAGCTTATTTATAAGGCGAATGTGATTCTGGGACGTGTTGAGCCTGATACTGATTTGAAGAAGAAGGCTTGTGCTGAAGCCAAGTTCTTCCGTGCTTTTGCTTATTTTGATTTAGTTTCTATGTGGGGTGATGTACCATTGGTAGACCATGAACTTGATAAATCCGAATATCAGTTGGCTCGTTCGCCTAAGGCTGATATTTGGGCGTTGATAGAGCGGGACCTGACTGAAGCTATCAATTCAGGACTCTTGGAGGAAAAGAAGAGTGTAGATGATAAAACGACATGGCGTGTTACCAAGCAGTTGGCACAAGCTATATTGGGTAAAGCTTATTTATGGCAAGAAAAATTCCATGAAGCTGCTGTTGTCTTGAATGAGGTTAGAGCTAGCGGTAAGTATAAACTTTATGATGGAAATTATGAGGATATCTTGACCTACAAGGCTGAGTATAATTGTGAAAGTATGCTCGAAAGTAACCGTATTTTTGATGCAAGTAATTCCATGGATGAGTTCAGTTTCTTTGAGGTGATGAATCATTGGCGCACTGATAAGTTGGATATGTCTGGCTCTAACAATCAGTTTAATGGTACCGGATGGGGATTTATGGTTCCTCAGAAAAAGTTGTATGATGCATTTGTTCAGGAAGAGGGTGTAGATGGTTATCGGTTGAATCAGACAATGAAAACCTATGACCAAATTTCTCAATTGGGTGTCAAGGTTGCCAAAGGGCAGAGTTTGATTAATGAAGGTTATTTCATGTGGAAACGTCGCTTCTCGAATGTAGAATCTCCTGCTGGGTTCTGGTGTTCATATAATAACTATCGTTGGATGCGTTATGCTGAAGTCTTGTTACTGGCAGCTGAAGCAAACCTGAAGGATGGCAATCAATCCGAAGCTGATGCTTGCTTGAATGAGGTGCGTCAGCGTGCAAGATTGGATGCAAAGACGGCTACCTTGGATGCCATTAAATTGGAAAAGAGACTGGAACTCTGTTCTGAATATACCCGTTATCAGGATATTATCCGTTGGAAAGATGCGGAGGCTTTGCTTAAGGATCAGGGTGAAAGAACACCTATCTTGTCAAATAAGGCAGGAAAAGATGAGCCGGATAATGTAGCGGTAGAATACATTCAGTATAACAAGGATAAAACGCGTTATGGTTTCAAGGAAAGACATTATTTGTTGCCTATTCCGGCAAAGGAGATCCGTTTGAATCCGAATATGGAACAAAATGCAGGTTGGTAAAGCGTATAAAGAATCAAAATCTAACTTTGTCATCTGATGCAGATAGACAAAATTAGATTTTTCTAACTGATTAATTGTTTGTAGAAGAAGTCCCCCGTGGGAATCAGCTAATTGTACGGGGGCTTCTTTTGTAGCTTTTTAAATATAATATATATGAGAAGATTGTCAATTACTTTATTTTCACTCTGTCTGGCATCTGCTTTGACTGCACAGGTGACCGGTTCGAATCAGTCAGTCAGACTGCGTGCCGACAATATCGACGAAGTGGTCAGTGCTATGACCCTCGAAGAGAAGGTACACCTCGTCATCGGTTGTGGGATGTCGATGGGAAGTGATACCAAGTTTCCCGGAACAGCGGGACGTACTTACGACATTCCCCGACTGGGTATCCCTTCCGCCTATCTTGCCGACGGACCGCACCGGTTGGCGATGGCTGCCAAGCGGGAATTCGACAGCCGTACTTATCATGCTACGGAATTCCCTTCCAGCACCACGGTGGCAGCTACTTTCAATCCGGATGCAGCCCATAAGGTGGGACGTACTTTGGGTATGGAAGTGAAGGATTATGGTTTGGATGTGTTGCTGGCACCGGGTGTCAACCTGATGCGAAATGTGCTTTGCGGACGTAACCATGAATATTATTCGGAAGATCCGGTGTTGGCTGGTAAAATGGCTGCTGCCTATATCAATGGAGTCCAGAGCCGGGGGACAGGTACCTGCCTGAAACACTTTGCCGTGAACAACCAGGAGACCAACCGTCTCAACAACAATACGATCGTCCCGACCCGCGCACTGCGCGAGATGTACCTCCGTCCGTTCGAAATCGTCGTAAAGGAGGCGCAGCCGTGGACGATCATGACCTCGTACAACAAACTCAACGGCACCTACACCGCGGAACGCGCCGACCTGCTCACGACCGTACTGCGCGACGAGTGGGGCTTCAAAGGGCTCGTCACTTCGGACTGGCTCGGCGGCGTGAACCCGGTCTGGAGCGTGCAGGCGGGCAACGACCTGCTGATGCCGGGACTGGCCAAACAGCGCGACTCGATCCTGAAGGCGATCCGCCTGGGCACGCTGTCGCTGCACGACGTGGACCGCAACGTACAGCGCGTGCTGGAGCTGATCCTGCGTTCGCCGCACTATGCGAAATATACCTTCTCGAACACGCCCGACCTGAAAGCGTCGGCCGCCGTGGCACGGGAATCGGCCGCCGAGGGCATGGTACTGCTCAAAAACGACGGCACGGCGCTTCCCCTACCCGCACAGGCTCGCAAAGCGGCTCTTTTCGGCGTCACCTCATACGACTTTATACCGGGAGGAACCGGCAGCGGCACCGTGAACAGCGCCTACACCGTCTCGCTCGCACAGGGGCTCGCCGCAGCGGGAATCAAACCGGACAAGAAACTGCAGCTGGCTTACGAAAGCCATATCGCAGCCGAAAAGGCCGCGCGTCCCGCGCCGAAGCGCTGGTGGGCGAAGCAACTGCGTCCGCAGGTGTCGCAAATGGAGGTTTCGGACGCCGAAATCGCCCGGTTGGCCCGCACGCAGGATGCGGCCGTCATCACGATCGGCCGCATCTCCGGCGAACTGCTCGACCGCATCGCTTCCACCGACTACAATCTTTCGGAGGCGGAACACCGGCTGATCGAACGCGTTTGCAACGCCTTCCACAAAGCCGGCAAAAAGACGGTCGTCGTGCTGAACGTCTGCGGCCCGGTCGAAACGGCTTCGTGGAAAGCCCGGCCCGATGCGATCCTCGTCGCGTGGCTGCCGGGACAAGAGGGGGGACACGCCGTCGCGGACGTGCTCACGGGCAAGGTTAGTCCCTCGGGCAAGCTGCCGATGAGTTTCGCGATGCGCTACGAGGACGATCCCACCGCGCCGAACTTCCCGCACCGCGAGGATTACGACACCGTCACGCTGCACGAATCGATGTCGACGAACCACACGCTGCCCGACACCGGCAGCAAGAACCTCGACTACACGATCTACGACGAGGGGGTGTTCGTCGGCTACCGCTACTTCGACACTTCCGGCAAGGAGGTCTCCTACCCCTTCGGCTACGGACTCGGCTACACGACCTTCGGCTACGGGGGACTGGACATCGCCCGCGACGGCGACGACTACAGGATTACCTGCACGATCCGCAATACGGGCGCCAGGGCAGGCCGCGAAGTGGTGCAACTCTACGTCTCGGCGCCGGGCAAGGATATGCCCAAACCGGCCAAAGAGCTCCGTGCCTTCGCCCGCACGGGATTGCTCCAGCCGGGAGCGGACGAGACGGTGACGCTGCGTGTTCCTGCCGCATCGCTCGCATCGTTCGACGAGGCTTCGAGTAGCTGGCGGACGGAAGGGGGAACCTATACGTTCCGCGTCGGCGCTTCGTCGGCCGATATCCGGCTTTCCGGAACGGCGGACGTGGAAGCCGCCTGCGTCGAAACGGTGCATCCGGTCATCCTGCCGCCGGAAAAACTGCCGGAGCCGGGACGGCCGCAAGCTGAACAATAAACGGCCT
>ENA-ORIC01002417-ORIC01002417.1-human-gut-metagenome-genome-assembly--contig:-NODE-2417-length-15108-cov-2.895682_pt1 | contig 15108 bp, 11 predicted proteins | sample MGYA00243023_ERZ508732 | MGnify/ENA primary metagenome ERZ508732 (study PRJEB26277, sample SAMN04329767) | human gut metagenome | biome: human-associated habitat | host: Homo sapiens | place: USA...
ACCGAAGCACCTACTCCAACGATTGCTACTTGAACCAAAGCATGTAGACTTTGGCCAAGAAAATTTGGACTCTTCTTGCCAACGAGTTGCTTAGCTTTATTAATTGAAAGAATAGACACTCGTCGCTGAAGGAAATACCAAAAGATACTAGCTAAGACACCAGCTACCACTATAACTACGAAGCGTCGATAAGCACTTATAGAGTTAAATTGTAACAAGAGATCTGACGTATCGTTACCAAAAGCAAGAAATTTTATAAAATCTAAAAGATAGTGGCAAAGAATACCAATCAGACCAGAAGCTATTCCGGTTGTCAAAACAGCCAAACTTAACCTAATCGACTTGGGGAGCCAAGTCAAACTCTTTCTCTCTTTATTACCCATATATTAGAGTATGGCTAAAATTGCTTTAACCAACTTTTCCTACTGCCTTTTGAGTAGGGTCAATCCCTTCTTTGTTTTTATTTCATAGTAAGGCAATCTCGTGCTGAATTAGAAAAACTAAAACTAGCTTTCATTCTTTGACCTTTTTAACTATATTCTAGTCTTAATGATTTTGTTCTATGTTATAAGTAGTTTATCTCTGAATGACCTAAAGTTGTTCTTAACAAAGCAAGTGGCAAACTGTAAATTGTTTTATTATATTGCGACACCATTTCATTGTAGTGTAATTTTTGATTAGCAACAAGTACTTCTGACTCTTTAATCTCAGCAATCAAATCCTTTATACTTTGATCAGCTGTAATATTTGTATCTCTTTCGATTTCCTCTATAATTTTATTCTTCGTTTCCTCTAGTTTAGTAGAGTATTCATGTTTAGAAAAATTGCCATACTCACCGTAAGACTTCCGCTTAGATTCTGAATGATTAGCTTTGTTTTCATCGTTAGTCAAATTGTTGACAGACTTTTTTTCCTCTAACAATTCTGAAACATTTTTTCTAACAGACATTTTTAACTCATGGTCTACAATCTTATCAGTCAGCTCTCGCAGTTGTACAATCAATTTTTCCACATACTGCTCTTTAATTTCAATTGCACTGTATGATGATTTAATTGACTCTTTTAAGTTAACAACTTTATGGTATTGAAATAGAAACACAATTATGATATAGCTTAAAACTGCAAATACGATAGATGCTCCTTGAAATGGTTCATAATCTATCTCACTACCACTTGTATCTATAGCAGAAAATATAACCAACCAAACCATGGTCAGGAAAGCAATTATAAAAACTCCACGAATGATACGAAATAATGGATTATTCATTAAGTTTGACATCAATTATTCCTTTTTAAAGTTCAGCCAAAATAGCTTTCAGCAAGCCTTTGAAATCCCCTTTAACACGTTCTGTCACTTCCACAACTTCTTCGTGATTGAGTTCTTCTTGGAAACCAGCCGCAAAGTTGGTAATACATGAAATACCAAGAACTTTCAAACCAGAATGTGCTGCAACAATGACTTCAGGGACAGTTGACATCCCAACAGCATCTGCACCAAGAGTCTTATAAGCACGAATTTCAGCTGGAGTTTCGTAAGTTGGACCAGTCACACCGATATAGACACCATCATCTAATTTAATGCCCAATTTGTCAGCAACTCGATGTGCAGTCTCACGGTATTCTGGAGTATACGATTTAGACATATCAGGGAAACGAGGACCAAAATCATCCAAGTTTTCACCAATCAATGGGTTTTGACCAGTCATGTTGATGTGGTCAGTGATGGCCATCAAAGTGCCTGGACCAAAGCCGATACCACCTGCTGCATTGGTTACAACAACTCCTTCGCATCCAAGAGCTTTCATAACACGTACAGGAAAAGTAACTACTTCAAGCGGATTTCCTTCATAAAAATGGAAACGTCCTTGAAGAGCTAAAACCTTACGTCCAGACAAAGTTCCATAAACAAGTTTTCCAGCATGACCGACAACCGTTGATTGTCCCCAGTTTGGAATATCCGCATAGTCAATGACAACTGCGTCTTCAACTTCTTCAGCCAACTCACCAAGTCCAGAACCCAAAATTAAACCAAACTCAGGTTTTTCAATTCCTTTACTTTCCAAAAATGCTTGAGTAACTCTAATTTTTTCAAGTAGCGACATGTTAATTCTCCCTTAATTTTATTTCATTCTTAAAAACTGACCAATTTTTGAAAAAGTTCTTGCATTTCGAATGGTTATAGAAGGATAAAAAGGTGCTTTCAATAGCTTCTTATGATAAGCCGTTTGGTTATAGCTTGATTTATCAAATTTACCCCAGTAGATCCCAAGTTGACCAAGATGAATAATTTCATCTCCCAACTCTAAAGACTCAATAACATTCCTCATTTCGTTCTTATCAAGTCTTTCAGTATATAAGAGGACATCTTTTCTATAGAAATCATCTTCCCACCACTTAGGTAAAGATACCACTTCATTTTGGTAATCTTCTAGAGTAAAAAGAGAAAACACCTTAATAAATGGATAAGTCTTATTAAGAAATCTCTCTAAAACTAAGAGGAGTTCCACTTTTATCAAGGATGAATCGAAGAAAAAATTTCCACTATTTATATAGGAAGAAACATTTGACATCCCAAGTTCTTTTAACTCATGACAAAATTCTTCCATGACTACCTTGTGACGACCACCAACGTTTATCCCACGAACCAAAAATGCATAGCGCTTCATTTTAGACAAGTTTATCCAAGAAGCTTTCACCAATCATGGCTTTATCTACACCAAAGTTTTCAGCCACAGTTGCTGAGATGTCAGAGAAATGACCTACTGGAATAAGTCCATTTCCTTTGAATGATGGGCTATAAGCCAAGAAAGGAATATACTCACGAGTATGGTCTGTACCTGCATAAGTTGGATCATTTCCGTGGTCTGCTGTAATCATCAAGAGATCATCTTCACGCATAGCAGCAATGATTTCAGGCAAACGTTGGTCAAATTCGTGCAAGCAATCACGATATCCATGTGGGTCACGACGGTGTCCATAAAGAGCATCGAAGTCTACCAAGTTTGTGAATGAGAAACCATGTTTGAAGTCTTCAGAAGTCATAGCTTTAATCAAATTATCAATACCGTGACTATTTGATTTGTTGTGTCCCATATCATGGTTGATACCAGCTCCGTTGAAAATATCATTGATTTTACCAACGGCATAAGTATCGATACCAGCTTCATTCAATTTATCCAAAACAGTTGGTTCAAATGGTGAGACAGCCAAATCACGACGGTTAGATGTACGAGTGAAGTTTCCAGGCTCACCAACGTAAGGACGCGCAATGATACGCCCTAGAAGAGCTGGACGCTCAAGAGTAATTGAACGCGCATATTCACAAATACGATACAACTCATCCAAAGGGATAACGTCTTCGTGTGCAGCAATTTGAAGAACTGGGTCAGCTGAAGTGTAAATAATCAATTCACCAGTTTCCATTTGACGAGGACCAAAGTCTTCAATAACAGCCGTACCTGAGTATGGTTTATTAGCTTCACGAATGACTTTACGTCCTGAGAATTCTTCAATTTTAGTGAGAATTTCTTCTGGGAATCCGTTCCAGAAAGTATCAAAAGGTTCAGTAATATTGAGACCCATGATTTCCCAGTGGCCAGTCATCGTATCTTTACCAAGAGACACTTCCTGCAATTTTGTTGCATAACCAGTTGGGTTGCTTTCTGCTGGTACTGTTTTCAAAGGTGTTTCACGAGGAATATTTCCTAGACCAAGCTTAGCCATATTTGGCACATTCAATCCTACAGATTTAGAGATGTGACCAAGGGTATCTGAAGCACCATCTGGCACACCTGCATTGACAAAGTCATTGGCATCTGGAGCAGCACCAATTCCTACTGAATCAAGAACGACTAAATGCATTCGGTTAAATTTGGACATAATAACACCACAAAGAGCTAAAATCTTTTCGAAATTACCTCTTGCCTTTCTATATTATTTAATAGTTTGAAAAAAATTAATTAGTTTTCCTCATTAAAAGTGAGGGGAATAAAAATCGGACTAGGCCTTAACTTCAACGACCTTAACACCGTCTTTTCCTGCAACGATGACTTTGTTAACCATGCCATTGAACAATCCATGATCAACAACCCCTGTCATAGCTTTTAGTTCTTCACCAAGAGCTACTGGATTTTCAATCTTACCTAAATCAAGATCGATGATATAGTTCTTCATGTCTGTAACAAAGCGGTCACCTTGCTCCGTAAGTCGGAATGATGGCTTATAACCCTTCGACTCAAAGACACGATACAGACGATCAGCACCATATTGAACCACTTCAACTGGTAGTTTGAAAGCACCTAATTGATCAACCATTTTAGACTCATCAACCACCCAGATATATTCTTTTGTAGGTGTAGCGACGATTTTTTCCATCAAAAGGGCACCACCGCCACCTTTAATCCCGTTGAGTTGAGGGTCTACTTCGTCGGCTCCATCAACAGTAACATCAATACTGTCAATGTCATCCACTGCCTTCAAAGGAATGCCTAAGCCTTCAGCTTGTTTAGTGGTTTGACTTGATGTCGTTACACCAACAACACTAAGACCTTCTTCCTTAATACGACGGCCAATTTCCTCTACGAAGAAGTAAGCTGTTGACCCTGTACCGAGTCCAACAACCATTCCATCTTCAACATATTTGGCAGCGGTTACACCAGCGATTTTCTTAAGTTCTTCCATGCTCGTCTCCTTGCATCTTTCTATAATAGTCGTTCAAGACAATTATAACATGTTTCACCAGTAAATAGAAATGAAATGAGGGAGGAAAACCGAGCAAAAATAAAAACTAGATCCTAAATAGAATCTAGTTTTGATGGGGAACTAATTTAATAGCACCACTTAATCTTCTTTACGACGTTTGAAGAATCCTACAAAGGCTGCAAAAATCATTGAAAGAAGTCCAATCAATCCAGCATTGCTAGTGTGCTCACCAGTTTGTGGCAACTCAGCTTGAGGCACTACAGGAACTTCAGTATCTGGAGTTGGTGTAGTTGGCGGTGTCACTGGAGTTGGAGGAGTAACAGGTGTTGGTGGTGTTTGTGGAGTCGGTGGTGTTGGTGGTACCACGTGAGACTCTCTCTCAACGACATAGTTCTTGTGCCATACAACACTTGGTTTTTCAGGAGTTTTAGGTTCTACTGGTTTAGCAGGAACTTCAACTACTTTTGGTGTTGGTGGCGTTGGTGCCACTGGCTCTTTTGGAGGTGTTGGTGGTGTTGGTTCTTGTGGTTTGATACCAACTGTTTTAACCACTGGTTTAACCGGTGCTGTTGGTGGTGTTGGTGCCTTAGGTTCTTCAGGCTTTTCACCTGGATTCTTAGGCAAACCAAGATTAGAGTTGATTGCGAACCAATATACTGTTGGTGCACCATCAGCATTTGCACCTTCAGCAGTAAATACCAAGTGACCATTAGTCATCTTGATACCTGCACCTCCATAGTAGAGGTAAGGTGAATCAGCGTTATCCCAACCTGTCAATTCTGATGTTGTCTCACCATTAAAGACTGCACCATGGTCAATGTATTGGTTATCATTGACTGATGTTACTTCTTTAGTAGCAGCATCATAAGTAACTGATGATTTTGGAATAGCGATGAATTGGTTATCACCAATATTTACATATTCTTGGTGGCGTGTTGATTGGTATTTTTTCTTAGGTGTGAATGTAATCAAACCAGTTTCAGCAGAAACACTGTATGAACCAATAACATCATCTTTATCACCAAATGTATAATCTTGGTTACCAAGAGCGTGTCCATTACCACTACCTGAAGCATTAAGAGTTGTTACATCAGATGGAATTTCACGTGAGACAACCCATTCTGAACCATTCCAGTCAGTGATAGGAACCACTACCTTAAGTGGGTTCTCATCTGAAACGTTAACAGTAGCTCCACCAAAATCTGCGTAACCAGATTTTGTAACAACTTCACCGTTTTGGATTGCCAAAGTAGAACCATCTGCGTAAGGATTGTAAGTACCGCGAACAGTATTACCATTAACGTCTTTCGCTTCTACTGTAAGTGGACGTGGGCGCTCAGATGTTTCAACATAAGCTGCACCGTTCCAGTGGTTAAGTGAGTTAAGTGCTACGATAGCATTACGCTCACTAAGGTTGAACATTTTACCATCTTTATCGTAAAACTCAACATCTACAGCTACTTTAACCGGTTTATCTTGATCAGTCGACGCTCCAACTGTCATAGTTACTGTTGGATCCTTACTGATTTTCGCGATACCTTTTCCGTCATTTGATGGAAGGCTAACAATCTCGTAGCGGTAAACAACACGTTTGATTGCTGATGCTTCATTCTCAACAATCATGCTTGATTGGTTCAAACCATCATATGTAACAACAAATTTGTCACCTTCTTTAACTTGAACCCACTCGTCTTCAGTATTTGTCCAAGGGCTATTTGAAACAATGTCAGATGCTTGTAACTTGTTAGAGTCATATTGGAAAACATTACTTGTGTTAAGACGCTCTTGTGCTTCTTTTGTCAAGTAGTTGCTTACACCTTCAACTTTGTGTGTCGCATCGTTTTCACGTTGGAAAGTCAATTCTTGAACAACTTCAGCATCTTTAAGGTTACGATATACAGGATCATTCATGTATTTATCGTAAGCTGTTTTAGCTTCTTGGTATTGTTTAAGTGCTGTTTGGTAGACAGCTAATTTGTTTTGATACTCAAGGTATTCTTGGTCATATTTAGCTTTTTGCTCATTGTAGACAACCAAGGCTGCTTCGTACTTAGCTTTAGCATCTGCATTGTATTTTTCAATAGCTTGTTTTGTTTCAAGATCTGCTTCATAAGCTGTTTTCTTAGCGTTATAAAGTTCAAGATTCTTGTCATATGCTGCTTTTTCTACATCATATTTAGCTTTTGCTTCATTGTATGCTGCTAGCTCAGTTTGATATTTAGCTTCAGATTCAGCGTTACGTTTTTCCGTAACAACTTTTTCAGCTACTTTATTATCATAATTAGCTTTTTCAGCATTGTATTTGGCTTTATCGCTATTGTACTGTGCAAGAGCTGCTTCATAATCAGCTTTTGCTTGGTTATAAGTTGCCAATTCTGCTTGGTATTTAGCTGCAGACAAGGCATTTTCTTTATCAGCTGCTTCTTTTTCTGCTACCTTAGCATCATAAGTAACTTTCTTAGTCTTGTACTCTGAAAGAGCTGAGTCATAAGCTTGCTTAGCAATTTGGTATTGCTCTGAAGCTTTATCATAAGCTGTTTTTTCAGTATCATATTTAGCCTGAGCTTCAGCATTTGTTTTATCAGCAAGTGCTTTCTCAGCTAATTTTGCATCATAGTTTGCTTTTGCTTTATCATAGTCAGCTTTATCTGACTTGTATTGTTCTTTAGCCGCTTTATAATCTGAAACGACTGTATTGATTTTCTCTGCTTGTGCTTTATTATCTGCAGCAGCTGCTTCAACAGTTTCTTTGGTTTGAGCAGGTTCTTCCTTAACCTCAACCCCTTCGTTAGTTGCAGCTGTTTTTGCAGCTTCTAAGCTTGTATTTGTTACTTCACTCGTTGTAACAGTTGTGTTGCCTTCTTCAGTAACGTTAACAACCTTCTTCTCAGTTGAATCTGCTACGGCAGAAGTGCTTTCTTCAACAGCATCTGTTGCTTCAACTGCTGGTGTTGCTGAATCTGTAGTTGTTGCAACTTCATCAGCGCTTGCATTTGAAGCTCCTACTGCAAGAACTGCAGTCCCCAAAAGAACAGAAGCTGCACCAAGGCTAGACTTTCTGAGTGAATAACGTTGTAAATCCTTTTTCCCCATTTAAATTACGTCCTTCTAAATTTAGTTATGTTCATATTCTAACAAAAGAAAGAACCTTGTCAATTTGAGATATCTCATAAAAACATCCATTCCTTTAAATTCTATTAGATTCTTAAATTCAAATACTTTTTAATATCAAAGTATTTGATAGATAAAACCCTATAATAAATAGTGTTTTCGTTGTAAATAGAAGGTTTAATTTTATAATATCCATGATGATTCACTTTAATGTTTTTTTATTGAAAAAATCATGAAAAACAAGCGATAATAAGCTTTCATTTTGATTTTCATTGTGATATTTAGCTTTCGGATAGCTATCTTCCTAGATTCTCTCCTTTATCTTCCTATATTAGTTTTAACATTCAAACTTATTTTAAAAGGCAAACATCTATTAATAAGTAACTAAAAAAGACTAGAAGTCTTGCATAACAAAACAACCTAATCTTTTATTTTATCTTATTAATGTTTACGTTTGCGAGCTGACCATAAACCTGTAAGTGCCATTGTAAGCAAGCCTACACCAGTTACAGATGCTAATTTTTGGTTAGAATCACCTGTTTCTGGCAATTGTCCACTATTAGTTCTTTCTGTTTCTTGCTTAGCAATCACAGAAGAAGTTGGTGTAACACTTGGTCCTGTAGGTGTTCCAGGAGTTTTTGGTTTTTGAGGAGTTGTTGGTGGCGTTGGCACTGGACGAGTTACTCGCTCAACAAGATAATTTTTATGCCATTTCACCTTAGGAGCTACAAGTTCTTTAGGTGAAACAGGTTTATTAGGAACATTAACTGTAACCATAGTTGGTGGTGTTGGAGCTTTAGGCTCTGTTGGTGGCGTTGGTTTCGTTGGCTCACCAGGTACCTCTACAACTACTGGTGTAGGTGGTGTTGGTGCCTTAGGTTCTACTGGAGCCGTAATCTTACGTGGCTCTGCTGGCACTTCAACTACTGTCGGAGTTGGTGGCGTTGGTGCCTTAGGCTCTGTTGGTGCTGTTGGCTCCTCAGCATCAACTGTCACTACTGTATAGTTAGGTTCTGTTGGTGCTGTAGGGGCAGTTGGTGGTGTTGGTTCTGTTGGTACTGCTGGAAGAACTTCCAATGTAATCGTTGGTGGAGTTGGAGCCTTTGGTTCTTCAGGAGCCGTTGGCTCTTTTGGCGCTTCACCTGGATTTTTTGGAATACCAACATTTGAGTTAATCGCAAACCAATATACTGTCGGTTGACCAGCAGCATTAGCTCCATTGGCCGTAAATACCAAGTGACCATCAGCCATCTTCAATCCTGCTCCACCATAATAGAGGTATGGAGAAGATGGATTGTCCCAACCTTCAAGAGTCGTTGAAGATTCACCATTAAAGATTGATCCATGTTCAATGTATTGGTTATCTTTAAATGATGTCACCTCTTTTGTAGCAGAATCATAAGAAACACTTGAATTTGGAATTGGAATGTATTTATTGTTTCCAACATTTACAGACTCTTGGTGCTCCACATTTTCAAACTTTTTCTTAGGAGTAAAGATGATACGTCCAGAAGTTGGATCAATCGTATAAGAACCGATAACATCATCTTTACCATCTAGAGCGAACTCATCTGTTCCAATAGAGTGACCGTTCCCAGCACCTGAAGCATTGACTGAAGTTGCGTCAATAACAGTATCTTCACTGACTGTAAATTCACTACCATTCCACGTTGCTTTTTGTGCCACAATCTTGATCGGATTTTCAGCAGAGATAGTGACATCCGCAGTACCAAAGTCAGCTGTTCCATTTTTAACAACAACCGCATTGTTTTCAATGCTCATTGATGAACCATCTGCATACGGATTCCAAGTTCCACGAACAGTCTTACCATCTTTATCCTTGGCTTCTACTGTAAGGGCACGAGGTTTATCCCCACTATCTACATAAGAAGCACCTGTCCAGTGGTTAAGAGAGTTCAAAGCAACAATCGCATTGTGCTGTGTCAAATCAAACTTATTGCCATTACCATCATAGAATTCAATATCAACAGCAACTTTAACGGGTTTATTTTGGTCTGTTGAAGCACCGACTGTTAGTGTTACAGTTGGATCCGAGCTAACAGCTGCAATTCCTTTACCGTCATTTGATGGGAGACTCAAAATCTCATAGCGGTAAATCACGCGCTTAATTGGATGCATATCCGTATTTTCACGCATGCTTGACTGATTCAAGTTGTCATAAGTAACAACAAATTTATCGCCTTCCTTAACTTGAATGTACTCAGTTTCATTATTTGCCCAAGGACTAGTTGCTACAATATCTGAAGCTTCCAATTTATTGGAATCATACTGATGTACATTGCTTGTATTCAAACGAGCTTGAGAATCACGAGTGAGATAAGCGCTGATGCCATTGATAGTATGAATGGCTCCACCTTCACGTTGGAAGGTCAAATCTTGAACAGTTTCTACATCTTTTAGATCTTGGAAACCATTATCATTCATGTACTTATCATAGGCTGCTTTAGCATCTTTGTACTGTGCCAAAGCTGTTTGATATTCAGCAAGTTTTGTTTGGTAGGTAGCAAAATCTTTGCCGTATTGCTCTAAATCTACATTGTATTTTGCAAGCTCAACCTCATACTTAGCTTTTGCAGCATCTTCTTCTGCTTTAATAGCAACAAGTTTATCATAGGCTGCTTTATCTTGGTCGTATTGCGTTTTCTTAGCTTGGTATTCTTGTAAATCTTTGTCATATTGCGCTTTAGCTGTATTGTAAACAGCCATTTCCGCATCGTACTTAGCTTTTGCTTCTGCATTGGCCTTATCTGCTGCTGCTTTTTCTGCTACTTTAGAATCATAAGTCAATTTTTGAGTATTATACTCTTCCAATGCTGCGTCATAGGCTTTTTTATCAGCTTGATATTTAGCTAATCCTTTTTCATAAGCAGCTTGATCAGTATCATACTGTGCTTTAGAAGCAGCGTTTGCTTTATCAGCTGCTGCTTTTTCAGCCACTTTAGCATCGTACTCAGCCTTAGCTTTATCATACTCAGCTACATCTTTTTTGTGGTTTTCTTTTGCTTTCTGATAATCCGAAACAACCGTGTTAATCTCTTTTGATTGAGCTTGATTGTCAGCTATAGCACCCTCTAGGGATGTATGTGTTTGAGGTGCAGTTTCTTCGACTTCTACCCCTTCTTTTACCGCAGAAGTTTTAGCATCCTCAAGACTATCAGTTGTAACAACACTTGTTGTTACAGTGGTATTTCCTTCTTCTTTGACAGAAACAACTTGCTTCTCTGAATGATCAACAGTCGTTGCCGGATCGGCAGCAGTATCTGTTAGCACAGAAGCACTAAGTGGTGTATCAGTAGCAGCTGAAGTTGAAACCTCATCTGCCTGTACACCAGTTGCCCCCATCGCAAGAATGGTTGTACCCAAAAGAACAGAAGCAGCCCCAAAGCTATACTTCCTGATTGAAAAACGTTGTGAATCTTTTCTTCCCATATCACAAATTTCCTTCTAAATTTTCTTAACACCTAAAGTCTATCACTTTTAAACTTTCTGTCAATGGAATTGTCTTAATATTTTTAAAAATTTACACTCATTTTCAATTTATAAGTATTATTTAATTGATTCTTTAGTTTAAAAGGATAGCTACCTTAATTTTATATGTTACTTCTTCTGAAAATTAGAATTAAATTGCACTGTATAAGCTAAGTATTAAAATTTTGTTAATTATTTTTGCGACTCTTTTTGTTAAAGTATCAAAAAGAGCCCCAAGGGGCTCAAATCTTTATATCATTTGGACATGTTCTAAATGTTGCTTCATTAATTTGATAACAATACCTAATGACAACCCAAGTTCATATATCAGAAATCATTGACTTAAGATTTTTTTGACCAAGGCCTTCAAATCTGGAACTACTTCTTCCATAAACCATGGATTTTTGGCTTGCCATATATTATTTCTAGGAGAGGGATGAACGAGAGGAAAAAACTCTGGGAGATAATCTTTATAATGCTTAACTGTATCCGTTAATTTTGCCGATGATTTTTGATGTAAATAGTAACGCTGTGCATAGTTACCTACTAATATCGTCAATTGAATATCAGGAGCTAAAGCAAGAACTTTCTCATGCCACTTATCTGCAAATCCTTTGCGAGGAGGTAAATCACCTGATTTTCCATGACCTGGGAAATAAAAATCCATTGGCACAATAGCAAACATGCCAGATTCATAAAATTCTTCGCGTGAAACCCCCATCCAATCCCTGAGATTATCACCGCTAGGATCATTCCAATAAAGGCCGGACTCTTGCGCACGAATACCAGGAGCTTGTCCTACGATATTAATTCGTGCCGTTTTTGGAATGGTGAACAAGGGTTTTATACCTTGTTCCGTAAAAACTTTATTTTGTTCATCGGACATGATTGCTTGTGTTAATTCTTCAAGTGTTTCCATATTTTCCTCCTCAAAAAAGAGACAAAACTGTCTCTCTTTTTTACTTGATTAACTCATAGATAGCTTCTGCATAAATGGCAGCTGCACGGTACAAGTCTTCAACCTCAGTAAACTCATTTGCTTGGTGCATCGTGTTGACATAACCAGGGAACATAGCTCCATAGGCAACACCACGTTTGAGGAGACGTCCAAATGTTCCACCACCAATAATTTGTTCATGACCTTTAAGGCCTGTTTGTTTCTCATAGACTGAAAGAAGAGTCTCCACCATAGGATCATCAACTGGTACATAGTGTGGCACATGACCATGTTCTGAGAGACTAACCGCCTTAGGACCTTCGAGTTTTTCAAGATTAGCCTTAATAGCGTCCGTATCAACCCCTTGAGGATAGCGGAAATTCAGAGCAATTGTATTATCTTCTGATTCCTTAGAGAAGTTAAATACACCAGCATTCATGGTCAATTCACCCATCTTAGGATCTGTAAATGCAAGACCTGTCTTTTCAGCAAAGAAATCTTTATGAAGTGTTTCAGCAATTATATCCAAATACGTTTTAGCATTGCCTTGGAAATCAAATTGACTAAGGAAGAGTGCCAAGTAGGTTGCCCCATTAATACCATTTTGAGGCATCATACCATGAGCTGATTTCCCATGAATAGTCACATGGAAAACACCTGCTTCTTCGGTCACTTGACCAGTTACTTCTTGTTCCGAAACAAAGTCGGCTAATTTGGCCTCAAGTTCTTTCAAAGTGATAGGTCCAGTAAAATCTGCACTTGCTGATTCAGGAACCATATTTTCACGCAAACCACCATTAAATGATACAAGACTAAAGTCTCCATCATTTTGACCTTCAAAATGGAGATAGGCTGTAATATTACCTTTTTCACCATTAATAATTGGGAATTCTGCATCAGGTGAAAAACCAAAATCAGGATCTTTCAATCCATTATGAGCGAAGTAATATTCCATATCGCCCCAACCAGATTCTTCATCAGTACCAACAATGAAGCGCACACGCTTAGATACTGGAAGCTCGAGTTCTTTAATAATCTTCAAGGCATAGTAACAAGCCATTGTTGGGCCTTTATCATCTGATGACCCACGGGCATAAAGTTTGCCATCTTTGATTACAGGTTCGTAAGGATCTGTATCCCAACCGCTACCAGCTGGAACTACATCCAAGTGGGCAAAGATACCCAAAACTTCATCACCTTGACCAAATTCAAAGTCACCAGCATAATTATCAATATTACGAGTTTTATAGCCATCACGTTCAGCTAAAGCAAGAAAATGTTCCAAAGCTTTTACTGGTCCAGGACCAAATGGGTGCTTATCATCAACCTTACTATCATCACGTTCTGAATTAATACGCAAAAGACCAAAAAGGTCCTCCATTAAAGCATCTTTGCGCTTATCAACTTCGGCACGAAAATCAATTGTCATAATTTACTCCTTACTGTCTCTAGTTAGCATTATTTTACCATTTTTAGTAAGAGTTTTCATCCCTTATAAACAAAGCCAATAAAAAATGCAATCCCTTACCGAATGTCAAAAGACTTCATACCATCTTCAATAGAAGGTGAAAAATTCCTAAATCAGGAACACTCGAATCTAAAGTAATAGCATTTATATCAGCTAAGAGGTAAAGCTCTTGACTATCTAGCCCTTTATACTTTAGGCCCTCCTATTAGAAATCAGCACATTGTAGCATTTCAATAATATCATTTCAAGAATTTCCATAAACTTTAGAATATTCTCTTCATTAATGCTATAATAGGACTATCAAAACTAAGGAGATGCATTATGCCATTTGTAAAGATTGATCTCTTTGAAGGTCGTACTGAAGAACAAAAAATCGAACTTGCTCGCGAAGTTACTGAGGTTGTATCACGTGTTGCCAAAGCACCTAAAGAAGCCATTCATGTTTTCATTAATGATATGCCAGAGGGAACTTACTACCCACATGGTGAAATGAAGAAGAAAAACTAATCATCATTAAGCAGTCACATCCGTGGCTGCTTTTGATATAAAAAAAGCTGGAAAGAAACTCCAGTTTTTTTATATTATCGTTGGTAATTCATCATCGTCGTCAAAATTCTCAACGACTTCTTCACCAGGCAATGGTTTTTGTAGTTTTCCCAAGATAAAACGTGAGATTGGACCAACCACTAGAAAATTAAGTGGTAAAGCCATGATAACATTTGTCAACCAAGCACGACCATAGGATAATAGCGTCACCGACTGACTGTTGTAAACTAATCCATAGAATGACATAAACGTTACCATAAATAGCGCCATGGTTCCAGAAATCACTAAAATCTTTGCCCATCGTTTATCATGGGCTTTTACTTTATGCAAAATTGCAAATGCTATTGTTTTGGCTAGTGGTCCCACCAAAAGCATATCAAGTAAGAAAGCAACCACAAATCCAGGAAGATAACCTTGGAAAAAGTGACCCCAAGCAAAGGGAACTACTCCAGTCCAATCAAGGATGAGAAGATTCCAGAGACTCATCCCACAGACCATCATTCCACACATCAAAAACGTAAAAAGCAAAGCTTCTTTAAAATTACGAGGCATTAAAATTCTCCATTTCTAAAAGTTCTCTTTCAGCATATCAAAAATTTTTTCTCCTCGTAAGTTAAATTTCTCTCATGAAAACGTATTATTTTAGGATAGTTTCCATTTCTGTATATCTCGGTTTCATACCTAAACGTTCGTAAAAACGTAGAGCACCTGCATTATCATTCCATACGTGAAGTGTCAGATTATAACAACCTAGCTCCTTAGCATAGTCCAAGGCAAATTGGTAAAGCTTTTCTCCTAATTTTTGACCTCGAGCATCCTTATCAACACATAAATCATCAATAAAAAGAGTCTTAAC
>ENA-ORIC01002420-ORIC01002420.1-human-gut-metagenome-genome-assembly--contig:-NODE-2420-length-15095-cov-4.170662_pt1 | contig 15095 bp, 10 predicted proteins | sample MGYA00243023_ERZ508732 | MGnify/ENA primary metagenome ERZ508732 (study PRJEB26277, sample SAMN04329767) | human gut metagenome | biome: human-associated habitat | host: Homo sapiens | place: USA...
ATATTCGTTAATTCTGCTCTAGATAATGTTGTATCTTCTTCTGTGATTTCTACTTTATCATCTACTGTATTTGCATAGTATTTTCCATTATAAACACTTTCTACTGTTACTTCTCCTGTACCATTTAAATAGAATGTTCCACTCTTTGGTACGGTTCCTTTAAAATCTAGTGATTCTCCTTCTTCATTAGAACAATTAATTCCATTACAAGTAAACGCTATTTCTTTTGTTTTTCCAATATTTGTTAAATGGTTAGCTAAATAGATATTAGCAGACTCCATAATTCCATAGATACTATTTCGGTAAGATTCTTTCTTACTTTTTTCGATAACTCCTAATATTACTGGTGTTGTAATGATTGCGATTACTGCTAGTACTACAATCACTGCTAGTAATTCTATTAGTGTAAATCCTTTTCTTTTCATTGTTATCATTCCTTTCCTACATACTAAAAAAGAGAGGTTTTTACCCCCCCCCGTTTGCTCTCGGCAAACGCGTTATTTTGCCTATTACAAACTATATTATGATTCTTACTACATCTTAATTTTATACTATCTTATAAATTTAGTCAATTATTTCACATAATTATCTTCTAAAGTAAAGTCAACATTTTCTTCAATCCATTCTTTTCTAGGCTCTACTTTATCACCCATAAGAACAGAAACTCTTTTTTCAGCCATAGCAGCATCTACAATATTTACTTTAATTAAACTTCTTTTTTCTGGATCCATGGTTGTTTCTCTAAGTTGAATGGCATCCATTTCACCAAGTCCTTTATAACGCTGAGTATCAGAAGATTTTCCTTTAAATTTTTCTAATATGGCTTTTCTATCTTCCTCTGTCCAAGCATAATAAGCCTCTTTACCACACTTAATCTGATATAAAGGAGGCATTGCTATATAAAGTCTTCCATTTTCAATTAAAGGACGCATGTAACGATAAAAGAATGTAATTAAAAGAATTTGAATATGTGCTCCATCATCATCTGCATCGGTCATGATAATTACTTTATCATAATTACAATCTTTAATATCAAAGTCACTTCCAACTCCTGCTCCAATGGTATGAATCATAGTATTAATTTCTTCATTTTTAAATATTTCTTCCATTTTTGTTTTTTCCGTATTTAATACTTTTCCTCTAAGTGGAAGAATAGCTTGATATTTTTTATCACGTCCACTTTTAGCAGATCCTCCGGCTGAATCTCCTTCGACTAGGAATAACTCATTTTTAGTAGCATCTTTACTTTGAGCAGGAGCTAGTTTACCACTGATAGATTGTTCTTTTTTTCCTTTTCCTTTTCCATTACGAGCTTCATCTCTAGCTTTTCTAGCAGCTTCACGAGCTAATTTACTACGTACCATTTTATTTAAAATATTAGTTGCAATTTCTTTATTTTCTTCTAAGAAATACTGTAATTTTTCTGATACAATACTTTCTACAATAGTACGAGCTACTGGAGTCCCCAGTTTTCCTTTTGTTTGTCCCTCAAATTGTAATAGATTTTCTGGAATCTGTAAACTAATAATAGCTGTAATACCTTCTCTAGTATCTGGACCTTCTAAGTTTTTATCTTTGGCTTTTAAATAGCCATTATTTCTAGCATAATCATTAAACACCCTTGTTAGAGCGGTTTTAAAACCTACTTCATGAGTTCCACCATCATTCGTTTTTACATTATTGACAAATGATGTAATTGATTCATTATAGCCATCTGTATATTGAAATGCTACTTCAACATGAACTTTATCTTTTTCTCCTTCAAAAACTGTTACATCGTGTAATGGTGTTTTTTCTTCATTCAAATATTCAACAAAGGCTTTTAATCCATGTTCATAATGATACGTTTCTTTTCGATCATTTCTAAGATCATTCACTTCAATCGTTAATCCTTTTAATAAAAAGGCACATTCTTGCATCCTTTCACAAATAGTAGAAAAAGAAAATTGAGTAGTAGAAAAGATTGTAGCATCTGGTTTAAAAATAACCTTGGTCCCCGTTTTTGATGTTTTTTCTAATTTCTTCAAAGGAATAGTTGTATGTCCACCATTTTCAAAGCGAATATAATATTCATATCCATCTCTTTTAATATAAACTTCCATCCATTCACTTAAAGCATTTACAACAGAAGCACCAACACCGTGTAATCCACCAGAAACTTTATAGCCACCAGCTTCAAATTTTCCACCAGCATGTAAAACTGTATAGATAACTTCTGGAGTTGACATACCACTAGAATGCATTCCTATAGGAACTCCTCTTCCTTCATCTTCTACTGTAATACTATTATCTTGATTAATAGATATTTTTATTTTTTTACCATAGCCGTTAATTACTTCATCAACACCATTATCGACAATTTCCCAAACTAAATGATGAAGGCCTCTTTTATCAGTAGAACCAATATACATACCTGGTCTTTTTCTTACTGCTTCTAGTCCTTCTAATATTTTAATAGAACTTTCATCATATTTTGCCATATTATCACCTTTCTCATTATAACAAAAAAAAAGTTGTTTCGCAAAGAAAACAACTTTTTACTTTGAATTCTTTATTTTTTCTATTGTCTCATTTTCTAATGTTGATAAGTCATTTGGACTCATAAATAAAATAACAGAACCTTTATATTGTGCTAAAGTACTAGAATCATTCATTGTAATAGCTTCTCCATGATCTAATTGATCAATAATAAGTTTTGATGTTACACCTTCAAAATCTTCTTGTTTTTCTCGCGCTGGATGAATTTCTAAAACATAGGAATAATCTGCTAAATTCATAGCACTAGCTAAAGCGTTAGCAAATTCTTTTGTTCTAGAAAAAGTATGTGGCTGAAATACTGTAACCAATTTTTTATCTGGATATTTTTGTCTTATTGATTTTATAGTAGCTTTTACTTCATTTGGATGATGAGCATAATCATCAATAATAATTGTATCATCTACTACAGTTTCTGTAAAACGTCTTTTAGCTCCATGGAATGTTTTTAAAAGTTTAGAAACCTCTTTTACATCTAAACGTTCATAATAACAAACAGAGATAACTGCTAAAGCATCTAATAACATATGTTTTCCATAAATTGGTAAGTCAAAAAAGCCATAATAATTATCCTCTACAAAAACTTCAAAACTAGTTCCATCTTTTTTATACTCAATATTTTTGGCAATAATATCGTTATCTTCATCAATGCCGTAATAGAAAATTGGTTTATTGATATCTAGATAATGTGTATAAGGATCATCCCCACAAGCAATTACCATTTTCTCTGCTTTGTTTGCAAATTCATTATACGCATCAACAACATCGTTAATATCTTTAAAATAATCTACATGGTCCAAATCGATATTTGTAATAATTGCATAGTATGGTGTATAAGCTAAAAAATGCCTTCTATATTCACAAGACTCTAAAATAAAGAATTCATTCTCTTTATTAGAATACCCTGTTCCATCCCCTATTAAATAGTTTGCACCTTTGATTTGATTCAAAACATGAGCCATCATAGATGTGGTAGTTGTCTTACCATGACATCCTGCAATACAAATTGTTTTGAATTTGCGAGTTAAACTTCCAACCATATCAGCATAACTATAGATATTTAGTCCTAATTCTTTGGCTCTTTTTACTTCTGGATGATCATCTGTAAAAGTGGCTCCTCTTACTATTTTCATATTTTCATGAATATTATTTTCATCAAAAGGTAATATTTTGATACCATCTTTTACTAATCCTTCTTCTGTAAAAAAATGAGTTTCTACGTCACTTCCTTGAACATCATAACCTAAATTTTTCATAATTTGCGCTAAAGCACTCATACCAGAGCCTTTAATGCCTATAAAATGGTACATATCATCACTCCTTTGATTATGTTTATTCTCTAAACATTATAACAAAAATTTTTTTGTTAGACAATAATTCTAAAATAAAAGTAACTTTTGACAAGCTACTTTACTTCATTTCTACAATTTCCAATTTATTATCATGATGAATTAAAACAAAGGAACATTCTGTTGGATAACCTAGATCCTTCTCATATGTTAAAGTTAAATCTATATAGTAAGCTTTAGAATCAGATTCTGTTTTTCCGTTATATTCTTTCTGTTCTACATTTGTTACTTCTACATCTGTTACATTTGGTAACTCTTGAGTTCTTTTTCCATAAACATTACTTTCAACATAAGCATAAACAGTATCTTTTGCTTTTAAAGAAAAGGTATCACGATATCCATCATAAACAAACTGAATTCCTCCAACATCACTTTTACTAAAAGCATATTCTAACGAATAGAAATCAACAGCAAATAATTTACTAACTGAGACAGCATATTCCTCTTCGTTTATTTCTTCACTTTCTAAATTATCTTTTAATTCCTGAAATATTTTTTTATAATACTTGGAATCATTTTCATTTAATGTGTAATTATAATTTTCAATTGAATCTAGTGTTTTTACAGTATGATCACTACTTAAGGAAACATAAATATCACGCAAACAGAAAAATAATAAAACAAATAAAATAATTAATATGAATGGTAAACACAATTTTAGAACTTTTTTCATTTTACTATCCTTTCTTTTTCATTTTCTTTCTTAATTAAATCATATACAATAATGGAATTAGAAATACTTACATATTTATTCGCTAAAGCGGTATTTTGGTCTGTGTAATCACTACTAATGGTATCTTGATTATTTAGAATTTTATATTCACCTTTACTTTGATTGTAATACATAGTATTTGTTAACCAATTACCATCAGGGAATACTACTAAATTTTCTTCTCCATTTTTTAAACTAAATATATCTTTTCCTAAAGCATAGTCACTTTTAATACCTACCATATTTCCTAATGTAGGTAGGACATTATACATACCTGTAGCTTCTGTTACTTCACGATTTAGTAACTTATCTCCTTTACTATTTTTTGTCCAAATAATAAATGGAACTTTACGATTTAATTCATAATCATAGTAGTCTACTTTGTGATAATTTGGATCAGTAGAATCTATTGTAGCACCTGTTTCAGGATTGTAATTATAGAACCAATCAAATTCTGATTTTTTTAATTTTGCATCATGGTCACCGTATATTACAACTACCGTGTTATCTAATAATCCTTCACTATCCATTTGGTCTAATAATTCACCTAAGGCTTGATCAGCATAATGAACAGATTTAAAATAACTTCCTAATTTAGTACCTTCCATATAAGGTGCTTCTTTTTCTTCTACCTCTCCTGTTTCAGGATTTGTAGTTTGATATTTCATTGTTACTTTATAATCGCTATAGTTTTCAATATCTGTAAATGGAGTATGGTTAGAAAGCATAATAAGTAATCCGTACCAATTTTGATTTTGTTCTGATATTTTTTTAATTTTTGGAACAGATTGTTTAAAGAAAGATTTATCAGAAAGACCAAGTCCAATGGTTTCATCAATTTTATAATCTTTCGTATAGCAATAAAAATTATCATATCCAAAACTTTTATGAGTTGCTTGACGATTCCAGAAAGAACAGTTATTGCCATGCATACTAAATGTGTAATAATTTTTTTCTTTTAATAATTTTGGAATTGTAACATAGTCTCTATCATAATAACTAATAAATACAGTTCCACTACTAGCAGGAAGTAAAGATGTATTAAAGGTAAATTCTGTATCACTACTAGTTCCTACACTTTCTTCAGCATAGAAGTTAGAAAAATAAATTCCTTCACTTGCTAATCGTTTTAAGTTAGGCGCTACATCTTCACCATTAAAACTAGTATTTAAAGTAAAATTTTGAATACTTTCAGCGTGAATTACTAAGATATTTTTCCCTTCAAAGATATTTGTGTATTCATTTGTATCTTGTTTTTCTTGATTTTTTCAGCATAAAATTCTCTAAACTCTTTGGCATTTTCATCATATCCAAATAAAGGGTTCAATCCAGATTTTAAAGTAACTAATAGATCATTAAATTGATAAGTATATGCTCCAAATTCCATAACAATGTATTCACGATTCCACTGCTTACTTAAACGACTAATATCTACAGAACTTAGTGTGGAGATAAAAATTCCCATAAATATTAAACCTACAACTAATGTATTAACTGCTTTTACTTTCCCTTTTTCTATTTTTGATACTTTTTCATAATAATTTTTCTTTTTTAAACTACGATTTACAAAAATCATTGCGAGTAATTGCCATAAATAGATAAAATCTTTCATTTCCATGACATTTTGAACAACAGCATCTCCTACATCTACAATTTGTAAAGATGTTTCTAGTAGTGAAAATGAAGCAAATGAAACATAATTTGTATAGTACATGGAATTAATTAAACATAGTGCTGTAAAAATAATAGACCATGTAAAGAAATATTTGAACCGATGTTTTGGCTTGATAAAGTAACCAATTGCCCCTACTAATAAAACAACAGCAATATCTGCAATAACTGGTTTTAATTCAAAAGTATTTTTTACTGTGAAAGTTCTTAATAGAATTTCATTTAAAATAGAAGTTATTACAAATGTTGCAAATAATACATTTGTTTTTAAATAATCTTTTGATTGAATTTTAAAATTCATTAAAAATTTTTTTATCTTTTCTTTCATAAATTCACCTCAAGCATAACGCTAAACCATTATAACACGTTTTTTCTTCATTTACAACTTGACTGAGCTTTTATTGCAATCCCAAAATAGATTGGTAAACTAACAATTAAAGGATTCATATACCTGATATATGCATTTACGGGTGATAAAAAACAAAATACTAAAACCATAAATAACGGGATTGAAAAAACAACTGTTTCATAGTTTCTTTTATATAGTGTATATCCAACTATGATAATAAAAATCCAATTATATATTCCTGTATTAAAAAAATATTGAATCACTGGTAAATTTCTAATCCATTGTATTTGATTTTGAATTTGGGTTCTATTTTTTTCATATTTTTCTTGGTGATATATATTAAAATATCCTGTATTCACTCTTTTACTTTTAACAATATCAAATTGTACAATTCCATCTTTATATTCCTGCTTAGGAGGATAAAAATATCCATAATAATTTTCTATGAAAGAATCAAAATACACTTTAGGATGCTTTAAAAATTGTTTTAGCCATGCTGTTAAATATTGTATAAATTCCGATTTATTTTTAACGTAAAAATGAAATTTAATAGGATCTGATAACTCAGGATTATATTTTTGTTGAATTTCTTCAATATTTATATGGAAAACGTTTTCTATTATTTTTTGTTCATCTTCAGTAACTTGATATTGAGTTACATAACGGGATGTTTGTTGGATTGGTACAGATAACATCTCACGAATATTTCCTTGTCGAATTCCACAAATAGAAATTAACATTGTATAAGTAACTTGAAATAAAAGAAAAAATATACAAAGCTTAATATATTGTTTCCTATTTTTTCTAAAAAAAGCCATCAAAAAGAATGTTATAACTATGATATAAATACCATTGTTTCTAAATAAAATAACAAGTATTGATGTTATTAACAGATAATATAAATTTATTTTTTTATCATCATAAAAATATTTTATAAAAGAAATCAAAAAAAGAATAAAGACTAGATAAAACATGGTATCTTTCACCAAAGTATATGCATTGATATACCACATTGGATTGATAAAAAATAAGAAGGTAATAATAATCCAACATTTTGGTACTTTTTGCGATTTTAAGAAAACTAGAACATATGAAAACACAGCACAAGATATTATATATTGTAAAAATGTATATAAGAATATACCAAAGTTATCATTTATAAGAAAACGCCCTATTTTCATGCAAGTTCCCATTAAAATGGTAGGAAATACAGGATGATGATTAGACCAAGGAATAATATTAAAATAATAGTCTAACTGTTTCATTCCATCCCATTGAACTGTTCCGGGATAATAATAAATCAAAATTGGAATTCCCAGTAATAAAAAAAGAATAAAAGGAATTATAAATGGATGTTTATCAAAAACTAGGTCATATAATTTTGAACTGTTGTTAGAAAATTTTTCACAGATTTGATAAATTAAAAAAATTGCTACGTAAAAAATGACTATCAATAATACAAAATATAATAACGTTTTAAATTGAAATAAAGAATCTATAACATGGTATTTTTGTACTGAATAGCCAATTAACGTAAAAATTGTTAAAATAATGCTTATTGTTAAATTTACTACTGATATTTTTTTCATACTTACCTCTCCATCATTTTAACATATAATTTTATCATTTTAAATAAAAAAAGATATGCTAACATATCTTTTCATTTTTGAATATCCATAATCATTTTTTTTATTAGAATCTTTTCCCCATTTTTAGCTCCTGTTCCTAATGCTGCCACTTGAACACCTGTTTCACTTTCTAACCAATTTAAATATTCTCTTATATATCGATTAAAATGATAATTTTTAGCGTCTCCTTTTTCATTCATCAAATCAAAGTCTAAATGTTTAAAAAAGTTTAAATATAAGCTAGAAGGAGTATTAATACGACAATTCATTTTTAGCTTATTAATATCTAAATCAAATATTCTTCTTTCCATCTTTGTAACTGTTGTCTGTTCAGACATATCAACAATATTGCAATCAATAGGTAAATCGATTAGATTTGTTTTATATTTGCAAAGGCCTTTAGATTTATAATACAATCTTTCTAATTCTAGTGCTTGTAATAAAGTAATTGTATGGAATGATTTTGATCTATAATTCTCTCCAAATAATTGTTTTAAATATATTTCTGGACAATGTTTAATAAGTTTCTTGATTTTTTTAGTATTTATGCAACTACAATAACAATCTACGTCATTTCTATAAGGATATTGTTTCAACATTGAGGCCAAATTAATTTGCGACCATGTTAATTCCTCGCCACTTCCATATCCTCCGGTATAAATAACCTCTCCTGATTTTGTTACATTACTAATTCTAATAGGAAATGGTCTTATAACCATAATGGTTTGTAACAACCTCTCACTAGAAATTCCACAATCAGCAAGTAGTTGTGATGTAGAAACATTTCTACTTGTAGTATAAGGATAATTACCACTATGATTTAAATCTAAGTCGCATCCTTGTGATCCCTCTAACATAACATACTCGTATGGATTGTCAAGATGACTATATAATCTTTCTAACCACTCATAGTTAGAACAAACAATAGCATTTTTAAAAGTTTTAAAAAATTGAAGATTCTGACTTCTCATAATTTTTTCTTGGGAAACAGCACCACATCCTTTAAAAGTAGAACCACTTTTAATATGTTCTTTCTCATATTCTTTATGACGCTCTTCTATTAATGGAACCATTTCATGAACGTAAATTTTTCTATTTTTCAGATACTTTTCTGCACAACTATATTCTTCTTTAAATACCTTCATGTCTATAGCAGAACCTGGTCCAATAAAGAGTTCAGTTGTTGGGTTCACAGCAGCTACAGGAATATTTCTAAAAACAATTGATTTTCCTGTTTCATCTACAAAAGTATGTCCTGCATTTGGCATACAATTTGTAATAGAAGCACCAAGTGTAATGGATGCGTCTGTTGCGATTTCACCAATTACTTTAGCCTTACCACAACTTCCTGTTTCTCCATCAATTACTGATATTACATTCTTTATCATATTTATTCCTCAAAACTTATTTAGAATCGTTTATAACACCATTTATCAAATTTAAATCTGATGGTATAATCCACTTGACACCTGCTAATTTAAATAATACTAATGGAATGATTGCACCACTTCTAGCACCATCCATCCATTTTGGATTTGATGGCATTAGTTTATATAATTCGTCCATAGAAATATCATAAAATACTTTTTTTGTACCTTCGATATAATCTTCTAAACTTAACATATATTTATGAATACCATCTTTAAATAATTGATTATCCACTAAATGGAATCCTGTTAATCTTTCAAATCTTTCTTCTCCTCCAGTAAATATTGCACAATCATAATCATTATCTAATTTTAAATTTTTTAATTCTGATTTAACAAATTTTTCCATTTCTTCAATGGTATTCTCGCTATATTTTTTGTTCACTTTATCAAAATTGTTTAATAAATCAGCTACTCCAATATTCAAATTTTTTGTATCTAAAATTTTACTATCTAAAAAAGTAACTAATTCTGTTGTTTTCCCACCCATATTGATAATTAATACTTTTTTATTATTATAATCATTTTCCATTGCTTTTGCTAAATAATAGTTTTCAATACCATGACTAATAATTTGAAAATGAAGATCAAAATAATCATTAAACAGTTGAACTAATTCCTGTTTTTTTTCTGGAGATAGATTTCTAAATATTCCCGTAGCAAAAATATGTGTATTATAATATTTTAATTCATATTTTGTTTTTATACTTTTAAAGTAATTAAATAATTCTTCTAAATTCTTTTCACTAATTCCTTTTATCGGATCAAATTCATTTTTAAAATAAATTGAGTGTTCCTCTAACAATTTCAATTCATTTTCATAGAAATAAACCTTTATAGTTGATGAACCAAGATCAATATAATAATCTCTCATATCATAACCCTCCTTTCGTTTATTTTAACATAAAATTTTATTATTTTAAATAAAAAAAGATATGCTAACATATCTTTTATACCCATACGGCAAATATAACACCCATCATTGCTAAAATTAATCCAACAACCCAGAAAGTTTTTACAATATCACGTTCATTCCAACCTAATTTTTCAAAGTGATGATGAAGTGGAGTCATTAGGAATACTTTTCTTCCACAATACATAATAGAAAAAACCTGAATAATAGAAACTAATGTTTCTATTATAAATACTCCCATAATGATGATAAAAGTAATTTCATGACTTGTTAAAATTGCTATAGAAGCTAAAGTTGCACCTAAGGCTAAAGAACCGGTATCTCCCATAAATACTTTAGCTGGATATGTATTAAAAAATAAAAATCCAAGTAATGCTCCTACTAATATAAAGCAGAAAATAGCTATTTCACTATACCCAGCTATCCAAGTAGAATTCCATGAAATTAACCCCATAGCTAGAAAAGCTATTAATGATAGACCACCTGCTAGTCCATCTAAACCATCTGTTAAATTAACGGCATTGGTACTAGCTACCAACATAAATAATAGAAAGATTCCAAAGAACCATTTTAAATCAATAGAAATATTTAATGTATGGATATCGAAAATAGTATCATGACCTGTTTTCAAATAAATAAAGAAAAATGCTAAAGCAATTACCAATTGTCCGACCAATTTTTGAATTTCTGTTAGTCCAATATTATTATGTCGTTTAATAATTAAAAAATCGTCTATAAATCCTAAAAGACCATATGATAAAAAAACAAATAAAATTAAAAATAAATTGCTCGAAAATTCTATTTTTTTAGTAAATAAAAGAATTAAAACTGTTACTACTGTTGGAATAATAAATATTAGTCCTCCCATTGTAGGAGTTCCTTCTTTTTTCTTATGTTTTTCTTTTAAGAAAATACTCACACTTTGTTTTGCTTTACTTTTCTTTAATAATGGGATTAAAACTAATCCAAACACAATGGATAATATAAAACCAATCATCAAAGAAAGCATAGCTTTGGCTAATACTAACATTTTATCATCTCCTAATTTTCTTCTGTTAAGGAAGAAATATATTCTTCTACTACTTTCCGATCATTAAACGGTATTTTTTTGTCACGAACAATCATAAATTCCTCATGACCTTTTCCTAAAATAAATAAAGCATCATTTTCTTTCAATAAATGAATTCCTTTTATAATTGCTTCTTCACGATCTAAACATACCTCATAATTATCTTTTTCTAACATATTTGTCATATCATCTACAATTTGAGCTGGATCTTCATAATGAGGATCATCGTTTGTAATAATAAAGTATTTACTATGATTTGCTACATATTCTGTCATAATTGGTCTTTTTAAACGATCTCTATCTCCTGTACATCCAAAAACAACATAAGTATTTCCTTTTGTAATTTCTTGAATAGTTGTCATTATCTTTTCAATAGCATCTGGAGTATGAGCGTAATCAATAATAATATTATTATTTTTATATTTTATAATTTCCATACGACCAACTGGAGCTTTTAATTGAGGAATAATTTCTAATATTTTAGATTGTTTTAATCCCATAACAGTCAAACAAGCTATTACAGCTAAATTATTATAAATATTATAATTTCCTAGTAATTTAGAACTAGCATGGTAAATTTGACCTTGATATTGGTAGCTAAACATCGTTTCTTCACTCGTCATTGTGTAATCTTCTACTTTAAAATCACCAGATTGAAATCCATAAGTAACATTTTTATTTTCTTCCAATAAAAAGTATTCTTTATATTTATCATCATCATTGATGATTGCTACACCATTTGGATTTAATTTTTTAAATACTTTTTGTTTTGCTAGAGCGTAATTTCCCATTGTTTTATGAAAATCTAAGTGATCCTGTGTTAAATTTGTAAAAATAGCATAATCGAATTTTAATGTTTCAATTCTTCCCATGGCAGCAGAATGACTACTTATCTCTAAAGCAACATTATTGCATCCAGCGTCGTAAGCTTGCATCAATAAATCATATAAATCACATATATCTACAGTGGTATTAGGAAGGTTACATATTTTTTCACCCATATAAAAACCAATAGTACCAATATAAGCTGTTTTGGAACCTAACATATTCAAACTATCGTGAATTAATTTTGCTGTTGTTGTTTTACCATTTGTACCAGTAACAGCAATTAAATTCATTTCTTTTAAAAATCCATTATAGTGTTCTTCTAGATATTGATCTAAATATGCCCTAGTATCTTTTACAATGACTGTTTCAACACTATAATTTCCTTCTTCTGCAATAATCTTTGTTGCCCCATTTTCAATAGCTTTAGGAATATAGCTGTGCCCATCACTACTAATTCCACGAAGAGCAACAAATGTATCTCCTGGTTTTATTTTTCTTGAATCACTTTGTATATTAATCATTCCAACACCTTCTAGACGTAATTTTACTATATATTGTCACTTTTTTCAATAATTTGCTTAAGACTTTACACTATTAGTTTTTAATTTGTAATTTAATTTTATACTAAAAAGAGCAATTATTTTTTAATTACTCTTTCAAAACGATTTTGGATTCTATCTTTTCCTAATAATTTCATAATTTCATATAAGTCTGGAGTCATTGTTTTGGTTGTCAAAGCTACTCTAAGTACAGTAGATACATCTGCTACATTTCCTTTAAATTGTTCAGGATGTTCTTTATATTCTTTCATATTAGAAGCATATCCAAGTTCATCACACATCAATTTAATTTGATTAAACCACTCTTCTTGATTATTTTCTTCTTGATAATATTTTTCAATATAGGTGTTTAATATAGTGGCGATTTCTTTTGAATCTTGAATTTTTGAAAATTCATAAACTAGATTTTCTTTATTAAATAATTCGTCATACATATACCAAATTTGTAATTTTACAGAAGAATAGTTTTCATAATCTTTTCTTGGTTTCTTTTGTTCTCGTTCAATATCAAAGATAGCAATAGAATAATCTTTATATTCTTGTAATAGCTGATAGAATTCTAAATCAAATTCTTTTGCCCAATTTAATACTCTATCATATACTTCACTAGCTTTTAGTTTACTAATAAAATTTTTCGAAATATTATTTAATTTTTCTATATCATAAAGGGCACCACCAGAAGAAGACATTTTTTTAGGACTAAATTCAAAGTCTAAATAGTTTTTATCTGGATTAGCTGTATGCCATTCTTCATAGTTAGAATTAATAATTGTCATTAATGACTCAATTACAGATTCAACTGGATATCCTTTTTCTTTATAGTATGACATAGAGGCTTCTGGATCTTTTCTTTTACTAATTTTACGAATTGTTTCTCCATCTTTCTTCAAGATTAAAGGAATATGAATATATTTTGGTGGTTTTTCATCAAAAGCTCTAAATAATTCAATATGGATAGGGACAGAAGGCAACCATTCTTCTCCTCTTACAACGTGAGTTGTATGCATTAACATATCATCTACAACATGAGCAAAATGATATGTTGGTAGTTTACTTTCTGATTTCATAATAATAATATCTTGATCATTTTGAGGTAATGAAATTCTACCTCTTACTAAGTCATCGAAAAAGAAATGTTCATCATGGGATCCTTCTGATTTAAAACGAATTACATAAGGGATTCCTTCTTTTACTTTTTGAATTTGTTCTTCTACTTTTAGTCTTCTACATGTAGCATATCTTCCATAATAACCTGTTCTTTGTTTTCCGGATTCTTGAACCTTTCTCAATTCTTCTAATTGATCAGTATCACAAAAACAAGGGTATGCTCTTCCTATTTCTATTAAGTGTTTAATGAAAGCATGATAAATCTCTTTTCTTTCACTTTGTACATAAGGTCCATATTCTCCTACAATTTTGTTTTCTAATTGAAATTCATCTGGAATCATATGATATTCTTCCAATGTGTTTAAGATTAATTCTACAGCTCCCTCTACTTTTCTTTTTTGATCAGTATCTTCATTTCTTAAATAAAACACACCATCAGAGGATTTAGCTACAACATAGTCCACTAAAGCTGAGCAAAAGTTACCAATATGCATAAATCCTGTTGGAGATGGAGCAAATCTTGTTACTTTAGCCCCTTCTTTTAAATTTCTCTCAGGATATAGTTTTTTATAATCTTCTACTGTTTTATCAATGTTAGGAAATATTAAATTTGCTAATTCTTTTTGTAAATCCATTCTAATCACCTGTAACGATTATATACTTTTTTTTTCTAATTGTCTAGGAATTCAAAAGTCTTAATTTTTTTAAATTCTATATTATTTCGATCTACTTGAAATTGTTGATTTCCTCTTTGGACAATCCTGTAATATCCATAATATCTTCTATTTTCATATTTTTATTTAACATTGATTTTGCTATTTCGATATTTCTTTGTTGAATCCCTTGTTCAATGCCTTCCTGTTTCGCACCTTTTAATCTGGTATTCAATATTTTTTGTTCTACTTTCTCGGCATCATATAATCCTATAATCTTCTCATCACTACTAA
>ENA-ORIC01002422-ORIC01002422.1-human-gut-metagenome-genome-assembly--contig:-NODE-2422-length-15086-cov-3.812512_pt1 | contig 15086 bp, 11 predicted proteins | sample MGYA00243023_ERZ508732 | MGnify/ENA primary metagenome ERZ508732 (study PRJEB26277, sample SAMN04329767) | human gut metagenome | biome: human-associated habitat | host: Homo sapiens | place: USA...
ATCATCTACATTGAGCACTTCTTTTTCTATACCAATGGTATTCGTCTCGAAGATATATCGGGTCTGATCGTGAGTCAACCGACTACCTTCCATATGGTTTGAATTATATGTTAAATCAATTTGTGTCTTATGATAAATACCTCCAGAGTATTTATTTGCCTTCTCATTCTGCAAAATATCCAGCAGAGTTGTCGGCTTTTCTTTCTTCTTATTAGAACGCTCCGGCTTGGGAGCATTTTCCGGAATATTCCACATCTTTCTGGTAAGAAACGCTCCCGGAACACGCCCATTGGCACAATAATTTCTTACACTCCGTTCAGATACATCCCATTTTTTCGCTATTTCAGCAGCTGAAAGGTATCGCATCCACCGTCCTCCTTTCACACGATAAAAAAACATTCTATGAGTTTCTCATTGTCATGATGTCAAAAATCACACTTACCGTGATTAGTATATCACGTTATCGGCAATAAATACATGTATTTCGTTTTTATCATTGTTTTTTTGCCGACATTGAACTAAAAAGTTTATTTTCATTTCTAATCTTCATACAGACTTAAGGGCATATCTGATCTCTATCTAAGATATTTCTCTTCATATATCCTCTCTCCCTGATTTCCATCGTCTAAAAATATCTGCTATTTTTAAGTTTCATTTAAGGCTTCTTTCTCTTTATACACCCACTCTTTAAACCCGGACAATTGTGCTGCCTCATAAATCGGTCGGATCACGTGTTCCAGTCTCGAAATAAAAGAATTACGATCCAGACCATCCTCATATAATTGATTTCGAATTTCTTGATTATTCAAATGATACGGTGCGATCTTTTGAAATGTTTCTTTCACTTCGGGATGCTCTTTTTTCAATTCATATGCCCTGTATTCCAAACCACCGAGTTTCTCAAAATACAGTTCCCAAGTTGGCAAAGAATTGTTCTTGCTGCTGTTAATTGATTGCGTTGTGGGATGCAAATTCCATAATTCATCATGGGCAACGTATTGCCATGGAATAAAATGATCAACGGAAATCGACACATCTTTCAGATCAATTTTCCCATAAATATCTGTTAAAGAGGGATCCTTTTGTATGATCAATTGCCAATACTTCCTTACTCTTTCCGTGTCTCCTCTCGCATCGCGATGCTCTAATTTATCCGCAATTCCCGGCACGCTTGGATTTTTATTTTGAAGATAGTGTATTAAACTCAACTGCGTCCAGCCTTTTATAATTTCCTTATGTTTTAACAAATACGCTGCCCACAAGGCATCTATCTCTATTATCGTATTAAGCCCGGAATATAAAGCAAAATAATAGATCAGCCTTTTTTGACTATTGATCTTATTTGTTAATTTTTCTTTTGATCCGCACCATGTGCTATGGTCAATGTGGATTTCATCATAAAAAGGAACTTGTAATTTATAGGGAACATATCTGATCAAATCTAATTTGTATTTTTTGATATTTTTATCTTCTGTAGTTTGAAGAAATTCCATCAGTTTGTCTCTTTTTTCAGTCGAACGAATATGATAGTTTTCATGAATATATTTTGCAATTTCTTCTAAGTTATCTTTACTGCCGATCGGTCCGAGTCTCAGATGATATTCCGTCACCATATACCATGCATCGGCAATCATTTCATTGATCAATTCCTCAAAGGTAAATCTGTTATGTATACCATCTAACTTTCTAAGGATTGCCTGGAACCAAAAAAATTTATAACAATTTGTTGTTTTTCCAAACAATTTGCTTAAATGTCCTATGTTCAGTTCTTCCGAATAAGGTAATTCCATTTTCATCCCCCTCTTTTCCAAAAAACATACGCACTTTAATGATATAGGTTTTCTAAATCATTCCGTTCATTTTTATAATGTGCAAATAGATTCTATATGTAACAACAAGCCCTCCGACTCGTATCTGTTCTATTCCTTCTCAAACAAAAATCCCGGTGCCACTTTTCCAAGAGCTACGATCACAACTACACCGATAATGATATTTAGCAGCATATAAAATGCATTGCATCACTTTATTCAATAGAAAAACAGCCCCGCAAAACTGGAATATTATTCTTTTTCTAATGCCAACAATCTCGAGTCCTTCAATTTGCACTTATATGAGTACTTATCTTTTTCCATAATTCCAGAGAAGCACAAATAATAGTTTATTGCTTCATCCTTCTTTTCCGGAATATCAGCTAATTTATCCCCTAAATAATTATACACATATGAAGATATTGATATCTCACATATTTGTTTTTTATTATTTTTATTCAAAACTTTAAGATAATACATTTTGATATCTTTCTCATCTTTAGGAATATATTTGTAAATATACAAAGCACATCTCCCATAATAAATTTTCTGTATATCCATATTTTCATCTAAATTTCCTGAATTGAAATTCTTATGAGGCAAATATTTTCGTTCCCCACCGTTGCCTTCATAATCAAAGAAGTTATTTTTGCTTTTCTTCTCTCCTCGCTTCAGCAAACCATTACCGCCCTTATTTTTTTTACTTTTTTTCAGCATCCTATTTAAACAACTTACCAAACGATTTTCAATATCTGTTGCATCCAAATCTTTATAGAAATTGTTTGTTTCCCGTTTCGATGCCCTATTATATCTATAAGGGCAATCTGTATCATGCTTCTCCATATCCGACTCTATCACTTTAAAGTATCTCCGCTGATTTCCTCTTGCAACGGTAAGTGGGGCCAATTTGCAAACAGGACAAAACATATGACCATCATATTTTCTTATTGCATCCATATGATTTTCATCATATAAATCCCAATAAACACTTGCCGGATAATTTGTATCATCTTCAAAATAAAATTCATCATATTTATTATTCATGCTAAATACTCCCTTCCTATAATGTCAAGCCTAAAAGTCTTATATTTTCAGGCTTTTTTATGTCGTTTGTCGAGTATCAATAAAACTCCCTCTTTTTATCAACAATTATTCTTTTAGGAATTAATATCCCTCACAACCTGATTTACCAAATCAAAAAAACATTCTGCCTTTCCATCAGATGAATCAATAGCAATCTTGCGACCATCTGTATAAGATATTTGCATATTGAAACTCCTACCTGTTTTTTCACATAAACCTGGTAAAACCGGTACATGTAGTTTTTCCTGTAAAGCAACACACAATTCTTCCATTTCCAGTTGCTCAATATGATTTACTTGTTTATCAATGGCTTTTCTTGATTTTCCTTCATATTGATATTTCCGAATTGTTCCATTTGGAAATAGTTCAAACACCATATATTTCTGCAATTCATCGCTTATCTCTTCGGATGTCCATAGTTTTAATCGTATTTTTATTATATCGGAAGCCGATAACAATTCCGGTGCCCATTTAAATTTGCAGTCAAGACAACCATAATCCGGCATTGGCATGTCATCCATAACAATATCACAACCTCCGAGAATAATTTTCCCTTGCTCTTCCAATTCGAATGCTTCACTTGTTGGCATTCCATATAGAATTTCACATACATTACTTGATCCACATCTTGGACATTTTACTTTCATGCTTACCTCCCTTAATTTTTCAGACAACTTTTTTAGCTTCATTTTACTGTTTTTCGATTTTTCTGTTTTTCCACGGTTCATACACTTCTTTTCTGAATTCATCAGGTGTATAATCACGATTTCCCAAGCAGCCAAACTTGCACGCTCTATGTATTACTCCATAGCGTTTCAAATCCAAGTTTACCAAAAGTCCACGGTAGGAATGATTGGATGCCACATATTGTAAGCCGTCCCTTTGCAACTCCAGCATAAAGTCATGCATTTTACTCACACTCGGGAACAAAATCATATAGGGCATTGATTTCTCTTCCATTTCCCAATATTTTTCCTGACAATTCTCTCTATAATGCCTATAATACACTTCCATCAGCATAGGCCCCCTTCTCTACAAAAAATATTGTACTCATCTCCCTTATCTGCTACTTAGCAGTACTTTTGTTTCGAGTTTTCTAGTCCTTCCTATCCAGAGTAAATTTAGGAGATATAGAACAAATTCAGCACTATCTCCGTAGAGCCGGATAAATATTTCATGTGTCATCCAATCTTTTCACTATTTACCCTTCTAAAATGCTATCATAATCTTCTTCTCCAGTATCAACCGTATAATCACAGTTAGAACATTCCCAATGATTATCCCAATCATCCCAATACATAATCCCCCACACTCAGAACAATGCTTGATCTTTTCCTCACTTGCTTCATATTCCAATTCTCCTGAGCAATATGGGCATCTAGTGTTTTTCTTGAAGTATTCATAATGTTCCTCTTTTCTACTTAAGTTGTTATTCATAACTTCACAGGCTTATTTTTATTTCCGACTCTTTCCAATCCGCACATCTCTGAAAAATCAAATCTTTTCTTCTTCTATCAGTTTAATATTCTTTATAAAGCCTGTAAAGGATTTCTCTGTAAAATCTGTAAAATGCACCCATTTTATACACCGAGGGTTTAAATCACATCCTTACAAAACATTTTTTACCTTATAGCAAAAGAAAGCCGGCTCCGGCACTTGCCGGGACTGGCTTTCCCTGATTTGCTATCCAAACGCTTAAATATTTATCATATTATTTATTTTCCGGTGCCTGCAGCACAACAAAACCATGCCCTTGTAAGGTACGAAAATAAGCAAGCAAACGGTCATACAGCGGTTCGGCTTTTTCACCGAATTGCTCTTGTACCAACATTGCAATGTCATAAATTGTATGTTTTCCGTCGATCTGTTTCCAGATAAAGCTTCCAAATTCTTCCAATGCAATATGGCTGACTTTTGGTCGTCCAAAGCAAACCTGAGCGATCCGGTTAAACATTCCTTTGTTGACGACATCAACTGTCACCATAGTATCTTCATTTTCCGACCATTGGATCTGCTGTGCGATTAACGGCACATAATCTAACAGATTATTGTCTTTTTTCACTATTTTGTTTCCTTTGCTTCTTTACTCCAGATTGTAAATTTGAGGATCAGAAGAATGATCAATGCCATTACAATCAGTCCACCAATCTGTCCTAAGTTCACAACTCCTGACAGATCTACGATCTCTGCAATCGTCTTACCATTTACTGTAGCAACTGCAAGAATAGCAAGCAGAATACCGACAAGACCTTCACCGGCGATCATTCCCGAACAGCAAAGCACACCATTATTGATCACTTTGTCTTTATTTGCTTTTCCTTCATATACTTTTTCTAAGATCAGACGAAGGATACCACCTACCATAATGCAGGCAGAAAGTTCAATCGGCAGATACAAACCAATTGCGAAAGGAAGAACCGGTATTGACAGCAGTTCGACCATAATTGCAATAAATACACCGATAAATACCAATGTCCACGGAAGATTTCCACCCATAACGCCTTCTACGATCATTTTCATCAAAGTAGCCTGAGGAGCTGCAAGTGCAGGTGTTCCAAATCCCCATGCACTATTTAAAAGATAAAGAACAAAGCCGATCGTAATAGCGGATACAACAGCACCTATCAATTCACCATACTGCTGTTTTACCGGTGTAGCTCCAAGGATATAACCTGTCTTAAGATCCTGAGACATATCGCCGGCCATTGCTGCCACAATACAGATAACAGAACCGATTGCGATCGCCGCAACCATTCCTGATGCGCCTGAATTACCGGTTGCTTTTAAGATCAGACTTGTGATCAGCAATGTTGCAATCGCCATTCCTGATACCGGGTTGTTACTGCTGCCGACTAAACCTACCATTCTTGAAGAAACGGCTGCAAAGAAGAAACCAAAGATAACAATAATAATTGCTCCTAAGACACCGATCGGAATAACAGGTAATACTGCGATCAGAATGATCAATACAGCAAGCATTCCCAGAACAAGTCCCATATTCATATCACGGTTAGTACGTTCTTCTTTACCAATTGCTTCTTTGTTCATCATTCCACGAAGTGCATCTACAAATGTACGGCAGATCAGAGGAAGTGATTTCACAAGACTGATAATACCACCGGCCGCTACAGCACCGGCACCGATATAACGAATATAATTTGACCAGATACCGGATGCCCCACTGCTCTTCCATACTTCTGCGATCGTTACTGTCGCAGGATATAAAATGGTATTTGCACCAAACAGATAGATTGCCGGGATCAATACAAGCCATCCAAGGATCGCACCGGCAAACATATAAGATGCAATCTTAAAACCACAGATATAACCAACACTGATCAATGCCGGATACACTTCTGCACTGACTTCTGTATGGATCTTCTGAATAGAGATCGTTACAACATTTGATACTACTTTCAATCCATCTACGATAAATTTAACTAATGCAGAAATTCCCATTCCGATAAATACGATTGCTGCATTTGCGCCACCTTCCTGACCTGCAAGCAGCACTTCAGCACAAGCAGTTCCTTCCGGATAAGGCAGTGTTCCATGTTCTTTTACGATCAATGCTTTACGCAAAGGTACCATAAAGCAGATACCAAGAAGTCCACCGATCATTGCGATCAATGCAATCTCTACAATGCTAGGCATCTGTGCCTTCTTTTCTGCTGCCCACAAAAAAAGAACAGGCATGGTAAAAATAGCACCGGCTGCTAAAGACTCACCGGCTGAACCAATTGTCTGTACCATATTGCTTTCCAGAATCGTTTCTTCTTTTTTCGAAGAAAAACCACCGATCAGCTTGTACACACCCATACCAATAACGGCTGCTGGAATAGATGCAGAAACTGTCATACCTACACGAAGTCCAAGATATGCATTGGCTGCACCAAAGACAATCGCAAGGATAATACCGATCAGAATCGATGAAACCGTAAATTCCGGCAATACCTTGTCTGCACTGACATAAGGTTTAAAAGAGTTGTTCTCTTCCATAATAAATCCTCCTAGTAAAATTATCTGTAGATTAATATGCCAAAAATGAATTTCCCCGACAGACTATTTTTAGAATCTCTACGACTTGATCCGCACTGCACACTATTGTCTTATGTTAGTATCGTACAAACATAAAAAATTATCACATTCTTAGAAAATATTTGACAACTTAATCTTAAATCAAGTTTATCGGAATAACACTTGATGATTTTATATTCCGTAAACATTAAAAACGCCTGCATAAGCATAAACAATTCTGCTGTTTATCAAATACAAGCGTTATTTAATATAGCATTTTTTCCAAAAAAAAGCAATGAATTTTCTATTTCGGGGAAAATATTTACTATTTTTTTATATTAATTTAATAAAACATTTCATTCGTAAAACGTATCTGCTTGAAACCTGGCATGCAATATGATATAGGGCAATCAAATTCCATCTACTCCTTCTATAAATTGCACATATCCATGTGGCATATCGATAGCTATAGCAACAACAACACAAACACAATCTCTATAAGCAAAAAGAGAATATTATATTTTGTAAAAGAAAGAATATATGCTTTTTTATCAGCAAATATACTTTTTTCATAATAATCCAGAGAGATCATGCTTGCCATAGATGCAATCAATGTACCCAATCCACCAATATTAACACCAAGCAGTAAAGCGTTTCCATTCGATGTAAAACGTGCAATCAGAATTGCTGCCGGAACATTACTCACAATCTGACTAATTAATATGCCTCCTGCAACTTCATTTCCTACTATCATTGTAGAAAGCATTTTGTTGATCCATGGGATTTGTGCCACATCCCCTACAACGATAAACAAAATAATAAATTTGATCAAAAGCCCATAATTGATACGACAAAAAATCTTTCTGTCGCAAAGAAAAACACCAATAAAAACTGCAAAAAAAGTTACAACATGTGGCACAAAACGCAATACCGTTAATATACACAAAAGAAATAATACGATAAAGACTATTGTCCAAAGCAGCTTATGTTTAATAACATATGCTTTGCCCGTATCCGTTATATTTTGCTCCTGTTCAATTGGTTCTGTAGGAAAAAGGATAAAAATAAAGATACCCAAAAGAACAAATGCTACTACACCATAAGGAAGAATAATCCGATAAAATGCAACTAATGTCATCTTATAATTCTGGTATAAAAAAACATTCTGTGGATTGCCTATGGGTGTCAGCATACTTCCCATATTAGCAGCAATCGTTTCTAAGACAATAAAGCGAATCAATTGATCAGATGCTCCAATGCGATTTATAATTCCTATTGTAAAAGGCACCAAAATAATTAATGCAACATCATTTGTCAAAAACATACTAAAGAAAAAGCTGCTTCCAATCAGATAATATGCTATCCTTCTGATATTTTGTGCACGATTCATCAAATAAAGTGTACAAAGGTCAATATACCCAAGCCTTTGAATTCCTGCAACAACTCCCATCAGACAAAAAAGTAAAATAAGTGTTCCAAAATTTATCTGTCTGATTGTAAATTGATATAAAACAGCGATCATTTCTCTGTGCTCCATCCTGCAAACATACTATTTATATATCCTCTCTCAAAATCAATCAAAATAGTTTCCATACTGCCCATATATTTCTTTGATTTTTGCATATGACATTTTTTCTCTTCTGTATTCATCCACGATACCCTTATTATTCATCTCTCTGGGACGACTTGCAAACCACTCCTTGCTGACTCTGTTATCACAAAATTGCCATATATATACTCCACTGCATCCATCATATTGTAAGCATGTTGAGATTTGCTCATTTAGTGCTTTCATTTGATATTCCTCTGTCCACTTTCCCTGATGCTGATTATGATATCCATAGATTGCTCCAGCACCTATTTCAGAAACAAGAAATGGCTTATCCTTTCCTTGTTTATCCTGCTCTATCCAATCAAATATTTCTGTCATATATGTTTCTGTTGATTGATCGACATACCATCTTGGATAAATATTACATGAAACAACATCGGGAAGATCAAAACAGATATCCTGAAAGAACTTACAACTTGCAAAAGTACATGGTCTTGTATCGTCCATTTGTCTAATCAATTCAAATTGCTTTTTATAACATTCTCTGCCAAAAAGTGTCTCGCTGGCACATTCATTCAAAATCCCCCATATAAATATACTTGGATGATTATAATGTGCAGCTATCATCTCCTTAATAACATTTTCTGCCTGTATTTCAAACAACGGATGCTTCATCTGCTCTTCTTCAATTCCTCTGGCATGATTTTCTTCCCAAACAAGAATGCCCATCTCATCACAAAGATCAAGAAAAATCTCATCATTGGGATAATGCACTGTTCGTATTGAATTTGCTCCCATCTGCTGAATCAAAACAAGATCATGATAAATTGCTCCATAGGGCAATGCGCAGCCATAATCAGGATGATCCTCATGACGACATACTCCTTTGATCCGAAGCTTTTTACCATTTAACAATATATTATTCTCGCTAATACGAACCTCACGAAATCCAAAGCGTTCTATTAAATCATCGATAATATCATCCTCAACAAAAAGTTGTAACACCATTTGATATAAATTAGGAGACTCTGGATTCCATTCTAAAACATCCTCCATTTCCAAAACTGTATTTAATTCATAGTTATCTTTTTCATCGATTCTGATATTCCATTCAAAGGTCTGATTATCTATTGTCACTTTAGCAATTACTTTTTTATCTCTCAGTCGTTCCTTCTTTAACACAGAAATTGCTGCTTTAAGATTTATGAACCATCGATCATTTTTTCGAATCGTCTTTACATGCGCGTATTCAAAATAAGCACTTTGCAGCTGTTCTACCATAACACCTCTTGATATCCCACCATATGACATGTAATCGTTTGGTAAATGAAGTGCACTATTCTCATGAAAGCGATTGTCAACTTTTATCTCTAGCAAATGCTCTCCTTTTGCAAGATCCTTTACTACAACCAAAAACGGTGTGTATGCATTGTAATGCTGTGCTATCTGTTTTCCATCAAGCACCAAAACTGCTGTATGACTAACGCCTTTACATTCTATTTGAATATCCCCCTCTGCTTGGAATCTTTTTCGATAAATCCCCTCTCCTCTATAATCAGCAAAAAGTGGATGTGATTCCCAGCATCCTGGTACAGCCATCAAAAATCTTTGTCCTCCATATGGTCCTGAACAAGGTTCAAACTGCCATAAACTCTCTGATAGCTCCATTTGTTTTCTAACTATATGTCTTTGAAATGTTCTTATCATCTTATTCACCACTTATCTTTCTCTTTTCCTTTTCCACACTCAGCCAAAGGAAAGTAACACATCTTTTAAATCACCCATATACGGACATTATAACAGGAAATTCATCCCGGTATGTAAAGTTTACGCAATGGCATTTGCATTGATACTTTCTATCACACTTCGAATTCCCATCCACACTGACGCATCGGTAAAGATATCAACCACACTACCCTGATCAGTAAATGGTGGTTCCTGTAAGACAGAAAAGTCTTTCATCATTCCGTTATGAACAATATATTCCACGATCTGGTTGACAAAATACGTCTGTCTGCTATCAAATCCTGCATCATACAAGTATTTTGAGAATGCCGCCTTAGCTGCTTTCATATCAAGCCCTACGATTTCGCGAACTAATTCCCCCAGAGGTTTTGCCCCATATTCCTGCTCATAATCCTGCTTTGTACCTATTTCTTTCCAAAGAATCTCTTCTAGAGCTTCTACGTCCATCTTCGTCAATGGCTGGTTGGAATGAAGTTTTGCAATAACAAGATTATCCTGATGCTTTCTGATATAATATTCCGCCTTTTCTTTATATTTTTTCAGATCGTCATTATCTAACTCCGCTTCTTTCCATTCCTGCGACAACAGTTCGTCCGAAAAATCAGTGTCATATGACTGACTGATCTTAGGTGGAATATATTTGATCAGATCACGCAGCTTTTCTCTGATTTCTTCAAATTCATTAATATCCGCATGTTCCATATAATCCGAATGCAGAATTTTATCTATCAGATCTGACTGTTTCTGAATCTCCGGTATATTTGCCACTCCGGCAACGCCTGCAACTTTTTTGTACAGATCGCTTCTGGCCTTCGAATACTTCTTTCCAACCAGGCAGGCAAGTTCAATACCATACATTAATGCATCAAAACGCAACGCTTTAATCTCATCATTATCCGGCAGAATCAATGGTGCCACTTCTTCTTTTACCAATAGCGTATCCTCAAAAGTAAGTGCCTGATAATTTTCTTCCAAAGAATAAAGTTCCACATATTTTAAATGCTGTCTTACCGCAAAATTATCTCGCGGAAGTTCCTTTACCTGCTCACTCATTTGCTTTACTAATGCTTTACGATATGCAATCAAACGCTCCTGTTGATATTCCATATTTTGCAATTTATATGAAATTTCAAACTTTAAGTTAAAAATAGCACTTTGCAAGGCAACTGTATTAGCGGTTGCCTTTCCTTTATTCATTCTAAAGAAATCAAAGTTGTTGCAAAAATCAAAAATATAAAATTTCTTCTTATCTTCTCCATCCAAAAGTTTTGGACAAAGTCTCGTTCCTCTTCCGATCATCTGCCAGAACTTTGCTTTACTCATGACTTTTTTAAAGAAAACCAGGTTAAGAACCTCCGGCACATCGATTCCCGTATCCAGCATATCTACAGAAATAGCGATCTGCGGCATTTTTTTCGGATCAGAAAATTCGTCAATCGCACTTTGGGCATATGTCATATAATTATCAATTACTTTTGCATAATCCGGTAAATAAGGGTATTCTTTATGAAAAACCCTCAATATCTCTTCCGCATGTTTATGATTCTTTGCAAAAATAATTGTCTTGCCGATTTTTTCACCATAGTCGATTTTAATACCATCATTCATCAACGTATGCAATACCTGCTTAATTGTGTCTTCATTAAATACCCAGCTGTTTAACGCAGAAGAGCTTATTGTATCCGGCATTTGTTCTGAATCTTCTCCAAAAGTAGACTCATACATTTCTTTATCTTCTTTAGAAAGTTCATCGTATACAATACCTTCTTCCATAAATTTGAGCTTTGATTCGATGGAAACATAATCCACTAAATAGCCATCTTTAACTGCCTGTGCCAGATCATATCCAAACGTTGGCACCCCATTTTCCAACTCAAAAATCTCATACGTATTTTTGTCTATTTCGTCCTTTGGCGTTGCTGTCAAACCTACCAGCGGTGCATCAAAATATGAAAAAATGTCCTTATATTTATTATAAATAGATCGATGTGCCTCATCACAGATTACGAGATCAAAATGACCGCAGGTAAAAAGTTTTCCTTCTTTGTCATTTACAGTATCAATACACTGCATCATCGTCTGATATGTAGAAAAAACACAATGTGCGTTATAATTATCTTTTTCTTCAATAAGATTGGTACATGACAAATTTGTCAGCATATTTACAAAACTTCTCTTTGCCTGTGTTACTAATGATTTACGATCTGCAAGAAAAAGAATGTTCTTAACCCATCCCGCATCCAGCAAGACTTTACACAAAGCAATGACTGTTCTCGTCTTTCCTGATCCTGTCGCCATAACAAGCAATGCTTTTCTGCGATTGTTCTGATCAAAACTTTCACACACTTTCTTAATTGCTTCCTGCTGATAATAACGTCCTGCAATCTCTTTATCCGCTGTAATATGTTTCAGACTTGTTCGCATTTTTTGCAGGTTAAACCATTTTTCTAAATCTCTCTTAGAATAGATCGTACTACATTTTCGTTCCGGATAACGTCCATCAATAATTCTTGTTTCAAAACCATTTGTTAAGAAAATAACCGGCCGTCTCTTATACTTTTGTTCTATCAGATCGGCATACAGTTTCGCCTGCTGTCTTCCTTTTGATACATCAACACAAGTACGCTTCGCTTCAATAATTGCAAGCGGACATTGCATATCATCATAAAGAACATAATCTGCACGCCCAATCTCTGATTTATTCGGCATTCCTTCAATCTGTACTTCATTAATCCAGTTTTTTCCTTCTTTCCAGCCTGCTTCATCTAACATCGAATCAATATACAATTTTCTTGTCTTATATTCCGTCATATCAAGCGGCTTTGGAACATACGTCTGTTGCTGCTCTTTTCGTCGTGCCGATAATTCTTTTTTTAGTGATGCATTTTCCTCTATTAACTTTGCAAGATCCAGTTCCTGTTGTGCAGTCTTTTTTTGTATCTTTTCTAACTCTTCTTTTGCATCTTTGGCAGCTTGCTTTGATTCTTTTGCTTTATTAATTCTTGCAAGGATAATTCCTTCATCAAAATTTCTATCTTCATATTCATCTGCATAACAATACGCAATGTAATCCATAAAAATAAATAGATTTTCCAGACAAAGCATTGCTTCATCTCTGCCCTTTTTCTTACTGTTATGAGCGATACTGTTACCGGTCTTTCGGATATAATCCAATCTTCTCCACAAATCATAACCAACAGTCTGTCGAAAATCATCAGCCTCTAACAAGCTATGCAAATTATCTCTGTAAGGCATCTCTAAATTATCCATGGAATATAACCATTTTACGGCAAATTCCATAGCCCTTCTGCAATTAATAATACACGCTTCCGGATCTAAAAGAATAACCTTCTCTGCTGAAATTGCAACGTCCGCAAATTTTGAAAATTTCTGATCCTTTTTCAAATAATCAAAGTTTGTAACCATACAACATCCTCCCCCATATGTTCTGCTGTATTCTTTTTCAAATATTATGTGATATCAAATCCCACTATCTACACATATCCTGCTCTCATTACTTCTCAATACTATTATATATTTCATCCCTTTTATTTACAATAAAATATCTTCTGTTTCTTGCAGATTTTGATTTACTTTTCATTCAAATTGTTTTTATTAAAATCATTTTGAATGAAATGTAACATATAATATATTATATAGCAATTAGGTTCTTTCATAGCTTTTGCAGATTTTGATTTGTCTGTCTGGCGGACGAAGTCATAAAACTCTCTTTGCTTATCAATTGGTGGAAGAATAATATCTGTCCTAAGTATTCCCTCCTGACCAATTGTTGTCATTGTCGCTGTCTTTGATTGAGCAACAACTTGGTTTCTAAAGAAATCCATTGTCGATAAAGTCTGCATAAACTCTGGCACACATTTGCTCAAATCCAATGGCAATCTAATAACATGACATTCAAACAATATATTGTCTTGCACATTTTCAGGAATAATTGAAGCTTTTCCAATGCCTTCAGCAACCAATGACGAACGGCAAAATAACATATCACCATACCTTACTTCGAACTTCTCTATATCTTTATCATCAGCATTGGTTTTAGGTAACTCATCAACTTTTGAATACATTCTGTTAACAATATTTGCCACCCCAAGAACACTTACATTGCCATCATCAATATAATCATCTCTTTTTGCAAAAAATCCGTTGGATATCTTGCCACCCACAACCTCAGATATGTTAACTACATCCCATCCAAAAGGATTTATTTGAGGATCCCCAAACATCTCGACAAATCGGGCTTTGATAAGATCATCTAACAACACTAATTCTTTCTGCCGTTGTTTTTTTATCTTAATGATGCGATTCAATTCATCAACAATTTGTTTCTGTTCATCCATACTCCTTGAAGGAATCTGCATCTTACGCATAGCAGCTTGTGTTAATTTTTGTCTTGTAGCACCATTAACCATTCCATCAACCTTATAAAACATTAATGAATAACACAGATAATCAACATCCAATTCATCTTTTGGTTTCAATACATGTGCATGGTTATTAACCCAGCATTTTCCTGAAACTCTGTATGCAATAGGTCTTTCCCTAGAGCCAAAATTACCACCATCTTCAGCTAATAATACAAGCTCATCATCAAAAATATAATCTGCAACATAGTCCTGAATGCCATTTGCTCCGTAATAAGGATATTTTCCTTTTTCTCTTTCAGATGCTACAATAGGTACACGCATAAAATCAAGTATTTCACAGCAATCCTCTACATACATCATATCCATTTTATCATCTCTACAAATCCAATCCCACAAAAGCGTTGATTTTCGAACGTATGTTTGTTATAATATTCTTGGTGCTACCCTATTCGGTAGGCGGTTAGCCTTCTCCACAAGAGTTTTAGCTTGTGTTTA
>ENA-ORIC01002426-ORIC01002426.1-human-gut-metagenome-genome-assembly--contig:-NODE-2426-length-15062-cov-17.872806_pt1 | contig 15062 bp, 15 predicted proteins | sample MGYA00243023_ERZ508732 | MGnify/ENA primary metagenome ERZ508732 (study PRJEB26277, sample SAMN04329767) | human gut metagenome | biome: human-associated habitat | host: Homo sapiens | place: USA...
AAGAAATTCTATAAGAAATTCAAAAAATACCAAAAAATTAAAATTGGGGCTTGTTCTTGTGTAGCAGGTCTTCTCCTGACGGAGCAAGGTCAAAGGCAATTCTTCCCTCCGTCGGGGGCAGCTTCAAGAGGAATAAAAGAAAGAGCTCTGTTTATTTGTTTGAAACCTTTCATAATCTCATCCCGACCTTCTCTTCCAGAGCAAGGTCAAGGGCGTACTTCCCCGTCTGGGAAGGCAAGTGTTAGCGATACATCTAATCTCACTCATTTCTTCCTTATTCCCCTCATCTCCATGCCATTCTTCCCAATTTCTCATATACTTCCTTTTATTATCGATGATTTGCTCTGATTATTTGACAGTATTGCGTCCTAGCTGTTACAGTTATAAATAGAGTATTTTCTATTACTTAGGGAAGGATGTGGTGTGATTGAATCAACCCTTGCTTTTATTGGGGGCTGTGATTTTGATTTGTATTTTGCTGAATCGGTTTTTGGAGAAGATACCTGTTCCTTCTTTGCTCATTTTTATCGGTCTGGGCATGTTTTTCGGGGAGAACGGGCCGTTTCGGATTCAGTTTGATCATTATGCTCTGGTGAACCTGGTATGCTCAGTGTGCCTGATTTTCATTATGTTTTATGGCGGCTTCGGGACGAATATGCGGGCAGCGCGGCCGGTTCTGCGCGAGGCAGCTCTAATGTCTTCGCTGGGAGTTGCGGGGACGGCGGGAGCTGTGGCTGTATTCGCTCATTTCGCGCTGTCGCTTTCGTGGCTGGAGAGTTTTCTGATCGGGGCCGTGATTTCTTCGACGGATGCGGCTTCAGTTTTCAACATTCTCCGTTCGCAGAAGCTGGCTTTGAAGTATCATACGGACTCGCTCCTTGAGGTGGAGTCGGGTTCGAATGACCCGATGAGTTATATGCTGACGATGGCGGCGATTGCGCTTTTGAGCGGGGCAGCGTTTTCTTTCCCTCTGCTCCTGGCCAAGCAGCTTCTGATCGGAGCTTTTTTCGGGCTCGCAATCGGCTGGCTTGCGCTGAAGCTTCTTCATTCGCGGCTGCTTCCTTCACAGCAGAGTCACACGGTTTTCCTGTTTTCGATCATGGTGCTGGCGTATGCGATTCCGGCAGAGTTTGATGGAAATGGATATCTGAGTGTCTACCTCTGCGGGATTTATATCGGAAATTCGAAGCTTCCGCAGAAGAAGTACCTGGTCCATTTCTTCGATGTCCTGACGAATGTGGCGCAGGTGATGATTTTCTTCCTTCTGGGACTTCTGGTGACGCCGGTGGATCTGCCGTCTGTGATTGTGCCGGCTCTGGTGCTGACAACGTTCCTGACGCTTGTGGCAAGACCTCTGGTAAGCGCGGCGATCCTGGCGCCTTTCGGGGCCAAGCGGGAGCAGATTGCCCTGGTTTCCTGGGCGGGCCTCCGCGGGGCGGCCTCGATTGTATTTGCCATAGGTGCTGTGCTGGCCGAGGTGGACATTACGTACAATCTTTATAACCTTGTGTTCTGCATGGTACTTCTCTCGATTTCCATTCAGGGAACGCTTCTTCCGTTCGCGGCCAAGAAGCTTTCGATGATCGATCCTACGGCGGATATCCACACGACGTTTAATGATTACCAGGATGACAGCGATATCAGCTTCGTCCGGCTGCGCCTAAAGGAAGGGAGCAGCTGGTGCGGCAAGTCGCTGGCAGAGCTTCAGCTTCCGAGGGATCTTCTCGTGGCGATGATTATGAGAAATGGCGAAGTCCTTGTGCCTGACGGGAGTACGGTTCTGAAGGAAAATGACCTTCTGGTCTTTGCGGCTCACAGTTTCGAGGATGAAGAGCATCACGCTCTGGAAGAAGTCGTCGTCGATCGCGCAAGCGAAGCGGCCAATCGTCCGCTTGCCGCCATCCCCTCCTCCAGCGCCCGCCGCGTCCTCCTGATCAAGAGAGGCATAGACACCATCATTCCTTCCGGCAGCACCGTGATCAAACACGGCGATATACTCGTCTTAGCGCCGGAACTCGAGAGGGAATGAGGAAGGCAGGTTCTTGCACTAAAAAAGCAGTCCTTTTGGTGGTGCGTCTTAGGGATTTATAATCCCTGAAAATTTCGGCATAGTCGTGAATATCGGCTATGCCGTTTTTTCATGCTTACTCGGAATTTCTACTGCTCCGATGCAGTTGTAAATGATTTGAATACGCTGCATCCTGTGACCGTCTACCTTTTCAGCCTTGAACACGATGATTTTCTCCACAAACTCCCGAATGATTTCGGCATCCAATTCCTTGATGTCCGTGTACTTCTGCACCAGTTGCAGGAAGTATTCGGCATTGAGGGATTTTTCTTTTGCTGTGGTAATGAACTCATCCAGTTCAGCAATCCGGCTTTCCAAGGCTTTCTGCTCTGCGTCATAGGTAGCGGACATCTTGGCAAACCGCTCATCGCTGATTTTTCCAACCACATTGTCCTCGTAAAGTCGTTGGATGATTTTATCAAGGGCGGTGATGCGGGCTTTCGCTTGTTCGTATTCCTTCTGACTGCTGCGGAGTTCTCGGTTCAGTGCCTTTTCCGATGTGTTGGTCACAAGCTGAATGAACTCGGCTTCATGTTCTCTGGCATAATGCGAGGAGCGTGTTCCGAGAGCAATCCTGTTTTCGCAACTTCTCTCACGGTCATCATATTAGGTTGTTTCATATCCATCTTTCTTCCTCCTTTCAATGCATAAGTGCATCACATTGTCGTACTTTCGATATAATAATACTACATAAAGATGTACTTGTCGATGCTTGAAGTAAAACAAAATGATGAATAAATTGTAAAAAGTACATCATATTGTATTGACAAGTGCGACATTTAGCGATACTATTAGGACAGAAGCAAACAAGATACAACGATATGCGAAAATATATAACGAGGTGACAAGCTATGACGATTGGTGAAAGAATTAAAGAAATCAGGAAAAAGAATGGATTCACGCAGGGAACACTTGCGGAAGAACTGAAAGTGGCAAAGGGAACGGTATCTGCATGGGAAATCGGTAGTCGCAGACCCAGCTTTGAGATGCTCGATACCATGTGCGAATTGTTTCATGTACGCATGGACTATCTGATTGCACAGTCAGACGATGCTACTCCAATGCAAGATGCTACAGAAGCAGATATCAACGGCATGGCAGAAGCAAGCCTTGCAATAGATAAGGAACAGGATGCAGACTGGCTAAACAGCACACTGCAGCAGTTCTGCTCTGACTTCGCCCGGATGGACAGCTTTGCAAGAAAGTCCCTGCTTGCTCTTTATAAGGAAGAGAAGAACCGCTGCATTCAGCAGGGAGTGATGGCAGACGATGACAGCTTTGTGTGTGCGGTCAATATAAAAGCGGTCACAAAATAAGCATTTCACTTAAGAATTCGACCTGTTTTTATACAATAATGCGGACAAATACGCAAAAGAAAATGGCTGAAAGCACTGTAAATACACGGTGTTTTCAGCCATTTCTATATATTAGGGTATCCCCCCTGCTTAATTCTGCGAAAATTCACGTTTGAGGGGGCGTCGGTCTTTGGCAGATAAGGTTCTGGAGATTTGACCACCCCCATGTGACAAAAGAAAACCACGCAGGGAACATTGTCCTTCTGCGTGGTCATACTCATCACTTATTTGTGTTCATCACTACCATATGGTGTCTTCGGTTCTGCCACCATAGACAGGTTGTCCTGTGGATGCAGTTCATATATGGTCGCTGGGTGTTCCGGCTCAGTAAATGTTGCCGAGCCACCGATGCCAAAATACTTCTCAAAGAATGTCTTCAGTTTATCAATGACACCTTGCTTTTTCTTGGCTCTGCCACCACCGCCAAAGCGAGAAACAGGAGGCATGATTTTATCGATGTCTGTACCGGCGGTTTTGATTTCACCATCACGGAAAGCATTCTCCAAGAATTTACAAGTGTCCTCCGGCTTTAACTTTTCCTCTGTAATGATGGTCTGCAATTCAGCCTCACGCTGTTTGACCACATAATCATGCCACTCGCTCATGATGTCATCTGCATCGTTGACCCCTGCGATAAAGGTTTCAATCAACTGTTTCTTGCTACGTAGTTCCGGGCTGGCATCAATGGCTTTATTGATGGTAATCAGAACTTCTTTATCCTCACAATGGGTATCGTGGTATTTCTTTACAAGCATCAGAATATAATCAATGTTGATTTCAATCTGCTTGATCAGTTCCACCTCAAACACAATATCATCTGTGATATCTGTGCTTTCTCCGGCTTCACGTCTGCGTTTCCATTCATCACGCAGGTCTTGGTATCTGCCAAGGTAGTCCTGTAAGTCACGTTCGGTAATAAGTTCGTTCCCTTTAAATTCATCAAAGGATACGAGCAAGTTGCGCATACGCAGGATTGCACCAAACAAAGAAATAAAATCCTTCTGATTCTGCTCGCCAATAATCTGTGGTTCTTCCAGAGGGAACTTCTCGTTCAATTCCTCCATCATATCCACATAGCCGGGCATTGGCTTTCCGTCTACGGACTCATAACCATAGTAGTAATCCTTAAAGCTGTTCAACAGCACAATGCCGCCAGCGTTCTTGTCCCCAAACAGTGATATGGCACTGTCTACACGCTTTTGCAGGTTGCGGAAACAAACAATGTTGCCGAAAGTCTTGATAGAATTGAGGATACGGTTGGTACGGGAAAACGCCTGTATCAGACCGTGCATCTTCAGGTTCTTATCCACCCACAGCGTGTTCATGGTAGTGGCATCAAAACCAGTAAGGAACATATTAACTACGATGAGCAAGTCCAGTTCCTTGTTTTTCATGCGTAGGGATACATCCTTGTAGTAGTTCTGGAACTTATCGCTGGAAGTATCATAAGTTGTATGGAACATTCCATTATAATCACGGATAGCAGATTCCAGAAAATCACGGGAGTTCTGGTCAAGGGCAGAAGTGTCCTCAGAGTTCTCCTCATCCAGAATACCGTCAGCTTCTTCCTCATTTGCGCCGTAGCTGAAAATCGTTGCAACACGCAGTTTCTTGGTTGGGTCTGCTGCCATCTGCTTCTGAAATTCTTGATAATACAGTTTTGCCATTGGCACAGATGCCACAGCAAAAATAGAATTAAATCCGCTAAGACGTTGTTGCTGCTTGATTTCTTCTACCGTGCCACGCTCGGCGGATGCCACTTCTTCGATATTCGTGAGGGTATTGAAAATATAGGTCTTATCCCCACGGTAGGTTTTTTGGTCGAAATGCTCCAAAATATACCGTGTCACCAATTCAATACGCTTAGGCGCCATCATTGCTTTTTCACGATTGATGTCCCATACCATTTCATCGGTAATTTCTTCGTCCGTATCCATCGTTTTAATATAGTCTACACGGAACGGCAGAACATTTTTATCGTTGATGGCATCCACAATGGTATAGGTATGTAACTGGTCACCAAAGGTCTGTCCCGTTGTAAAGAACTCCGGGTTCTTGGATGAACCAGAGTTGGCTGCGAATATTGGTGTCCCTGTAAAACCAAACAGATGGTAGTTCTTGAAATTCTTTATAATAGCAGTGTGCATATCACCAAACTGGCTACGGTGGCATTCGTCAAAAATGATGACAACGTGTTTCCCATACACTTCATGTTCGCTGTATTTTTTGATGAAGGACGCCAGCTTTTGAATGGTAGTAATGATAATATGGGCATTCGGATTTTCCAACTGCTTTTTAAGAACTGCAGTAGAAGTATTGCTGTTGGCAGCACCTTTTTCAAAGCGGTCATACTCCTTCATGGTCTGGTAGTCCAAGTCCTTACGGTCAACCACAAACAGCACCTTATCAATATAAGGCAGCTGTGATGCCAGCCGTGCTGTCTTGAAAGAGGTGAGCGTTTTGCCGGAGCCTGTGGTGTGCCAGATGTATCCGCCACCTGCCACGCTGCCGTATTTTTTATAGTTGTTGGCAATCTCAATACGATTCAAGATGCGCTCGGTTGCCGTGATCTGGTACGGGCGCATAACCATAAGCATATTTTCTGATGTGAAAATACAATACTTGGTCAGCACATTCAGCAGAGAATGCTTTGCAAAGAAAGTCTTTGTGAAGTCAATCAAATCCGTGATAACACGGTTATTGGCATCTGCCCAGAAGCAGGTAAATTCAAAGCTGTTGCTTGTTTTTCCTTTTTTCGTCTTGCCGGAGGCAGCATCCTTTATGGCATTAAAGCGAGTGCTGTTGGAGTAGTATTTCGTATTTGTTCCATTGGAGATAACGAAAATCTGCACATATTCAAACAGCCCACAGCCTGCCCAAAAGGAATCACGCTGATAGCGATTTATCTGATTGAATGCCTCTCGGATAGGGACTCCTCTGCGCTTCAATTCGATATGAACTACAGGCAGACCATTGACCAGCACCGTAACATCATAACGATTGTCATACTTGGCTCCATCTTCTTTTCCAATTACATACTGATTGATAACCTGTAAAAAGTTATTATGAATATTGCTCTTATCAATCAATTTAATGTTCTTAGAAGTTCCATCATCACGTTTTAATACCTGAACAAAATCTTCTTGGATCTTTCTTGTCTTCTCCACAATATGCTCATTGGGATTTGCCACTGCATTGGAAAAGAACTGTTTCCATTCTGAATCAGAGAACTCATAACTGTTTAGTTTCTCCAGTCTATGTCGAAGATTAGTAATCAGATCTTTTTCTGAATGAATCTGCAAATATTCATAGCCCTGCTCACAAAGAAGACGAATGAACTCTTTTTCCAATGCTGCTTCACTCTGGTAGCTATCAGAACGTGCCTTGACTGGTTCATATTCAGTTACTACTGTATTTTCAGATGTTTGTGCAACAATATTAAAATACGCCATCTAGCTCACCTCCCTTACACTCTCAAGAACTTCATTCACCGCTTTAAACAAATCTAATTGAGTATCCAAATCTTCTATTTGTTTTAACCCATGCATTAGGTTGTTTCTGATTCTATAAATCGTCAAAAGGCACCCACAGGTTAAATCATCTCCAGACTGTTTTAAAAATTCTTCCATGAGCCTTTTATCATCTTCTTGTGGTTGCCTTGCACCAATAGGAGATAAACCTTGTTGAACATACTCATGAATAATCATATTATAAAAACTTCTTCGCTTATTTAAAACTGTAGCCAGTACAACTTCTTTATCTTTCTCAATAGATATATTTGCACAAATAGTTCTTATTTTATTTGAGCTACAGGAATTACTACATTGAAATCGTTCAAAGCAATTCCATAGAACTGAAAATTTACCTATTTCAAGAATTAGTTCATCATTTAAATTATAGTTTTTAATTTTCATCGCTGGACTCCTTGAACGTAAGAAGTTTATCCCTGTAATATTCGTATTGCTTTTGGCGGGCTTCAATTTCAGCGGGAAGACCTTTGGAAATGTCATTACAAAGAGTATCGAAGCGATCCAAAACATCTACAATTTTTTCCTGAATATCTACATTAGGTACTGGAATAATTAATTTTTCGATTGCACTTCGTGGTAATCTTGGAATACTTGCTTTTCGAACCTTAGAATATATTGTATTTTTCTGGCAAAGCAATATATAGTACAAATATTTACTTTTTAAATATTGAGGGCATTCAAAAGAAAAGCAATCATCTGCCGCCCAAAAATCATTGTCTGTATATCCTATTTCACCTGCTGCTCCTGCTGTAATAATAAAAGCAGTATCTCCTGTACAATTCGCCTTATCCATATATCCAAGTGGTGTCATACTATTTTGAAAAACTGGATATTCTCCTTCAACTGCAAGTTGTGATTTAACAACTCTAACACCTCTTTTTATTTTTACCACATCTATAAGAGGAACCTTTTTCACATCATCTGTAAAAGTTAAAAGTTCTTTTCTATAATACTCATACTGTTTTTTTCTCGCTGTAAGCTCCGCTGTAAGCTCCGCTGTAAGCTCCGCTGTAAGCTCCGTGAAATTGTCCAGTATACGGACAATTTCACTCTGCACGGGCAAAGGGGGAACCGGGATAATAAATTCTTCTGTCACCTTTAGCGAAATCTGTGGCATTGAACCCATACCAGAAGCGGCAACCCTAAACTGCTGGATATTGTTTTTCAACACATAATACAGATATTTTACTGATGTCTTTTCATCTGCTGTATATGCCCACATTTCATTTTTGAAAGTAAATGGCTCTTCATAATATACAGCGTCAATCACCCCTCGGGATTGCACTAATACAGCGGGAACTCTTATAATATTTGCCCTTGGGATATCCTCCTCAAAAGCCTTGATTACAGTTTTTCCTCCTGCAAAAACTTTGATATCCCCATTTGGATTATCAATTTCTTTCATTTTCCCAGCTGTGATAGGAGTGCCTTTAAGTCTTGTGTAAACTTCTTTTATTTTTCGTAATTCCACCCCCGCGGGACATAGTTCCTGAATCAGTTCATCCAACCTGCTCATATACCCACCTCAATTTCTTCAATGATGGAGCGAATGGCTGCACGCAGTTCATCCTCTCGTGCCACGATTCTTTCAATCTCGGCATTCAGCTCCACAATGTCAATTTTCTCACGGGTGTCTTCTGCTTCTACATAGGTAGAAACTGAAAGGTTATAATCATTTTCGACTATTTCATTATAATCAGCCAAATGGGAAAAGTGTGCCACTTCCTCTCGCTTAGAGAACACATCTACAATTCGGTCAATATTTTCAGGTGTTAGTTTATTGTTGTTTGTGACCTTGATGCACTCGTTAGACGCATCAATAAACAAGGTCTTGTTGTTGTTCTTATTCTTCTTCATTACCATAATGCAAGTGGCAATGGATGTACCGAAGAATAGATTGCTTGGTAACTGAATGATGCAATCTACATAGTTATTGTCTACCAGATATTTACGGATTTTCTGTTCCGCACCGCCACGATACATAATACCCGGAAAGCATACGATAGCAGCAGTACCATTGGATGCCAGCCATGAAAGACTGTGCATAATAAATGCCATATCTGCTTTACTCTTAGGTGCCAGAACCCCGGCTGGAGAAAAGCGAGGGTCATTGATGAGCAGTGGATTTTCATCTCCCTCCCATTTGATAGAGTAGGGAGGATTAGACACGATAAGTTCAAATGGTTCATCATCCCAGTGCTGTGGGCTGATAAGCGTATCATCACAGGCAACATTGAATTTATCAAACCCCACATCGTGCAGGAACATATTGATTCGGCACAAATTGTAAGTAGTGATATTGATTTCCTGTCCATAGAATCCATTGCGGATGGCATCCTTACCAAGAACTTTTTCAGCCTTGAGCAATAGACTTCCGGAACCACACGCAGGGTCATATACCTTATTGATTTCAGTTTTTCCTACCGTACCAAGCCTTGTCAGCAGTTCTGATACATCGGCAGGCGTATAGAACTCACCGCCGGATTTACCCGCATTAGAGGCATACATGGACATAAGGTATTCGTAGGCATCGCCAAAAGCATCGAAGGTGTGGTCTTTCACAGCACCGAGGTTCATTTCACCCACGCCATTTAACAGCTTGACCAGTTTCTCATTGCGCTTGGCAACCGTAGAACCCAATTTATTGCTGTTAACATCATAATCATCAAACAGTCCGGCAAAGTCGCTTTCTGCCTCGCTGCCTTTCGCAGATTCCTCTATATGGCGGAATACGCTTTCCAGTGTCTCATTCAAATTTTCATCGTTTGCAGCCTTTGCTCTGACGTTGCAGAACAGTTCACTTGGCAATATGAAAAAGCCTTTTTCTTCCACCAGACCGTCCCGTGCTTCTTCGGCTTCGTCATCTGGCATTGTTGCAAAATCAAAATCGGTATTTCCGGCTTTGATTTCACCGTCATTGATGTAGCTGCACAGGTTCTCGGAAATATAGCGATAAAACATTGTGCCGAGGACATAGTTCTTAAAATCCCATCCGTCTACTGCACCACGCAGTTCATCCGCTATTGCCCAGATTGCACGATGGAGTTCATCACGCTCTTGTTCCTTTTTAGTATCAACCATTTTCTTTTCCTCCGTCTTCGTCTGGAATAAATTCCAAAATATCATCTACGCCACAGTGCAGCACACGGCAAATACTCTCCACACTGTCAAGGGAGATATATCCATTGCGTTTTAGCCGTGTGATGATGTTGGCAGAGAACCCTGCCTCCTGCATCAACTGGGCATTTGTCATATCTTTTTCAATCAATAAATGAAACAGTTTTTTATAACTGACTGCCATATCACACCTCCATTAATCCTGTTAGCCGATATGCTTAAAGTATATCACGCAAAAGTGAATTTTTCAATCTTTATATAAATCTATTTACAAAAAGAAAGCGACCACACAGGAGCATTTCTGCTCTTGCGTAGTCGCTATTCTCTTTGCACCGTTTGGGGCGGCGTACTTAAAAACTTGATTTTCTCAAATCCCTAAGTTGCACTCCCTTTTGCGGGGCTTTTCTTGTCTTACTTTTATTCTTCCTTCTTATCCAGATCGTACAGGATGAGTCCGATGAAGACGAGGTTTTCTTCTCCTATGTTTTCGATGCCGTGAGAGTTTCCGTTTTCACAGCAGGCGGAGTCGCCCGGGTTCATTTCGTAGGTCTTGTCGTTGTCGGTGTAGAGGGCTTTGCCGGAGAGGATGTGGTAGATCTCGCGGTCGCCCTTGTGTTTGTGGACGCCCATGGAGCAGCCCTTTTCGAGGGTGGCTTTGACGAAGAGGCGTGCGTTTTCGCGGAGGGTTTCCGGGCCTGCGATGTGTTCTAAGATGATGCGGCCTTTTCCGCCGTTGGCGTGGTCGATGATGGTTACGGGTGGTTTTTCGAGCATGATGGGTCTCCTTTACGATTCATTGGTCCAGCCGCGGCGGAGGAGTTTCAGGGTTTCTGTATTTCCTATGTTGACGTGGCGGAGAGATTTTCTGGCAATATTTCCGAGCCTGACGAGGGTGTCGACGGGTGTCGGCGGCAGGTCCTGCATGCGGAGGCGCGGGAAGAAACGGGTGATGTGGAGGGGAAGGTCCGGGCTGACGGAGGCGAGCCAGACGGAAAGGTCTTCGAAGGCTTCGGGGTCGTCGTTGACACCCGGGATGATGAGGCAGGTGATTTCGACGTGGGACACTTCACTGGCGCGGACGATGGTGCGTTTCACGGTGGGAAGGTCGCCGCCCCAGGAGCGGTAGAGCTCTGGGTCCCATGTCTTGAGGTCAATGTTCCATGCATCGATCAGGGGAAGAAGGGCAGTGAGCGGCTCTTCGTTCACGCAGCCGTTGGTGACCATGGCGTTCACCATGCCGGCCTCTTTGATGAGGGGCGCGGTGTCACGGATGAATTCGTAGGACAGAAGGGGCTCGTTGTACGTGTAGGCGACGCCGATATTTCCTTCTTTCCTTGTGGAAATGGCAAGGTCCAGGACGCCCTTGGGCGTCATGCGGCGGAAGGCCGGTTCTGCCTGGGAAATTTCCCAGTTCTGACAGAAGGGGCAGCACATGTTGCAGCCCATGCTCCCGATGGAGAGGATGCGCGAGCCCGGATGGAAGTGGGCGAAGGGCTTCTTCTCGATGGGGTCGAGCGCGGCGGACGTGCACATGCCGTATGTGACGGCGCGCAGCAGCCCGTGGTCGTTCAGTCGCGTGCGGCACCAGCCTCTGTGGTTCAGAGGGATCTGGCACTCGTGCGGGCAAAGATGACAGACGATGCTGCCATCGGTATTTCTTTCATAAAATACAGCTTCCATGATGCCTCCGAAAGGCCGGAGGATCAGTAGTACCTCCGGACGGTGAAACGATACATTTTGACGGGCTCATCGGTTCCGATGCCTGCTTTCCGGCGGGCGATTTCGACCTGCTCACGGGGATCGGTGATGCCCGGCAGGTCGGGGAGGAGAAGGCCTCTTCGGAATCCTCTTTCGACGATGACGCCGTAGATTTTCGGGTCAAGGTCGCCTTCCGAGGAAATGGGCTCTGGTGCGGAAAGGACGTCGACGGAAATGTCGAGGTCGTCCAGCTCGTAGGGATTGACGGGCGGGAACCGCGGGTCTTCACTCGCCGCGGCTTTTGCGTTATGGATGATTTCCTCAGCCGCCGAATTTCGGACGGGAAGGATCGTCCCGATGCAGCCACGGAGGGCGCCGAATTCGTGAAGGGACACGAAGACGCCGGCTCTTTCCTTGAGCTCTTCGGGAATGTCTGCTGGCGGTTTGGGAAGTTTTCCCGTCTTCAGGTACTCGGCAATCGAGTCCCTGGCCAGACGCACGCGGATATCATGGGCTTCTTTTCGCCCATCGGCTTCCTCGGGCAGGCAGAGGCAGACGCCGTAGCCGACGCCGAAGGGGCCTTCGTGCGAGAGGACGGGGATGGACCATTCCTTGCCGGAGAGCGCGCCGAAGAGGAAATAGACCGAGGGCAGGCCGCACATGCCGATGCGTTCGATGAAATCATCGGTCATCGTGAGGAGCGGTTCCATCGTTTTCCCTTCGAGCGCCTTCATGACGCCCCGGTCGAAGACGATGCCGTCAGGGCTGTAGCCGTTCGGCGAATCCTTCGTCAGACGGTGGGAGAGGTCGCCGGATGCGACGATGGCAATGCGCCGGCCCAGCTTTTCAGCGCAGTTCGTGACGATTTCTCCAAGCACCTTGTTCATGTCGTAATTCGTAAAGCAGGGCGAGAAGAGAAAGACATTTCCTTTGAAAGCGGCTTCCTTCAGGAAGTACATCGGGACGAACATGCCCCAGTCGATTTCAATCTTCCGTCCGAATTTCTTCGCTGCCGCCTCATCCATGCGGAAAAGCGGGATGACCGGCTCGGCTTCCTTCATGACCGCCTCGGCGAGCTCCTGGTCGACGGAAAATTCCATCGAAACCTCGGGGTGCCCAAAATACATGAGATCACCTGCGAGGTTTTCCTTGATGAAAATGGCAGGCCCGCTCGGCAGGCAAAGATTATGCGGAGACATGACGACGACCGTCTCCGGATCCGTCTCCATGATGAGCTTCATGGATTTCCGGACCGCGTCCATCGTCTGCTGGATTTTCTTCGTTTCCTTCCCGCCGATTTCGGGAACCATGATAGGCGGATGCGGAAAAAGCCCCGCAGCCGTCAAAAGTCCTTTCATACGACGCCTCCTTTCGGGGAATAAGAATCTTTCTGTTTTCTTCAGTGTAGCCCTAATGATGGGAAAAATCAAAGGGGAGGGGTGCGGATTTCCTGCACAAAAAAGGATGATCCTCTTTGTGAGAATCATCCTTCATAGGAGTTCGGCTATCGGTATTTATTCTGCTTCAGCGGCTTCCTGGACTTCGTCCTTCGGCTGCGGGTATTCGCCGCGGTATTCTACGACTTCAGCCAACGGCTTTCTTGGCATGGCTTTGATTTCCTTGTCCGTGTAACCAAGAGCGATAGCTGCGACCATTTCGCCGTCAGCGTGGAGCCATTCCTTCAGTTCGTCATACGCGAAGAAAATGTTGCAAGTCCAGAGACTTCCGATGTTTCTGGCAGTTGCTTCGAGGCACATATTCTGGATGGCTGCACTGATGGACTGGATATCAGCCAGTTCCATCATGTACTTGTCAGACGGGTAGGACTGACGATAGTCCATGCCCTTGGTATTCACTACGAATACAATGACCGGTGCCTGTTCCAGGACGCGTGCTGTATAGATGGCAGAAGGAATGAATTTGTCATATCCCTTGCTGAAAATGGCAGTCTCATCGCCTTTACGGTTGCGCATGATGCCCTTCTTCAGGCACTTCACCATAGCTTTTCTTTCTTCACCACGGATGATGATGAACTTCCATGGCTGTTCATTCTTTTCTGACGGAGCCCACGTAGCTGCTGTCAGAATCTCGTCAAGATCTTCCTGTGCGATAGGTTTCTGCAGAAAATGACGGGTACTCCTTCTTTTGTAAATTTCCTCAATCACTCTTAAAATCCTCTTCTACCGGAAAAATTCCGGACTCCTCCATTAAATACAATATAAGAATTATTATATGTGTTCTTTACAAGAAAATCAAGTCTTTAGACTAATAGTCAATAAGATAAAATTCCGCCGGTATCGGACCCGGCTTGGAAGGGGAGCAGGAAATGACAGAGACTTTGCATATCGGGCTTTTTCATTTTTACAATCCGGGTGTATAATTAGGAAATATGAACCCGAGTCAGATGAAAGGTGGAAATAGTATGTACAACGTGATCTTCAAGAGAAGAAGTGTCAGATTCTTCAAGAGCAACCCGATCTCCAAAGTAGATATGAGAGAAATCCTCCGCGCAGGCATGTGGGCACCATCCGCAAAGAACCGCCAGCCATGGAAATTCGTCGTCGTCAGAGGCAAGAGCAAGGATGAAATGCTCGCCCTCATGGAAAAAGGCATCGAACGCTCCGAAAAAGGCGAAGGCGTCCTCGCAGGAAGTTCGGACCTCTACACCAACGCACGCTTCACCCTCAAATGCATGAAAGAAGCATACAATATCGTATTCATCGTCAACCCGAACGGCCGCGACATCGAAGAAGAATGGACACCGGCAGACAAGATCCATGAACTGAGCGACGTCCAGGCCATCGGCGCAGCAGCCCAGAACATGGCACTCCAGGCCACCTCCATGGGCATCGGCAGCCTCTGGATCGGAAACATCTTCTTCGCCTACGAAGAACTCACCGAATGGCTCGGCAAAGGACAGATGGTCCTCGCCATGGCATTCGGCTACCCGAACCACAACCCCTGCCCGCTCGCCAGAAAGAGCGAAGACGAAGTCATCGAAGTTAGAGACTAAAAGAGACTACTATATAATGTATAAAAAGGACTGCGGCAAATGCGATCATTTGTTACAGTCCTTTTTGCGTGGGAGGGCATATTCCTCGAGCGCCGCTAAACTCGCCTTTCCAGACGGGGAAGTACGCCCTTGACCTTGCTCTGGAAAAGAAGGTGCGCCGGATACCAGTTGACATCAGCGGTAACAACACAAATGTCTCATAAGTTGGTTCTTCACGCTTTTTTGTGGGATAAAAATAATAACATATAAAATTGGCATTGAAAAAGAGCATTATCTACTCC
>ENA-ORIC01002430-ORIC01002430.1-human-gut-metagenome-genome-assembly--contig:-NODE-2430-length-15043-cov-4.954029_pt1 | contig 15043 bp, 9 predicted proteins | sample MGYA00243023_ERZ508732 | MGnify/ENA primary metagenome ERZ508732 (study PRJEB26277, sample SAMN04329767) | human gut metagenome | biome: human-associated habitat | host: Homo sapiens | place: USA...
GTACAAGCCTCTGTTGTGATTGTGAATCCCTGTGGTACAGGAAGTCCGATGCTTGTCATCTCTGCAAGGTTGGCACCTTTACCGCCAAGCAGGTTACGCATGGTCATGTCGCCTTCGCTAAACATATACACCCATTTGTTTGCCATTTTGATAATTCCTCCTAAAATAAATTACTATGTAATTATGGACACCGTATTTGTTTCCATAATCAAGCCATGTTATGTGCCTTTCTAAAACGCACATATTTATTCTAACATATTTTGTCTAAATAGCAACATTTTTTTTACTGTTTTTCCCTGTTTTTTTGTAACATTTTCACAATGTAAAACTTTGTTCCGTTATGTGGAACATTTTGGATTTGTTTATTTCTTTTTCCATTTTGCATACAGTGTGATTTTCCCCGTGCTGCCTTTCTTAATAGAGGTTACCTTTCTGGTACATTTTTTATCACGGTACCATCCTTTAAACACATACCCTTTTCTTGTTGGTGCTGCCAGTTTTATCATCTTTGAAGTAATGGTATATGTTTTCGGATTTTTCTTATTATTTTTGCCTCCGTTTAATTTGTAGGTAATGGTGTACTTTTCCTTTGCCCATTTTGCATACAGTGTTACTTTTCCGGTACTGCCCTTCTCTATGACAGTTACCTTTTTCTTAAATTTTTTATCACAATACCATCCTTTAAACACATACCCTTTTTTTGACGGATTTGAAAGTTTTATCGTCTTTGAAGTGATTTTATATGTTTTGGGATTCTTCTTATTATTTTTGCCTCCATTCAGGTTATATGTAATCTGATACTGTGCTGCTTTCCACTGGGCATATAAAGTTACGACCTCATCTGCTTTTTTTGTCAGATTTTTTACATAGGCATTTTCCTCATAAAAGGTTCCCTTCCCATCTGGCTGCCTATTCCAGCCTGCAAATGTATATCCTTTCTTTTCAAACTTATTTTTTGAAAGTTTTTCCTTCTGACCCGCCGCACATGCTTTCTCACTCATTTTCCCTTTTGCTGCGCCATTGCCGTCAAATTTTATTTTATAAAGATATGGACACACGACAACCGGAACATTCCTCTTAAATGCTTCTGCATTGATTTTATCTTTGGAGAGACTGGTTATTACATATATTTTTTCAGGTCCGTCTGTCGTTTCCCAGGAAAATGCTTCGCTGCCAATCTCTGTAATCGTCTTTGGCAGCCTTATCTTCCCAAGCACGCCGCCGTCCTTATAAAACGCACAGATTCCAATTGTTTTTACCGCGGTCTGGGAAAGATCAAGTTCCCCCGTTAAATTTTTACAGGATAAAAAAGCATAACTGTCAATCGCCGTTAATGTTTTGGGGAATTTCACGGTTTTTAATCCACTGCAGGCAGAAAATGCACTACCGCCTATTTCTGTAACCAAAGTCTGGGATAAATCCATTTTCTCCAGTGAACTGCAGCCTGTAAATGTGCCAAATCCAATTTTCGTTATATTCTCTGGCAATTTCACCGTTTCCAATGCACTGCACCCCTCAAATGTTCCTTCCAATTCCGTTATCCCTGTCTGTGACAAATCTGCTTCTTCCAACAGCGTGCAGTCTGCAAACACACCCGCTCCATCATTCACTTCCAGCACGTCAATATCTTCAAATCCGCCACACTTTACCTGACAGATGTTTTTATTTTTTACAGCAGCTAAGTCGAAATACCAGTTTCCTCTGCTCTATCTATAAGAAATCAGACTGTAATACAATCCATCCTTCAGCAAGCCATCAACTCTATATATCTGATGATTTGATAATTCTGCAATCTCCTCCGGGGACAGGTCAAAATACCCGTCAGAATACCCCTGATACTCCCATTCTTTATCTACCGAATAAGAGTTGCGGCTGCACCATGTAGCATCTGCAAAAATCCATTTTCCATTTTCACTGTCATAAACAGCATTGTATTCATGGGCATGCCCCTCTAAATCCATGCACGGAATTCCAATGGAAATGCACAATGTTCTCATAAGGCTTGCATAACCCGAACACATAGCACGCTTTTGCTCGTACACCTCATACGGTGACCAATAACTTGGCTTATTATTATAATAGGCATAATAATCATAATAAGTTCTGTCCGCAACAAATGCCATAATCGCTTTTATTTTCTCATACTGTGTAGTACACCCGGCTACAGCCTGTAATGCAGCCTGTCTTAATTCCTCAAACTGGGCATCTGTTATAGCATTCCTTTCAGGATCTGTTAAAAAGTAATCCGGGTCTGCATATTTATTAATCAGAGTCCAGGCCTTCTGTTCCGCTGCAATCTGCTCTTCACTTGCGTCCCCCTTGATTGAAGTTTCTTCCCGTTCTTCTGTTTCTTCTTCCATTTCCGGCAGTTCTGTTTCTGTGTCTGGCTGCTCTGTCTCCTCCGGCTGTTCTTCTGTGTCTGGCTGCTCTGTCTCCTCTGACTGTTCTTCTGTGTCTGGCTGTTCTGTTTCTTCCGACTCTGGCTGCTCCGTATTCTCCCGTTTCTCCTGTTCGCCTGCCTGTGTCTCCTGACGTTCACGATCCATCAGATCCAGTTCTTCCGTATCCGCATATTTTTCATTTACTTTCTCTGATGCCGATTCCGCTTTTTCTGTCTCTGCAATCACATTCGCCTGCATATTTACCGGCATCCCACCAACCAAAACAGTCGCAGCCAGCAATGCCGTAAAAGCTTTTTTCATCCCTCCTTTCATAAACTAAAACTCCTCCTTCATTTGTACCGCTATGTTACATTACCTTTTCTATATTATAACCGCAATACGACTATTTTCAATTGTTTGCGAAATCATTTCTATCATATCTCCGCAGACTATCTGCCTGTACATACTTCAAAATATTTTTCTTCTCCTCCGCGAGGTGCGCATCCCGCCCGGAGGGCGTTTTCATTCATAGGACGTAATTTCCTATGAACGAAAAACAGACGGATCATTCCCACCCAACAGGAATAATCCGTCTGTCTTTTTCTTTTTATTCTCCGCTTCGAAAAATCCTAGAAATCTACTTCCGTGTCATAGTAACAGCATTTCAACAGCTTTTCCATCTCCTCCTGGCTCGGCTGTCTCGGGTTTGATCCTGTACATGCATCTAAGATTGCATTGGCTGCGATCTCCGGCAGTCTCTCTAAGAATACTTCTTCCGGTACAAAGCCCTGCTCGGTCGGATAACTGTCTGCACCATAATTCTTAATGCAGTGCGGGATCTTCAAATCATCATTCATACCGCGCAGGTATTTGATCAGAAGTTCCACTTTCTCGTCTAATGAATCACCGCCAAGTCCCATGAAATCTGCGATCTCACCATAACGTTTCTTTGCAGTTTCATCTTTGGCGTTAAATGCGATCACTTTCGGCAGATACATTGCGTTGGCTGCACCGTGGATGATATGTGCGCCGTAATCCGCAAATGCAGCACCGGTCTTATGTGCCATGGAATGTACGATACCAAGCAGTGCATTGGAAAATGCCATACCGGCAAGACACTGTGCATTATGCATGTTATCTCTCTTTTCCATATCCCCGTTATAAGATCCTACCAGATCACGCTGGATCATCTTGATTGCATGCAGGGCAAGCGGATCTGTGAAATCACAGTTCGCTGTCGATACATATGCCTCGATTGCATGTGTCATCGCATCCATTCCGGTATGTGCTACCAGTTTCTGTGGCATTGTCTCTGCAAGTTCCGGATCAACGATTGCAACATCCGGTGTGATTTCAAAGTCAGCGATCGGATATTTGATACCTTTCTCATAATCGGTGATGATGGAAAATGCAGTTACCTCTGTTGCAGTTCCCGAAGTTGAGGAAATCGCACAGAAATGCGCTTTCTTACGAAGTTTTGGAATACCAAACACCTTGCACATATCCTCAAATGTGATATCCGGATATTCGTATTTGATCCACATAGCCTTTGCCGCATCGATCGGCGAACCTCCTCCGATCGCAACGATCCAGTCCGGACCAAACTCTTCCATCGCCTTTGCGCCCTTCATTACGGTCTCCACCGATGGATCCGGCTCAATTCCTTCAAAAAGCTGTACTTCCATGCCGGCTTCTTCCAGATACTGTTTTGCGCGTTCAAGAAAACCGAAACGTTTCATGGAACCACCGCCTACGCAGATAATCGCCTTTTTGCCTTCAAACGTCTTTAATGCTTCCAATGCCCCTTTTCCGTGATACAAATCGCGTGGTAATGTAAATCTTGCCATCTTTCCTCCAATCTGCCGCCATCAAAAGGCCGCCTCCTGACACATACACATGCCTGTATTTTTTGTGTCATTTACTGTGTGCAACTTTTATATAACCATCACATATTTTGTTAATTAAATAACAATATGTATGGTAACATTATATCATATCTTTCAAAAATAAGAAGCATTTTTATACATTTTTAATAATTCTTAATATTTTCTAAGCATTGTTTTTAAATCCACATTTTGGACAGATATTTCCTCCCTTATATACATAACCACAGCGGAAGCAGCAGATCGTATCATGTTTTTCTTTCGCCAGATAAGAAATATTTCGCGAATCCGGTTTTTCCTGTAAATAATGAATAAATTCATTCAATACCCCGGCATATGCCGTGAGCTGCTTATTTTCTACCGCATATGGAATTTTCGTCTTTTTCCCATTTTTCTCTGTCACATACACACCACGGTTTAAAAGTCCTGTGGATGCAGTGATCTCATCTATGGACGGAACATCAATACGGTAAGATGTCATCAGTGTGCTGTAATATAGATGTTCCGGTGTCAGGATAATCCCCTCTTTTCCACTGTTGTTTCTCGATGTGTCCACCACAAAAATCGGATATTCAAACAGACCGTTTCCTGCGGCATAGGATGCCATGGCATAATCGATAACCTCTGTTTCCTGCGGCGCTGCCTGCTTTAACAGCACTTTTCTCGCCGGGTAAAAATAATGTTTCTGGCTTTCTGTGATTCCCGCCTCTTCCAGTTCATTTTTCAGCTTATTTACAAGCTGTTCACACTCATCCGTCTTGATCTTGGAAAGACGCCTGCTTAAAAGTTCTAATGCATTATCCTTTAAATCCGGTAAATATGGTCCTTCTGCAATCTTCTGATACGCATCCATTCCCTCATCAAAGGACATGTGTGCCGGATCACCGGTAATTTCTGCGATCTCATTTTCATCCATTTGACGGATTTTATTCTCGATCTGCTCAAAATACGGCAAAACCAGCCCCGGCTCAAACTCCTTTTCTTTCAGACGCTCCTTAAGCTCTGTCAGATCATCTCTGGTGATTTTTCTCGACTGGCGGATCATATTTTTTATTTCCTGCTGTTCGGCAAGATTTTTCTGCGATTCTAACCGTTCCTGATATGGGGTTAAATCTACTCCTTCGTATTCTTTTAATTTCTCCCGAAGTGCATGGTAACGTGCCCTGTCCATATTAGGCGGCATTTTCCCAACCAGCTCTGCGACTTCCCGCTCTGCCTGTGTCTGCATTTTCTGTTTCAGATTTAAAAGCAGATTCTGTTTTTTCTCCTGCGGCAGCTTTTCCTCTGCAATCTCGTCATAGACACGGCGCATCACGGCATAATTTTTATCTGCGCAGTTCTCTGCCTTTTTATTTAACGCGGCAAGCTTTCTGTCCTGTTCTTTTTCCTCTAACACATCCAGGTATTGTTTCCGCTCTTCGGGCGAAATTCTTGTTTCATGCATGAGCTGGTGTTTTAATTCGGAAAGCTGGCGCTCTGACATACGGTCTGCGACTCCAAATTTAGCCTGATAAGTTTCACGGGCTTTCTGTGCCTCCGCATCATTTACCTGTGCATATTTTTCATCGGACGATTCCCCACCAATCCGCCCAGCTTCGTGCGGCTGCCTGCTGTCACTCTCATATCTGGAAGCGTTCACATGGCGGCTTTCCGTTTCATTTTGACGTACATCTTCATATTGCTTTTTGTGCTCGTTCCGCTTCCATCCACTTTCACCCGCGCTTTCATTTCCATGCTGTTTTTCTGCGTGCCGGTTCTTGCTCTCATCCTGCTCTTCTTCATCATCTGTGACTTCGTCCTGATCTGATGCAGGCGTACTCTTTAACTTTTTACGACGCTTTTTTTCCTCCTGTATGGCAGGTTCGCAGGCTGCAATACTGCTTTCCGGGAAAAATCCCTCTTCTATCTTATTTAATAATTCCTCAAAGTCTGCATCTGAATATTCCGGCAGATCCTCGCACAGTTCCTCAAGTGGCTGCTGCTCGTCCTCGACACCCGCCGGCTTTCTGCCGTCCTCATACTCATTATAACGGCTGTTTGCCTCATGCTCGCCGTTACGCCCCATCAGCTCAAGATAATCTTCGTATGCCTTTTTATCCTCCTCAAAATCCATCAGATAAATATCGCCGTCTCCAAGAAGTTTCCATGGGCGCGGCGTATAAAATCTGTGACACGCTGCACAGGTACATGCTTTTGCCAAAAGGACTACTCCCTCAGGCGTCTCGATTCGAAACTCTTTTCCTTTCGGATACATGATCATATGCAGATTTCCTTTGCATTTTGGGCAGCGGTAACCAACTTTATAAAAGTTATTGCCAATCCTGCCTTTTGCTCTTTCTGACAGTGAAAGTTCTGTTCTCTCAAAAACAGTATGCGCCATCTTCCATTCAACTTTATGCCAGAGTCCCTGTTCCTCGTCTGCTTCCTCTTCCTTCTGCACTGCTTCTTTTGCCTCAAGTGCCGCCTGTATCACATCTTCATAGGTAATACGCTTTCCTGCATGATAAAAACGAAAATACTGCGTGGTATATTCCGGTTCAATATAGATTCCTGCAAGCACATGCTCGAAAAGAGTATTCAGCTGCTCCGTATTTTTTTCCACACGAAGTCCCTGGATCGTTCCCCATTTTCCAAATGCATACAGGATCATATTGATCACATCCCGTACTGCTGCCTCATCGGTATCTTTGATCTCATCTTCTTTGATCGGCAGATCTACAATATTTTCCGCCACTTTTCTGCTGTCAAAATGAAAAAACAGGGAGCGCACTTCCCCCTGTAAAATGAGATAATTATCAAGTGCCACAAAAAGACCTGTCCAGTTTACATTTGCATGCATGGTCTTTATCAGCCGTTCAAATGTCATTTTTAATTCGCTATCTGCTTTTAATACGATCACTTTTTTCACCTCTTACTTTTCAAATGCAGATTTTTCCTTCAAGATCTGTGCAAATCCCATATGAAGTTCTTCTTTTGCCCACTCAAAATCAATCTCCTGATTGCTGTCATTCAAACAGACGCTTCCACTCTTCTGATGACCTATATCAGCCACAATCCTGCTGTTATCATTTGAGACATCATAATACCGGCAGAGTCTTCTTACATTGCCGGGAACAAAACCGCCAGTCAGTTTCTGATACTCCCTGAGCACATACTGGCTGACATCCTCTTTCTGACGGAATTTATGGCTGCACACCTCGTTTAACAACTCCGGTTCTAATTCCCACATTTTCACAAAAGTACTCTTTTTAAAAGGAGACGGCCCATGAACCGTGTAAAATCCTGTAAACAACGGGAACGCCAGTTCTAACATATTATAAATAAAATACATAAACGGATAACCGGGATGGAAATATGCTCCCGGCTGTTTTTTCATATTTTCACGTTTGTCAAAATATTTTGCCAGAAGCATGGTATTATTCAGGTAAATATATGGCATGACCTGATCTTTTGTATTTGCCACATCAGGCTGAAGAGCCAGCATATCCACCGGAAGATCATTTTTAAAATACTGTTCCGGTCTGACCTTTTTTATCAGAAACATATCATCATTAAAATATACAAAATTCTCTGCCAGACCTGGGATTCTGTGCATATTCCACTCAATGGCATGTGAATTAAATGTCGGCAGATATTTTTCTGGAATAAAATCTTTATGATTTACAATATTTAACTTCGGATGTTCTTTATTTAACCAGGATGGCAGATGCCCCCATGTAACAAAGTGTATCCTGCGCACCCATGGTGCAAAACGCTCCACACCACGAAACCAGTACCTCAGCAGATCCCAGTCCCTGTATCTCTCTTTTCTGTCATCCTGTTTCTGCGACAGATCCGGCTGTATACTGTACTCCATTTTCTGTTTCTGCCAGTCCGGATCATTGCCATCTACCCATGTGATCACAAAATCAATTTCCGGAATGTTATTGTCGCGTGTCATAATAATCTCCATTTCTGCCCAGCAAACATCTTTTTCATCTGCATAATAAATTTCACTGTTATCATGATAAAACAAATCCTGCAAAATGAAAATCCCATTTATCTGCTTAATTTATATTTTTTTAAGAAATACTGGTTTTTCCCTGTTTTAAGGCATTTCCGTTTCTTTTGTTAGCACTCATTAAAAAAGAGTGCTGATTTTCTATTGACTTTTGAAATTTGCGGTTATAATATTAGATTCAGGCAGCAGCGAGGCGGATCTGCCCACTGCATTTTATTACGATTATAAAGGAGTGTTTGAATATGGCAGAGAAACATGGAAATCTTTCAATTAACAGCGATAATCTGTTCCCGATTATCAAAAAATGGTTATATTCCGATCACGACATCTTCTTCCGTGAGCTGATCAGTAACGGATGTGATGCGATCACAAAATTAAAAAAACTCGAAATGATGGGCGAATATACATTACCATCTGACTACAAACCGGAGATCCACGTTGTTGTAAATCCGGAAGAAAAAACCTTAAAATTTATCGATAATGGTCTTGGTATGACCGCAGACGAGGTTGAGGAATACATCAACCAGATCGCATTTTCCGGCGCAACAGATTTCATTGAAAAATACAAAGACAAAGCAAACGACGATCAGATCATCGGTCACTTCGGACTTGGCTTCTACTCCGCATTCATGGTAGCTGATCAGGTAACGATCGATACATTATCCTACAAAGACGGCGCAACGGCTGTTCACTGGTCCTGCGACGGCGGTACTGAATTTGATATGGCTGACGGCACCAAAGAAGGCGTCGGTACAGAGATCACCCTTTTTTTAAACGAGGATTCCGTTGAATTTTCCAACGAGTACCGTGCAAGAGAAGTCATCGAAAAGTACTGCTCTTTCATGCCGACTCCGATCTTCCTTGAGAAGGCAAACGCTGAGACAGAATATGAGACGATCGACGCCGCTGATAAATTAGACACAGACACCGTCGTTGAGACGATCCATGAGGAAGCAAAAACAGAGGAGAAAGAAAACGAAAACGGCGAAAAAGAAGTCGTTGAAGTTTCTCCTGCAAAAGATAAATTAAAGATCGTAAAGCGTCCGGTTTCATTAAACGATACCAACCCTCTCTGGGCAAAGAGTCCGAACGAATGCACCGACGAAGAATACAAAGCATTTTACCGCAAAGTATTCTTAGATTACAAAGAACCATTGTTCTGGATCCACTTGAATATGGACTATCCGTTCAACTTAAAGGGTATCCTGTACTTCCCGAAGATCAATACCGAGTATGATTCCATCGAGGGAACCATCAAACTTTACAACAATCAGGTATTTATCGCCGACAACATCAAGGAAGTCATTCCTGAATTCTTAATGCTCTTAAAAGGTGTGATCGACTGCCCGGATCTGCCGCTTAACGTATCCAGAAGTGCACTGCAGAACGATGGTTTTGTAAAGAAGATCTCCGAGTACATCACCAAGAAAGTAGCTGACAAGCTGATCGGTATGTGCAAGACGGATAAAGAAAATTACGAGAAATACTGGGACGACATCAGCCCGTTCATCAAATTCGGCTGTCTGAAAGATACCAAGTTCTGTGACAAGATGAACGATTACATCCTGTTCAAGAATCTGGATGACAAATATCTCACTCTTCCGGAACTCTTAGTCAAAGAGGAAGAAAAGAAAGACGAAAACAAAGATGAAGCTGAGGTATTAGATGCTGACGGCAATCCGATCAAAAAGGAAAGCACCGATGCAGCAGATGAGAATACTGAGGAAAAAGATGAGCGCAAGGTAATCTACTATGTAACTGACAAACTTCAGCAGGGTCAGTACATTAAGATGTTCAAAGAGCAGAACATGGACGCTGTCATCTTAGACCACAACATTGATACTTCCTTCATCTCACAGCTTGAGCAGCGCAATGAGCATTATAAATTCATGCGTATTGATGCAGATGTCACAGAATCCTTAAAAGACGAGACTTCCGCTGAGGACTTAAAGGCTGAGACAGATACCCTGACTGATGTGTTTAAAAAAGCTTTAAACAACGATAAACTGACTGTCAAAGTTGAGAAGCTGAAAAATGCGGATATCGCTTCTGTCATCACGCTTTCCGAGGAAGGCAGACGTATGCAGGATATGATGAAGATGTATGCAATGAACGGCATGGGCGGCATGGATCCGAACATGTTTGCTGCGGATCAGACCCTGACCTTAAATGCAAACAATGAACTTGTAAAATATATCTTTGAGCACAAAGATTCCGAGCATGTTCCGATGTTCTGTGAACAGCTTTACGATCTTGCAATGCTTTCCAACCAGCCGCTGTCTGTTGACGCTATGGCAAAATTTGTACAGCGCAGCAATCAGATCATGATGCTTTTAGCAAAATAATTTTTACAGAATACAAGCCCCTGCAAAACCTGTAGATACGAGTTTTGCAGGGGCTTTCTCATGCTGTTTTTTATCGTGTTTATACCTGAATTTCTATAAAAATATTATTTTGCTGCCGTATAGATTGCGATCATATCTTCCACATCCAGATGCTTTACTTTTCCAAGATTGCCTCTGACTGCCGCATTACACTTTTCTGCCAGTTCTTTTATCTGTTCTTCTGTCGGCGCAATGCCAAGTTCCGTTAATGATGTCGGCATATAGATTTCCCGGTAAAAATCCTCCATTGCAGCAATGCCTGCCTCTGCCGTCTTCTGTTCTGTTTCCTGCGGCTCCACACCCATAACGTGCTCTGCAAACTGCACAAATCGTTCAATACGCTCCCCGCAGACATAGCGTGCCCAGCTTCCCCAGATCGCGGCAAGCCCTGCTCCATGTGCCACATCAAACATTCCACCAAGCTCGTGTTCTAATTTGTGCGTTGCCCAGTCACCACCATCCGTTCCGCAGCCGGTCAGTCCATTATGGGAAAGACTTCCCGCCCACATGACTTCCGCGCGCGCATCATAATTTTCCGGCTCTTTTACAAGGATTTTTGCATTTCTGATCACCGTGCGCATCAGTGCTTCGCTGATCCCGTCGGTCAGTTCCATGTTTTCACTGTGATTGAAATAACGCTCCATTGTGTGCATCAGGATATCCGTACACCCGCATGCCGTCTGATACGGCGGAAGCGTCATCGTAAGTTCCGGGTTTAAAACAGCAAACTTTAATCGGCTGTAATCGGTCGTGCATCCTCTCTTCATGCCGCCATCTTCCTTTGTTATTACGCAGGAACCGCTCATCTCACTTCCCGCCGCCGCGATCGTAAGCACTACACCGATCGGCAGACATGCAGTCGGTTTCCGTTTAAAATCAAAGAAATCCCACACGTCTCCTTCATTTGCAACACCATATCCGATCGCCTTTGCGGAATCAATGACACTTCCGCCGCCGACGGCAAGGATGAAATCGACATTTTCTTTTTTACAGAGTGCGATTCCTTCATACACCAGAGAAAGTCTCGGGTTTGGAACGACACCGCCCAATTCGACGTAAGTGATCCCCTCTTTATCAAAGATTGCCTCGATCCTGTCTAACAGACCGGAGCGTCTGGCACTGCCGCTTCCATAATGGATGAGAACCTTTTTACAGTTCTGTTCTTTTATCAGGTTTCCAACTTTTTGTTCCGCACCTTTTCCGAAAACAACTTTTGTCGGTGCATAATAATTAAAATCGTTCATTTTGCTCCTCATTCCCACATGTAAAAGTTCTTATTTCCTCTTTTCATAACTACTTCTAGTTATATAAGCTATTATCGGTAAGAAAACGTATCTGCTTTAGTCTGAACAAGCTCGCAGGAAACCATCACCGGTTCTCTGCGGGCTTACACTCTCTTATCGTATCTTCTTATTATATATCTGTCTGACAAACTATCTACATTGAAATTTTATCAAGTATTCCGGTCAGATGTGCGATCGTCACCCCATAATTTGTCATCGGAACCTGCTGTTTTTTGGCACGGTCGATCCGCGACATCACATATTTGCGGTTAAACATGCATGCACCGCACTGGATGATCAGATCATAGCCGGATAAATCCTGTGGAAAATCCGTTCCACTCACGATGTCTACGGTAATGCCCTCTCCTGCGCGCTTTTTTAACATGCGCGGGATTTTGACTCTTCCGATATCTTCCTGCAGTGGCGCATGGCTGCAGCATTCTGCGATCAGAACATGCGATTCATTTGTCAGGGAATCTAACATTTTTGCACCTTCCACATAGTAAGGAAGATCTCCTTTATACGCTGCAAACAAAACAGAAAATGAGGTCAGCATGCTCTCTTTCGGCTTGTGCTCATACACATAGCCGAATACCTGTGAGTCTGTGATGATCAGTTTCGGCGGTTCTTTTAAGGCTGCAAGTGCCGGCAATAGTTTATCTGTTGTCACACTCATGACCAGGCACTTTTTATCCAAAAGTTCCCGTAATGTCTGCACCTGCGGCAGGATCAGACGTCCTTTCGGCGCCTGGATATCCTGCGGCATGACCAGTAAGACGAAATCTTCTTCTGTGACGAGATCTCCCGTGATCAGCCTATCTCCGTAATTTTCCGGCACAAGGCGGGCGAGTTCTTCCCTGACTGTGTCGATCCCTGCCCCCGTTTTGGCACTGACTGTGAGCGCCTGTTTTCCTGTTTTTTCTTTGATATAAGAAGCAAGTTCGTCCGTATGCGGATCAATATCTGCTTTCCCGACGAGGAATAAAACAGGCGTATTTTTTTCTTTCAGAAACTGATACCACTTTAATTCTTCTGTGAGATCCGGTAAGTTCTCCTGATTTTTCTCGGACGACTGTTGTAATTTTTCTTTTGCATCTTTCGTCTCTGAAGCATCCTCTCTGCAGGCATCCGCGCCAGATACCACGATCACAGCGATATCCGCCTTTTCCGCTGCCAGTTTCGTTTTCTCCACACGGCGTTCCCCAAGCTCAGTCTCATCATCAAATCCCGCTGTGTCAATAATCACACAGGGACCAAGCGGACTGATCTCCATCGGCTTATAGACCGGATCCGTCGTCGTTCCGGCAACATCTGCAACAATGGAGACTTCCTGATGTGTGAAGGCGTTAATAAAAGAAGATTTCCCGCTGTTTGTTTTCCCGAACACACCAATATGCAGACGGTTGCTGCCTGGTGTATCATTTAGTGTTCCTGCCATAGTACTCCTTTCGGACAATCTACCCGGCAGCACGGATTTTCCCGCTCTGCTTTCTGTTTGTCCATTTAAGATATGCATCCCGTTTTTCTTCTCTTAAAATCTGAAATCACGTTTTCCCTCTGCGATATCGTGGATGTGCTCGTATGCAGTCTGTTTTACTTTCGGATTCGGAATTTTTTCAAGTTCTCTGTCGATCAGCTCCATACCAAGACGTTTTGTCTCTTCGCTTGCATAATCTTCCAGATATTCTTTTAATGTCATCAGCGCATTCGGGTGACAGCAGTTTAAGATCTGCATGTTTTTACAAAGTGCCATAAAACGGTCACCGGTTCTTCCCTCGCGGTAACATGCAGTACAGAAACTTGGGATATACCCCAGTTTGATCAGCCAGTTCACAACTTCATCTAAGGTTCTCTGGTCGCTGACATCAAACTGCTCGCTGGTCACTTCTCCTTCTTTTTCCGGCTCTGCGTAGCCGCCGACGCTTGTTTTTGATGCACCGCTGATCTGGGAAACGCCAAGCGGAAGGACTTTGTTTCTCACTTCCTGGCTCTCTCTTGTTGAGATGATCATTCCGGTATATGGCACGGAAACACGGATCAGAGCACAGATCTTTGCAAATGTGTCGTCAGAGATGCCATTGTCAAATGCAGACGGATCAATGTCATCTGCATGCTTGATTCGCGGTACACTGATAGTATGCGGTCCGACTCCATGTACTGCCTCTAAGTGTTCTGCGTGCATCAAAAGTCCTGCAAACTCATAACGGTAAAGGTCAAGTCCAAACAATACGCCAAGTCCTACATCATCAATTCCGCCCTCCATTGCACGGTCCATCGCCTCTGTGTGATATGCGTAATCGTGTTTCGGTCCGGTCGGATGCAGCTTTTCATAGCTTTCTTTATGGTAAGTCTCCTGAAACAGGATATAAGTTCCGATTCCAGCTTCTTTTAATTTGCGGTAATTTTCCACGGTCGTTGCAGCAATATTGACATTGACACGGCGGATCGCACCATTCTTATGCTTGATGCTGTAGATCGTGTCGATACTTTCCAGAATATACTCAAGCGGATTGTTGACCGGATCCTCGCCTGCCTCGATCGCCAGGCGCTTATGACCCATATCCTGCAGGGCAATGACCTCATCACGGATCTGATCCTGTGTCAGCTTGATTCGAGGAATATGTTTATTCTTGTGATGATATGGACAATAAGTGCATCCATTCACACAGTAATTGGAGAGATACAGCGGTGCAAACATAACGATACGATGCCCGTAAAACTTCTCCTTGATCTCCATGGCTAGCTCTCTGATCTCACGGTTGATCTCCGGATCATCGCACTCCATCAAAACGGCTGCCTCTTTGTGGGAAATTCCCTTTGCCTTCTTCGCTTTCTCAAGAATCTCGCGGATCAAAGAAAGATTATCTTTGTTCTTTTTCGCATAATCAAGAGATTCCAGAATCTCCTCATGATTGATAAATTCTTCTGCCTTTAATGACTTCGGATCATACTTATAACTGCTCATTTCTATTCCTCCATATATAAAATCTTGTGCATTTCTGACAGGAGTGATCCTGTCTTTTCTGTGTAACCATGTCTACATAACAAATCTCACCGGTAGCTTAGATTTTCCGGTAATACCGGCTGATCTATTATGCCTTGGAATAAACTG
>ENA-ORIC01002440-ORIC01002440.1-human-gut-metagenome-genome-assembly--contig:-NODE-2440-length-15004-cov-2.572855_pt1 | contig 15004 bp, 14 predicted proteins | sample MGYA00243023_ERZ508732 | MGnify/ENA primary metagenome ERZ508732 (study PRJEB26277, sample SAMN04329767) | human gut metagenome | biome: human-associated habitat | host: Homo sapiens | place: USA...
CCTTATCTGCCTGGGCACGCAGTGAATGTACTGCCGGTCCTTTTGATTGATTCAACATCTTTGACTGAATAAATGTCTTATCAATGACCTTGCCCATCTCACCGCCAAGAGCGTCAACTTCTTTGACAAGATGTCCTTTTGAACTTCCTCCAATATTCGGATTACAAGGCATCATGGCAATACTCTCCACGCTGACGGTAAATACTACTGTCTTAAATCCCATTCTTGCAGCCGCCAGAGCTGCTTCACAGCCTGCATGTCCTGCTCCAATTACTGCAATATCATATTCGTCTTTATTTTCCCATACAGAATTTGCTGAATATTTCATTGACCAAATCTTCTCCTATCGTCTCTCCGGTTATACTTCCAAGTTCTTCGTAGGCATCCATCAGATCAATAGAATAAAAATCTTCCGGCATACCCATATCTATGCTTTCTTTTACCTTTTTTAATGCCTCATAAGCATTGTTCAATGCTGTTTTATGTCGCACATTTGTAATATAAATTTCATCGTTAAAAGATATTTTTCCTTCAAAAAACATCTCTTTCAATGTCTGTTCCAATTCACCGATCCCCTGCCCGTTTTTCGCAGATATCTCTATAATTGCAGGAAAAATATCACAACTTTCTAACTGATTAATCTCGGAATATTTCTTCTTTATCTCGTCTTTTCCAAGAATTGTATTAAGATCCGCTTTATTTAACAGAATAATAGCTTTTCTACCATAGATCATACGCATAATATCATCGTCATTCTCATCCAGTGGCGCTGAAGCATCAATGACATACATGATAAGGTCGGCATCCTTTGCATTTTCCTTTGCACGGTCTACACCAATCTTCTCTACCACATCCTCGGTATCACGGATTCCTGCTGTGTCTACGATATTTAATGAGATTCCCTGCAGATTCATATGCTCTTCCAGTACATCTCTCGTTGTTCCGGCAATCTCAGTTACAATTGCACGCTCTTCACCTAATAACACATTTAACAGGGAAGATTTTCCGGCATTTGGCTTTCCTACGATGACTGTCTTAATTCCTTCTTTGATCATTCTTCCATCATCACAAGTGGATAATAAATGTTTCAAGCTCTTCATATGATCTTCCACGACAACTTCAAGCTTCTCGCCATAACCGTCCACACTGATGTGTTCCGGATCGTCTAGTGCTGTCTCGATAAATGCTGTATGATACAGAATTTCTTCACGTATTTTTTGGATCTCTTTTTTTATATTCCCCTTCAACTGGCTGACGGAACTTCGAAGTGCATACTCATTTTTTGAAGAAATGAGATCTCCTACCGCCTCTGCCTGGGACAGATCCATCCGTCCGTTCAGGAAGGCACGTTTGGTAAATTCCCCTGGTTCGGCCATACGAGCACCAGAACGAATCAGGAGTTGAAGGATTTCATTGGTTACAGCGACACCACCATGGGTGTTGATTTCCACGACATCCTCACGCGTAAAGGTCTTTGGTGCACGCATAACACTGACCATGACTTCATCAATGGTTTCATCATTTTCCACGATATGACCGTAATTGATAGTATGTGAAGCGACCGTTTCTAAATTTTTTCCTTTGAAAACCTTATTAGCAATAGCAACTGCATCGGTTCCAGATAGGCGAACGATACCGATAGCACCTTCACCTAAGGGCGTTGAAATGGCAGTAATCGTATCAAATTCTTTGGTAATTGACATAGTTATTCCTTTGGATTTTTTCTGTATAAGTTTAAAAATGATTTAATTTCATTGTAACGCAAAAGAGCAGTAGTCGCAAGGATTGGTGCTGATAAAGCCAAGAAAAAAGAGCCTGAGCTCTTTTTATTTATTTGTGGCGTTCAAAGTATAATTTGGTTTCTTTAATGATGATTGGTGAAAGGACTAGGAGGGCAATCAAGTTAGGCAATGCCATCAAGCCGTTTACGATATCCGCAATTTTCCAAACAACATCAAGTGTGAGGTAACCACCAAGAGCAACCATAACCACAAAAATGAGGCGGTAGAGTGGAAGGAATTTCGTTGATTTGAAAATGAATTCGAAACAACGTTCACCATAGTAAGACCAACCCAAGATTGTTGTAAAGGCAAAGAGAACCAAAGAAAGTGTTAAGGCAATTTCACCAAAAGTTCCGAAAACAGATGAGAAGGCTGCTTGTGTCATTGGGGCACCTTCCAGGCTACCTGACCATTGACCCGTTACAAGGATAGCAAGACCAGTAAGCGTACAGATGATAATCGTATCAATGAAAGTACCTGTCATTGAAATCAAACCTTGTTCAACAGGTTCTTCAGTCTTAGCAGCAGCTGCAGCGATAGGAGCTGATCCAAGACCTGACTCATTTGAGAAGACACCACGCGCAATACCAAGTCGCATAGCGACCATGACTGTTGCACCAGCAAAACCACCTACGGCTGCTTTCCCAGTAAAGGCAGATTGGAAGACCATTTCAAGAACTGGTAAAAGTTGATTAAAGTTTGTAAAGATAACCACAAGAGCTGCTAGGATATAAAGTCCAGCCATAAATGGTACGACCTTTTCAGAAACTTTAGAGATAGATTGGATACCACCAAAAATGATGGCAGCAGTTATAAGAGCAAGTAAGATACTTACGATTTTTGGTGACCAGTCAAAGCTGTTTTGAAGTGAGGCGGTGATTGAGTTAACTTGAGAGAAAGTACCAATCCCCAACCATGCAACTAGGACACCTGCAAAGGCAAAGAAGTAGGCCAAAGGTTTAGCAATTGTTTGCCATTTCCCAGAGAAACCATGTGTGATGTAATACATTGGACCACCAGAAACATTACCTTGGTCGTCAAGTGTACGGAATTTAATAGCCAAAAGACCTTCGGAATATTTGGTTGCCATACCAAAGAAAGCGGCAATCCACATCCAGAAAAGGGCACCAGGTCCACCAGTTTTGATGGCTGTAGCTACCCCAACAATGTTACCTGTACCAACAGTTGCAGCAAGAGCTGTCGCAAGGGCTGCAAAACTAGAAATATCACCTTCCCCTTTATCTTCAGCAAAGATAAGTTTAAAAGCTTTAGGAAGACGAAGAACTTGCAAAAGTCCAAGACGAAGCGTAAGGTAAATCCCAGTTCCTACAAGAAGGACCAAAAGGGGTGGACCCCAGACAAAATCATCAATGGTAGTAAAAAAGTCTAACATAAATTTACAATCTCCTTTAACCGAGACGTCAAAAAAGAGGTTTGGCTTGACCAGACCTCTGAGAATACAAAGCTATTACTACAAGTTAAAAAACTTGCGATGCTTTCTGTCCTTTTACCTGAGAGTTTCGGTTGTTACCCCTTGCCCCTTCGGTGTCTTGTTTACAGCTAAGGCTGCTTCAAGATCTCTCCAGAAGTCCGTCAATCACCAGTCTTCCTGATGACATCACTCGGTTTTTATTTTATTGTGGTTCTATATTATCTAAAAAACCGAACAGTGTCAACACTAATTTTTATCAAAACTATAAAAAACCGAATATTATACTTAAGAATCCCTTTCACCAAAATCTAGAAAAGCTTGGAATAACAATCATTTTTATCAAACAACCTCCCAATAAAAACAAACGATTATTTGCTAAAGTTATTTCACACTCATTATGAATAGAGACTGCATTTTCATCCAAAAAATGATAAAATAGTAGAGCTTATTTTTGAGAATGGAGAATATGATGAACCCATTATTAACTGGTATGAATGACAAACAGGCCGAAGCCGTCCAAACGACTGAAGGTCCTTTGTTGATTATGGCTGGTGCAGGATCAGGGAAGACACGTGTACTTACCCACCGCATTGCCTACCTTATTGACGAAAAAATGATCAATCCTTGGAATATTTTGGCCATTACCTTTACCAATAAGGCAGCTCGTGAGATGCGTGAGCGTGCTATGGCTTTAAACCCAGCAACTTCAGAAACCTTGATTGCGACCTTCCATAGTATGTGCGTGCGAATCCTTCGTCGTGAAGCGGACCATATTGGCTACAATCGAAACTTTACTATCGTGGATCCTGGTGAACAACGTACTTTGATGAAACGTATTCTCAAGAATCTTAATCTTGATCCTAAGAAGTGGAATGAACGTGCCATCTTAGGGACGATTTCTAACGCCAAAAACGACCTCTTGGATGAAGTGGCCTATGAGCACCAAGCTGGTGATATGTACACCCAAATCGTTGCTAAATGTTACAAGGCCTATCAGGAAGAGCTCCGTCGTAGTGAAGCTATGGATTTTGACGATTTAATTATGATGACTTTGCGTCTCTTTGACAAAAATCCTGATGTTCTCGCCTATTATCAGCAGCGTTATCAGTATATTCACGTGGATGAATATCAAGATACCAACCATGCTCAGTATCAGTTGGTAAAACTCTTAGCATCTCGCTTCAAGAATATCTGTGTCGTGGGTGATGCTGACCAATCAATCTACGGTTGGCGTGGGGCTGACATGCAGAACATCCTTGATTTTGAGAAGGACTATCCTGAAGCTAAGGTTGTCCTCTTGGAGGAAAACTACCGTTCAACTAAGAAAATTCTCCAAGCAGCCAACGAAGTTATCAAGAACAACCGTAACCGCCGTCCTAAGAAACTTTGGACTCAAAATGATGACGGTGAACAAATTGTTTATTACCGTGCTAATGACGAGCGTGATGAAGCTGTTTTTGTTGCTTCAACTATTGATAACATTATTCGTGAAGAAGGTAAGAACTTCAAGGATTTCGCTGTACTTTACCGTACCAATGCTCAGTCTCGTACCATTGAAGAAGCTTTACTCAAGTCTAATATTCCTTATACCATGGTTGGAGGAACCAAGTTCTATAGCCGTAAAGAAATTCGTGATGCCATTTCTTACTTGAACTTAATTGCCAATCCTGCTGATAATATTAGCTTTGAACGTGTCGTTAATGAACCTAAACGTGGAGTTGGACCTGGGACACTAGAAAAGATTCGTACCTTTGCCTATGAGCAAAACATGAGTCTCCTAGATGCATCAGCTAATATTATGTTGTCACCGATCAAGGGGAAAGCAGCTCAGGGCGTTTACGATTTTGCTAACATGATTCTGAATCTACGTGACCAGCTAGATGGGCTAAGCATCACTGAAGCTGTAGAGGCTGTTTTGGATAAGTCTGGTTATCTGGATGCTCTTTCGATGCAACAAACACTTGAAAGTCAAGCGCGCATTGAAAATATCGAAGAATTCATGTCTGTTACTAAGAATTTTGACGAAACCAACACCGATGGTACGGAAGACGAGACTGGTATTGACCGTTTAGGCCGTTTCTTGAACGATCTAGCCTTGATTGCTGATACGGACGATGGTGATATGGAAGCAGCAGAAGTAACCTTGATGACTCTCCATGCTGCCAAAGGGCTTGAATTCCCAGTTGTCTTCCTAATTGGTATGGAAGAGGGAGTGTTCCCTTTGTCACGTGCCTCAGAAGAGCCAGATGAACTCGAAGAAGAGCGTCGTTTGGCTTACGTAGGTATCACTCGGGCGGAAGAGATTCTTTTCCTTACCAACGCTAATACGCGTACGCTTTTTGGTAAGACTAGCTATAATCGTCCTAGCCGTTTCTTACGTGAAATTTCAGATGATTTATTACAATATCAAGGTCTAGCACGTCCAGCCAATTCATCATTTGGTGTTCGTTTTACAAAGGAAGAGCCTACACAATTTGGTCAGGGCATGAGTTTACAACAAGCGCTTCAGACCAGAAAAGCAAATGCACAACCTCAAAGACATACGGGCGCTCAGCCATTTTCAAAAGCTACTGGCGGACTACCTTTTGGCAAGACTTCAGACTCTGGCAATTCAGCTACTGACTGGGAAATCGGAGATATCGCTCACCACAAGAAGTGGGGAGATGGTACCGTTCTAGAAGTAACTGGAAGTGGCAAGACACAGGAACTTAAGATAAAATTCCCAGAAGTTGGACTTAAAAAAGTCTTGGCAAGCGTAGCACCTATTGTGAAGAAATAGAAAGGGACCGAAAGGTCCTTTTTATAAGCTCTCCCTATCACTTTGATAAAAAATTTCTATTAGACAGCTAGCTTTTCTGGGTGTAGAATGAAGGCAACTTTTGTTTTGGAGGACACCCATATGTCACGAGAATTTTCATTTGAAACCTTACAATTACACGCTGGACAAACACCTGACAAGGAAACAAAATCACGTGCTGTTCCAATTTACCAAACCACTTCATATGTTTTTGACGACGCTCAAGAAGGTGAAGATCTCTTTGCCCTTAGAAAGCCTGGTAATATCTACACACGTATTACTAATCCAACAGTAGCAGTACTTGAAGAACGTATTGCAGCCCTCGAAGGTGGTGTTGGTGCCTTGGCTACGGCATCAGGTATGGCTGCAATCACCTATGCTATCCTTGGTTTGGCACATGCTGGCGATCATGTTGTTGCCGCAACAACCCTCTATGGTGGGACATTCAATCTCTTAAAAGAAACTCTTCCACGCTATGGTATCACAACAACTTTTGTAGATGTTGACAATCCTGAAGAAATTGAAGCTGCTATCAAAGATAATACCAAGCTTGTCTTGATTGAGTCTTTGGGAAATCCGCTTATCAATATTCCTGATTTTGAAAAAATTGCTGAGATTGCTCACAGTCATAAGATTCCATTGGTTGCTGACAATACTTTTGGAACTCCATATCTCATCAATGTTATCTCCCATGGTGTAGATATCGTGGTTCATTCTGCAACTAAGTTTATCGGTGGACATGGAACAACTATTGGAGGTCTTATCGTCGATTCTGGTAAATTTGACTGGGAAGCTTCAGGCAAATTCCCACAGTTGGTTGACGAGGACCCATCTTACCACAATATCAGCTATACGCGTGATGTTGGTCCAGCAGCATTTGTAACTGCCCTTCGTACACAACTTTTGCGTGACACAGGGGCTGCCTTGGCACCTTTCAATGCTTTCTTGCTCTTGCAAGGACTTGAAACACTTTCACTTCGCGTCGAACGCCACGTCGAAAATACTAAAAAAATCGTAGACTTTTTGGAAAATCATCCAAAAGTTGAAAAAGTTAACTATCCTGGATTACCATCAAGTCCTTACTATGACTTGGCACAAAAATACTTCCCTAAAGGTCCAGGTTCTATTTTCACTTTCCATGTTAAAGGTGGACAAGACGAAGCACGTACCGTAATTGATAATCTTGAAATCTTCTCAGATTTAGCTAACGTTGCTGATGCAAAATCTTTGGTGGTGCACCCTGCAACAACAACTCACCAACAATTGGCAGAAGCAGATTTGCTAGCTTGTGGTGTCACTCCAAATCAAATTCGTATCTCAGTTGGTTTGGAAAACGCAGATGATTTGATTGAAGATTTAAAACTAGCTCTTGATAAAATCTAAGTATTTCAATACAAAATAATTTAACCAGCTCTTTAGCTGGTTTTTTGTTATACTATCCCTATGAAATTTGTTTTTGATTTGGATGGAACCCTATGTTTTGATGGTATGACCATGTCAAAAGACCTACAAAAGGTTCTTTTAACTGCACCAAAATACGGGCATGACATTATTTTTGCAACAGCACGCTCTTACAGAGATTGTCTTAGTATTTTAGAAGGAGAATTGAGAAAGCTGATAGTAGTTGGCTTAAACGGCGGCGAAGTCTTTCAAGATGAACTTTTAGTATCACAATACACAATACCTTCTCCTGCTCTCAGAACGATTGTTAGCTACTGTGATACTTATAATCTCCCTTATTTTATTGATGATACCTTTAATTGTGCTATTCAAAATCCTGAGCAAATCCCTTTTCTTTCAAATGTTGATCCATTAAACAAAGCAAGGATTTTGCCTGTTCATGAACTTAATGAGCCTATCAAAGTTGTTATTCCACTTGTAGAGCATGAAGATATACGTGAAGACCTTATCTTTAATCTAAACAAACTGGAATGTTTAGACCTTAGTTATCATGATATTGAAAGATGTCTTTACATTAATCCTAAAGGTGTGACCAAGGCTAGTACTGTTTTAAACCACTTTGGTAAAGCCTTTGTAGCATTTGGAAATGATCAAAATGATATTTCTCTTTTCAAAAATGCTATATATGGAGTGCAAATTGGTGATTATCCCTACCTAAAAAACTTTGCGGATGAGGTTATTCCTGCAATTAATGCAGTTATTGCTGAAAAAATTAGACTACTGTTTGAAAAGTTCTAAACAAATGCTTAGGCTTATTGCTATATTTACAGTACAATAGTAAAAAAAGTATTGGAGGACAATTAACATGCCAACATTTATTGGAAAACCAGTTACAGTAGCAGAAGACAAACAACTTCAAGTTGGAGATACCTTGCGTGACTTTAACTTAACAGCAGCAGATTTGACGAAAAAATCACTTTCAGAATTCGATGGAAAGAAAAAAGTTATCTCTATCGTTCCATCAATCGATACTGGTATCTGTTCAACTCAAACACGTACCTTTAATAAGGAATTGTCAGAATTAGACGATACAGTAGTTATTACTATTTCAGTGGACCTACCATTTGCACAAGCTCGTTGGTGTGGTGCTGAAGGACTTGAAAATGCCATCATGCTTTCTGACTACTATGATAATAGTTTTGGTAAAGATTATGGTGTCCTCATTGAAGAATGGCACTTGTTAGCGCGTGCAGTTTTAGTGGCAGATGCTGACAATAAGATTACTTATGTCGAATATTTGAACAATATCAATACTGATCCAAACTATGAAGCAGCAGTAGCAGCGGTTAAAAGCTTATAAAATGAGGCTCAGGTCTCTTTTTTATTTTTGCCTTTCTTACAGTTTTTACTTGCAAAAGTATTAGCATCTTGCTATTATTGTATAGCAATACTCAATATGGATAGTAAAATATAAAAAGGAGATTCAATGTCTGAAAAAGAAAGACCTCAACTGATTATCGATTACGAAGCTAACACAGACAAACTTGTTCGTTTAGGCGATGTTGTCGATCAATTTAAAGGAAAAGCTGTCCCTGCTAAGGCAGAACCTGGCGAATTCGCTGTCATTAATCTATCGGATATGACACCCAACGGCATTGCTTACGATGACCTAAAAACATTTTCTGAGGAACGCCGCAAACTTTTACGCTTTCTCTTAGAAGATGGAGATGTGCTTATTGCATCTAAGGGAACTGTTCAAAAAGTTGCCGTTTTCGAAGATCAGGGCAAGCGTGAAGTTGTTGCCTCATCCAATATTACAGTATTACGACCTAAGGAAAAACTCCGTGGTTTCTACATAAAGTTCTTCCTTGAGACCGAAATTGGTCGTGCCTATTTAGATTATGCTGATAAGGGAAAGGCTGTCCTCAATTTATCGACAGCTGACCTCTTGGACATCAAAATTCCTGAGATACCGATTGTTAAGCAAGATTACCAAATTGCGGCCTATCTACGTGGGCGTGCCGATTTCCACCGTAAGATGGTTCGTGCAGAGCAAGAGTGGGAAAATATCCAACACAATGTTACAGAAGCTCTATTTGGAAATTAACCAAAAGCCAGCAAACTAGGATTTGTTGGTCTTTTTTTATTATTCTCGTGTATAATGGAAGTAGTAAATATGTTATTAGGAGGTCATTATGACTACCAACACTATAGATTTATCACAACCTGTTGCAACAATCATTAAAGAGCATCCAGAGGTTAAGGAATTACTGATTGATCTCGGTTTCAAGCCCTTGTCTAATCCAGCTATGCTAAATACTGTCGGTAAGGTGACTAGTTTAAAAGCTGGCTCTAAGTTAGCTAATATTCCCCTAGATAAGATCAAGCAAACCTTACTATCCAATGGTTATGATGTCATCGGAGACTAATATGGAAAACAATCGTATTCAAATACTCAAAGAAATGCTTCTAGATTTACACCATGGAGCCAGTCCTGAGAGTGTTCAAGAGCGCTTCAATCAACACTTCAAGGGAGTATCTGCCCTTGAAATCTCTATGATGGAGCATGAATTGATGTCATCTGAAGATGGGGTTACCTTTGAAGATGTTATGAGCCTTTGTAATGTCCATGCTAACCTCTTTAAAGGAGCTATTGCTGATGTGGAAGTGGCAGACGCTGATCAAGAGGGTCACCCTGTCTATGTCTTTAAACAAGAGAATTTAGCCCTACGTTCAGCTATTCTCCGTATCCGACGTATCATAGAAAATATTAGTAAGCCTGAAAATGAAGATTTTAAATCTGACCTGTTCAATGGACTTAAGCATCAGATGACTCTACTTGGTCAATTCCATAATCATTATACGCGTAAAGAAAAGCTTTTCTTTCCAATAATGGAGCGTTATGGTCATGATTCTCCTCCAAAGGTTATGTGGGGAGTAGACGATGATATCCGAAAACTTTTTAGAGCGGCAGAAGCTAAACTAAAAGAACTTCCAGATGCTGATTTAGAAGAATTTTCAAAGTCTTTCGAAGCATTCTCAGAAGAGTTTGAAGCCATGATTTTCAAAGAAGAGGCTATCTTACTTATGATTCTGCTTGAAACCTTCACGCAAGACGATTGGCTTTCGATTGCCGAAGAAAGCGATGCCTATGGCTATGCAATAATAAAACCTACAGCTGTCTGGAAACCTAAGCGTGAACGTTTTGAGGAGGTAAATGCTGATACATCGCAAGAACAATCTGAACTAAATAGTGACGAACATCTGGACAATACCCGAATTATTGACACTCCCGAAGGGCAGTTCACCATCAGCTTCTCTCCAAAACCAAAAAATGAAACTGTCGTAGATAGAGAAACGACTCAGCCTTTTGGCAATGGTTATCTTTCTGTGGAGCAGGCCAATCTCATTCTCAACCATCTTCCTTTGGAAATCACTTTCGTCAATAAAGACGATATTTTCCAGTACTATAATGATAATGTTCCCGCCAATGAAATGGTTTTTAAACGAACACCTAGCCAAATTGGACGAAACGTTGAACTTTGTCATCCGCCAAAAGTGCTTGATAAGGTCAAGAAAATCTTTGAATTACTGAAGAGTGGGGAGCGTGACCAAGTTCCAATGTGGTTCAAATCTGAACGTTTAGGGAAATTCGTTTATGTTACCTATGCAGCTGTTAGAGATGACAAGGGAGACTTTCAGGGTGTCCTAGAATATGTGCAGGATATTCAGCCTTTCTTTGAATTGGAAAGCGACCTTAATAGAGATATCGATTAAAAAAGCTAGCAGACCTGCGATTGCTTATGACTATAATACTTAAGAGGTTTGAGACTTTGCTCTCTGCCTCTTTATGTTTCTACCTAGCTCTTTAGGATTGCTTTTGCTATAATTAAAAGTATGATTTCAGGAATTATTAATCTAAAAAAAGAGGCTGGGATGACCAGTCATGATGCTGTTTTTAAACTACGCAAAATATTACATGAGAAAAAAATTGGGCACGGCGGAACTCTTGATCCAGATGTTACTGGTGTTTTACCTATAGCGATTGGAAAAGCGACTCGTGTTATTGAGTACATGACTGAAGCAGGAAAGGTCTACGAGGGAGAAATTACCATTGGATTTTCAACAACTACCGAGGATGCTAGTGGAGATGTCGTTCAAACAACTCCGGTTACAGAGTTAGATGAAGAAACCGTCGATATGGCAATGGCTAGTTTTGAGGGAGAAATCACACAAATTCCTCCTATGTATTCAGCGGTTAAGGTCAACGGAAAGAAACTTTATGAGTACGCACGCGCTGGAGAAGAAGTAGAGCGTCCACAACGTCAAGTGACAATTTCCGAATTTGTCCGTACCTCTCCTATTGAATTGGAAAACAATACCGCAAAATTCACCTTCCGTGTTGCTTGTAGCAAGGGGACTTATGTCCGTACTTTATCTGTCGATTTGGGTGCTAAGATCGGCTACGCAAGTCATATGTCTGCTCTTCGTCGAACAGCCTCAGCTGGTCTAACCTTAGATAAGGCACTAACACTCTCACAAATATCAGAAATGGTAGAAGCGGGGGATAGTTCCTTCCTCCTTCCCATCGAATTTGGTGTTCAGGACCTACCAGCTGTTCAAGTCACTGAGGATGATGCTAAAGAAATTTCATTTGGTCGCTTTATTACTATCGATAGCCAAGAACCCTTAGTTGCGGCCTTTTTAGGAGACAAGGTTCTAGCCATCATGGAAAAGCGAAATCAAGTTTATAAACCTAGAAAAGTATTAAGTCAATGAAAATAACTTCTATTAATGATTATAAAGATATCCATCAGGAAAAGGAAACGGTCCTTGTCTTAGGGTATTTCGATGCTCTTCACCGTGGTCATAAGGTCCTTTTTGATAAGGCGCGCCAGATTGCTGATGAAAAACAGCTTGAAGTAGCTGTCCTTACCTTTAATGAGAGTCCTCAACTGACTTTTCAAAGGTATACGGATGATCTCCTCCTTCATATCACAGCACCCAAGAGACGTTGTGATCTTTTTGAAGCCTATGGAACAGATCAGCTTTATTTAACAGATTTCAATAGTGATTTTGCTCGAACAAGTTCAGACGATTTCATTGCTCGTTATATTAAACGTCTAAAAGCCCAAGAGGTTGTTGTGGGCTTTGATTACAAATTTGGACATCATCGAACAGATGCGGACTACCTAGCCCGTAATTTTTCTGGTAATGTTCATGTCATTGAGGAGCAACAAAGCGATGGTGAAAAGATTTCGTCAACACGTGTGCGTCAATTAATACGAGAAGGCAAGGTTAAAGAAGCCAATAAACTCCTTGGCCATGAATTCTCTACACGTGGCATCGTGGTGCATGGTGATGCCCGTGGACGTACCATTGGTTTTCCAACAGCAAATTTAGCACCTATTGATAGGACTTTTCTACCAGCTGATGGTGTCTATGTTGCTGATGTTGTAATTGATGGCAAACATTATCGTTCCATGACTAGCCTAGGAAAAAACGTTACCTTTGGGGGAACAGAACTCCGTCTTGAAGCCAATATCTTTGATTTTGAAGGCGATATTTATGGAAAGACAATTGAAGTTTTTTGGCTGGATTATATCCGTGATATGATTAAGTTCAATAATATCGATGAACTATGTGCTCAACTGGAGGCTGATAAAAAAATCGCGGAAAAATTTTAAGAAAGCGTAGCCAAAACTAATCAAATAATGTATAATGATTAGGAATGTTAAAGTGAAAGGGGTGTTTGCGTGGTAACTTTATTTTTATCACCTAGCTGCACCAGCTGTAGGAAAGCACGAGCCTGGTTGACCAATCATGAAGTTGCTTTTGACGAACACAATATTATCACGAGCCCATTAACTCACGATGAGTTAATGAAGATTTTGTCTTACACGGAAAATGGTACTGAAGATATCATTTCAACCCGTTCAAAAGTCTTTCAGAAGCTGAATATCGATGTGGATGATTTGACCATCAAGGAACTCATTCAATTGATTTCTGAATACCCAAATCTTCTTCGTCGACCTATCATTATGGACACCAAACGCATGCAAATTGGTTTCAACGAAGATGAAATTCGTGCCTTTTTGCCTCGTGATTATAGAAAGCAAGAATTGCGCCAAGCGACCATTCGAGCTGAAATTGAGGGTAACAATGACTAAAGGAAATTATTCCTACCCACTCGATCCATCATGGAGCACTGAGGAAATTACCACAGTGCTTCATTTTTTGAGTCAGGTAGAAAAAGCATACGAGAGCAAGGTTGACCGTGACCAACTCTTGCAAGCCTATACGGCATTTAAAACCGTTGTTCCAGGCAAAGCGCCTGAAAAACAACTAGACAAGGCCTTTGAAGAAGCTAGCGGTTTTTCAACCTATCAAGCTGTCGAAGCTGCTAAAGCAAAAGAAAAAGGATTTGTATCACTTGGAAAATAAACTGATTTTCGCCAAAGAAATCATCAAAGAAGCCCAACAAAAAGCTCAGGAAATCATCCATTCGGCCAATAAAACCATCGAACAGACTATCCGGGATATCCGCGAAAATCAAGCAGAAAAAGAAAAGACCAAAGAAATCCGGCAAAAAATGGAGGCCGAAAAAGAACGGTTACTCTCCGAACAAGCCAGCGCTGAAGAAGAACGGATTCGGAAAAAAATGGAAAAACTGCAAAACCGGGAAAAAAATAAAAAGACCAAAAATAAAGCCTCCGCTTCAACTCCGGCTTCCGAGGGCACCACAACCGAACTCCCTTTACAGAAAGGGGATTTTGTCAGTCTGCCCAACAAAGCCATCGGAGAAATTCTTGAAATCAACGACAAAACTGCGGTTATCGCTTTAGGGAATCTGAGAACGACGGCTAAACTTTCCCAACTGAAAAGAGCATCGGCCAGTCAGGCCAAGAAAGTGGCCCGTACCCAGCCCCAAGCCTCGTATGCCAATATCCGGGAAAATATCAGCCAAAAACGTTTCGATTTCAAACCCGATATCGATCTCCGGGGAATGCGCGGAGAAGAAGCCTTGCAAAAAGTGATCACCTTCCTCGACGAAGCCGTTATGCTCAATTACAAAGAAGTAAGGCTACTACACGGCACCGGGACAGGAGCTTTGCGGCAACTGATCCGTCAATATCTCAGCACCAACCCGCTCGTCGCTTCCTTCGGAGATGAACAAATACAACTGGGAGGCGCCGGAATTACAGTCGTAAAATTAGATATATAATATTGGCATTTAATACATGTTTACTCTAAATGTAGGATTATTCTGTTACCTATTCGTCTGCGGTGTTCGTGTTTGGGAACCCGGTCGCTTCTGTCGGTCGTCTATCTTTTTGTTTCACTGACCGGCGGAACTCCTCACGCCAGAGTTCCAATGGTCCCCGAACACGAACACCTTCTACTGACGTTATCACTTCATGGTAAACTAATCAGGACCTGAAAACCATAAAGTTCAAATAACAGAGCTTTTCAAACCTTAAACCAGAATACTATCTATAAATCAATATTTTGTAAAAGTTTATTCCTATATAAGGAGTCCGATATTCCCACTCCGATAGGCTGCCCCGGAATTTAATTGTAAAAACTTCCTTA
>ENA-ORIC01002443-ORIC01002443.1-human-gut-metagenome-genome-assembly--contig:-NODE-2443-length-14993-cov-5.241083_pt1 | contig 14993 bp, 11 predicted proteins | sample MGYA00243023_ERZ508732 | MGnify/ENA primary metagenome ERZ508732 (study PRJEB26277, sample SAMN04329767) | human gut metagenome | biome: human-associated habitat | host: Homo sapiens | place: USA...
ATTCTACTAACTATACAGATTTTTGTGGCACTAGGACCTAATACGTATCCGGTGGCACAACGACCACAGACGTATCTGGCGGCACAACGACCACTGATGTAAGCGGCGGTACAACGACCACAGACGTATCTGGCGGCACAACGACCACTGATGTAAGCGGCGGTACAACGACCACAGACGTATCCGGTGGCACAACCACCACAGATGTGAGCGGCGGTACAACGACCACAGATGTAAGCGGCGGTACAACGACCACAGATGTATCTGGTGAAACAACCACCACTACCACAACCGGCACTGGTGGCAGCGAAACCACTACAACCACAACGACTGGTACAACCGGCACAATCACTCCAGTTGGTACAACCACACTGGAAGTGGAAGTAAACCCGACAAACTTCTACTTCTCCGTAGATGAACGGGAACTGAAGCCGTCTGATTTGTTCAGCAAGTTCGATATCGTGGATGAAGAAGGTACACACTTCAATGCTCTGGAAGCAGGTGCAGTTACCCTCGACAAGACCACACCGAAGGAAATCTTCGATGCAGAAGGCAAGCCGTACTGCGTAACAGAAGTAAACGCTTACTTCACTGACCCGACAAAGGCAGATGCTGAACCAGTTGCAGCTCCGGTAAATCCGACTGTATACATTGGCGTTAAGGGCGATACCGACCTGAGCGGTCTGGTAGACATACCGGATGCCGTTGCAATTCTGACTTATACTGCAAAGATTGCAGCTAGTCAGGAAAATATTGTCTTCAATGAAGATGAAAATCTGAATAAGTTTGCATTCTTCCTGGCTGATGTAGATACAGAATCGAAGGAAGGCAAGAATGACGGCAATAAGCTGATGACAACGGAAGATGCTGTACGCATTCTGACTTACACTGCAAAGACTGCAGCAGGTCAGGAAGTGACATGGCCGGATGTGATTCCGTCCCTGAAGTCTTTGGAAGGTTCTATCTGGTACGAAGGCTAAGCACTAAAATTTACAGATAAGGTAAAAGTGCGGTGTCTGGAACACCGGACACCGCATAATTTATATTTGAAAGGAAAATAGAAAAATGAAAAGTACATTTAAGAAGGCATTGGCAGCTGTTTCCGCAGCAGCAGTAGTTGCTACTTCTGCCGCTGTTTTCACTGCTGTTCCAGCACAGGCATTGAATACTCCTTCTGTTGGACAGGTTACTGTTACAATGGATGAACTGCAGAGCAGCAATTATCTGGTAACTGTTCCGGTTTATATTGCTGGCAATACAGATGGTTGGGATTCTCTTGCATTTGGTTTGCAGTGGAACGCAGACGAACTCACCTATTCTAAGGGCGTAGCTGGTGCAAGCGTTCTGGGTGCTATGGGTGAAGGTGTTGCAGTAAATACTTCTGGTTTCCAGGTACATCCGCAGGGTATCGGCGGATGGGTTACTTATGCAACCACTCCGACAGGCGATGGCCCGACTTATGTAACTGGTGATGGTGCTATTATCAACATTACCTTTAAGGTAACAGAAAATGCACAGCCGGGTGACATTTACTACATCGACGGTCTGGAACGGTCTTATGACGGTGCTTATGTTCCGAAGATTACTCATGGTGATGAATCTTTGACAGGTGCTCCTTCTCAGGGTTATATCCAGATCGAAGGCGTACAGACCACCACAACTGAAGCTACTACTACCACAACGACTACCACAACAACCACCACTACTACAACGACCACCACAACAACCACTACAACTGCTAAGCCGACTACCACCACCACAACTACCACCACAACTGCTAAGCCGACTACCACCACCACAACTACCACCACAACTGCTAAGCCGACCACAACAACTACTACCACTACTTCTGCTGCAGCAACTACCACCACAAAGGCAGCTACCACCACAAAGGCAGCTCAGCAGACCACTAAGAAGAACACTGGTTCTACCAGCTCTCCGAAGACTGGCAGCATGATTCCGGTTGCAGGTGCTGTTGCAGCAATCGCAGTAATCGGCGGTGTTGCTCTGGTTTCCAAGAAGAGAAAGTAAGAATCTCTGATTCCGAATCATCTTCCGAAGAAAACAGATAAAATTTAAGGAAGTCATCCATTCAATTACAAGTGGGATTGGACAAAATCTTTACAAGTAAAGAATTTGGATTGCGGAAACAAGAGGGCATACTTCGCAAGAAGTGTGCCCTTTTTGTTCACCCCTTTTCTCCTGCCTGCATAAAATGAAGTACACCCATTCTTTGAGAATGGGCGAAAATCCGGAACAAAAGGAGGGAATGCAAGATGCAACAATTGCTGCAAATTTTGGTGGCTGGCGGTGACCGCCGCCAACAATATGCCGCCCAAAAACTTGCCAAGTCGCCGCAGCTTTCCGTGACGACAATCGGATTTTCTCAGTCAGATTCTGAAACATTACCAGAATTTGACGTTCTCATCCTGCCCATTCACACGACAGCCGAATCTGTGCCGTCCAAAAATGGGAACTTGTCGCTGCCCGAATTGCTGTCCCATGTGAAAAAAGGCGGTCTGGTGTGCGGCGGCGTACTCCCCGAAGCTGTTTGCCGGATGTGTCAAGAACAAGAACTGTGTTTTTGCGATTATTTTCAGCGGGAGGAACTCTGTCTGGCAAATGCCGTTCCAACTGTAGAGGGAGCAATTCAAATTGCCATCTCAGAACGGGAAACAGTACTCTGCGGCAGCTCTGTTCTCGTCATCGGCTACGGCAGAATCGGAACAATCATGGCAGAGCGTTTGCAGGGCTTGAAAGCAGATGTCACCGTTGCGGCTCGCAGTTGCAAAGATGCGGAACGCTGTGCTGCAAATGGTCTGAAATGGATGCATCCGTCTGAAATTGCTGCCCGTGCAGGGAAATTTGACTGGTTCTGCAACACCGTTCCAGTCCTGATGCTGGACGAAACAGCTCTGTCCAACATGAAACCAGATGCACTGGTGATTGACCTGGCATCGAAACCGGGCGGAACGGATTTTGATGCTGCAAAACGCCTGCATCGTCATGTCGTCTGGGCGTTGGGGTTGCCGGGAATCACTGCACCGAAAACCGCTGGAGCAATCATTGCGAAAACCATCTTCCATATTTTACAGGAGAGGGGACTCGCAGATGAAGGAAACAATTGGTAAACGCATTGGATTTGCGGTAACAGGGTCGTTTTGCACCTTTTCTGCTGCGTTTGCAGAGGCAGAACGACTGGTGGCGGCAGGTTACAGCTTAACGCCGATTTTCTCAGAACATGCCGCTAGCATTGATACCCGTTTTGGGAAAGCTGTGGAACAACGAAAAAAATTGGAGCAGATTTGTGGAAAACCTGCCCTGTTGACGATTTCAGATGTAGAACCGTTAGGACCAAAAGACCGCTTGGATGCGTTGCTTGTTGCCCCTTGTACCGCCAACACCATGGCAAAACTGGCGATGGGCATCACGGATACCACTGTGACCATGGCAGTGAAATCCATGCTGCGGAACGAAAAGCCAATTATTCTGGCTCTGGCAACCAATGACGCTTTGCGGGCATCGGCGAAAAATCTGGGCTTGCTGTTGAATACGAAAAATTATTATTTCGTACCGTTGCGGCAGGATGCTCCCGTCAAGAAACCATCCTCGTTGGTGGCAGATTTTACCCAGATTCCAGACACCGTTGCAGCGGCTTTGGGTGGACTGCAAATTCAACCAATGTTTATACAAAATCTATAAAATCTAAAAACCACCATGCTATACTATCAAGGAAGTGACCGCCTGTTTCTCCATCACCAAACGGGCGGTTCTTATTTTGGAGAACGGCAGCCGTTCAGCTGTCAAAAAAGGAGTACGAACATATGGCAGGGATTATTTTACAGCAGGCAATTATTATGCTCATTCTGAATGTGGTCGGAATGATTGCATACTACACCGGCATTGTCAGCCGAGAGGGCGGCAAGCAGCTTTCCAATGTCGTGTTGGAAATTGTAACGCCAGTCATCATCGTGCATGCTTACTTAGAGGAGGAATATGATTCCCGTCTGGTCGTGAATTTGCTGCTGACGTTTGTGCTGGCGGCAGCTTCCTATGTCATCGCCATTTTGATTTCCATGTTGTGTTTCCGAGAAAAATCTGCCGGAAAGTTAGCACCGATTGAGCGATTTTCTGCAACATATAGCAACTGCGGCTTCATGGGCATTCCGCTGGCAAGTGCATTGTTCGGGGCAGAAGGCGTTTTCTATGTCACTGCATTCCTGACGATTTTCTTCTTGTTCTCGTGGACACACGGTGTCATGCAGCTGACACAGACCAAGGATTTCAAAAAGGCATTGAAAGTGCTGCGTTCGCCAACGGTCATTGGTATTGCGATTGGGTTGATTCTGTATTTTGTACAGCTTCCAATGCCGGGCTTGTTGATGGATACTATGGGCTATATTTCCGACTTGAATACACCGCTTGCAATGATTGCATCGGGTGTCAGCGTGGCACAGGCAAACTTGTTGGGAGCATTGCGGACAGTTCGGATTTATTGGGTCAGCTTCGTGAAATTGCTGGTGATTCCGCTGGCAGTCATGGCAATGTGCCTCTGCCTGCCGTTTGTATCTATGGAAGTGCGGACGGTTGTTTTGCTGCTGACAGCTGCTCCAGCTGCTGCAATGTGCACATTACAGTGCCAAGTACATGGCTTAAATGACATTTATGCTTCTCAAATTTTTGCAGCAACAACGATTCTCTCTATGGCAACCATGCCACTATTAATTCAGATTTTCAGTATGTTAACTTAAAAAGAGCGGAACAAACATGAACATTTTCCCTATTTTTCAATAAGATGTAAATTTTCATCAGAAAGTCTCCACAGAAACTTGCAAAATCCGGTTGAAATTGTTAAAATAATAGTATTGATTTAAATCGATAAAAGATTGCATCAATAGAAAGAAAGGAAATTGTGAATTGAGGGGGAGCGAATCCGCAATGTGGAAACCAGTCATTGCCCGACAGATGGAACGAAAGTGGATGTATTTGCAGGTATTGCAGCTGATTCAGCAATACGGAGCAATTTCTCGTGTGGAGATTGCCAACAAACTGCATATGACAAGAGCATCCGTGACGCTGCTGATTCATGAGATGATGGAAAAGGGCGTTTTAGAAGACATCGGAACCTGTCCAACCTCGGAGGGAAAAGGCAGAAGAAAATTATTGATGGATGTGCATCCTTCTCGTTGGCTGCTGATTGGTATTTCCATTCAGGGAAATCATTTGGTGGTTGGACTGACAACCTTGGGCATGAATACGCTAGAAAAGCAGTGCATTCCGTTTCCAGTGCTGCAGGCTTCATGGGTATCTGTGCAGGAACAAATGATTATAACGGTTCGCCAGATTTTGAAGAGCAACTATATTGAGGAATCGCAAATTTTGGGCTTGGGTGTTGGATGGATGCCCAGCGTCTTGCAGCACTTCTTTCCGGATGCAACTAGGCAGGAACAACAAATGGCAGAATTGCAGCAGATATTAACAGATGCCCTGCACGTTCCGGTCTTCTGGGGAAATGCATTGCCGTCTATGGCAGTATATTGCCTGTATCAGAAACCAAAGCAGGAAATTATTGCGTTATTCTGTGCAGATGGGGCAGATTATTATGTTTCTATCGTCTGTCGCTCGCATGTCATGGAATGCCTGAATGATAAGCCGATTTCTATGCAGGGATTGCCGCTTTCTCCAAATCAAACTGTGGGCGACTTGCTGACGCCAGTTGCATTGCAGCAGCGAGTGAAGCCGTATTATAGTGCGGAGCAAACGCCAGTCTTGTATGACCTGACAGGTGGAAAGCTGGAAACGATGACGCTGCCGGATTTGTTTACTGCAGCCTGTGCAGAGGGTAAGGACTTTGACCCGATTCTGTCAGACTTGATGGAAGAGATGATGCAGCAGTTCTGCCAGTTCTGGAGCAGCATTCTGGTGATGTATCCGATTGAGCAGCTTTATTTGTATCGCCCTGATTTTACCTTGCCGCACTGGCAGGAAATTTATCGGTATGCGAAGCAATATATGAAGCCGGAATTGGCTGCAAAGTTATCCTGCGGGGATTTGACGGAAAAATGTCAGTATGCAGGCGGTGTGTTTTATGCATTGGACGGCGGTATTTTTAAGCTTTGTACCGCAGAAGAACAAAAAACATCGGAATAAAAATAAGATTTCATAGAGAAAACAGTCGATTTGCTGGAAAACAGACCTGCTGTTTTCTCTTTTTTTAAAATTTTTGTTTTTTCTACACGAACACTTGCAAGCGAGAGAAAGGTATGTTATAATAAGACCGTAGCAAATTTGCAGGGTTCGACAAAAACCGTGCACATGGAAGATTGCAGAAAGGAGTAGAATTTCCGGATGGGAATTCACACGCAAACAATGAGATTACAGGAAAAAAGTCGTGCAGAGTTGGAGGCATTTCAGGCAGAATGTCAGCAGGCATACAAGCAGTTTCAGGCAGAAAATCTGAAACTGGATATGTCCAGAGGCAAGCCGGCACCGGCACAGTTGGAACTGAGCATGGATATGATGGATTGCCTGAAGAAGGGCGATTATCGGGCTGAAAACGGTCTGGACTGCCGGAACTATGGGGTTCTGGATGGACTGCCGGAAACAAAGGCATTCTTTGCACCGATGCTGGGCGTAAAGCCGGAAGAAATTATTGTATACGGAAACTCCAGCCTGAACATTATGTACTGGGTAATGTCTGTTGCAATGACCAACGGTGTTTTGGGTGGCACACCATGGGGCAAACTGGATCATGTGAAGTTCCTGTGTCCGGTTCCGGGATATGACCGCCATTTTGCAGTAACCCAGTTCTTTGGTATGGAACTGATCAATGTGCCGATGAACGAAGATGGTCCTGATATGGACATTGTAGAAAAGCTGGTTGCAGAAGATGACAGCATCAAGGGAATCTGGTGTGTGCCGATGTACTCCAATCCGGGCGGGGTTGTATATAGCGATGAAGTGGTAAAGCGGTTTGCAGCACTGAAGCCGAAGGCAGCAGATTTCCGGATTTTCTGGGATAATGCATACTGTGTACACCATCTGGTTGACAATCCGCCGGTACAGGCAAACCTGCTGGAAGAAGCAAAGAAGGTTGGCAACGAAGATATTTGCTATATGTTCGCATCCACTTCTAAAATCACCTTCCCGGGCAGCGGAATTGCAGTAATGGCAGCTAGCGAAAGAAACTTGGCAAGCCTGAAGAAATCCTTGGGCTTTGCAACGATTGGTTTTGATAAGATGAACCAGCTGCGGCATCTGCGGTTCTTTGGCGGTAAGTTTGAAAATCTGCTGGAACACATGAAGAAGCACAAGGCGTTGATTGCTCCGAAGTTTGCAATTGTTGTCAACACACTGGAAAAGGAACTGGGCGATTTGGGCATTGCAACTTGGTCGAATCCAAAGGGCGGCTACTTCATCTCCTTCAATCAGAAGGGTTGTGCAAAGCGGATTGTACAGCTTTGTAAGGATGCTGGTGTCGTTCTGACGGGTGCAGGGGCATCGTTCCCATATGGCGTAGACCCAGAAGATGAAAACATCCGGATTTCTCCGACATTCCCAACCGAAGAAGAACTGCAAAAGGCAATGGATGTCTTTGTATGCAGTGCAAAGCTGGCAGCAGCAGAACAGTTGCTGGCTGACTAATTAGAACAGAAAAACGATAAAAATAACACCGCTGCGGATGGCATTACAACCTCCGCAGCGGTGTTTTGTGTTTCAGAATGATGAAATGATTGATTTTACTGTTTGCATTCTGCCTGAACAGCTTCAAATTCTTCTACCAGTTCCTGTTCTGGTGCTTTTGTCAGCAGTGAAACAATAACAATGGCAGCCAGAGCCACGATAAAAGCTGGCAGCAGTTCATATAGATCCCATGCTCCGCCCAGCGGACGAACGAGGAACTTCCATACAAATACCATGATACCGCCGGCAACCAGCCCAGCCAAAGCTCCCCACTTGTTGGAACGCTTCCAGAACAGGGCACACAGCATAACAGGCCCAAAAGTTGCACCAAATCCAGCCCATGCAAAGGATACGATATGGAAAACAGAGCTGTCCGGATTCCATGCGATACCGATGGAAATCACAGCGATAATCAGCAGAACGGCACGGGCTGCCAGCATGGCAGTCTTTTCCGAAAGCTTGATGCCGAACACGCCTTGCAGCAGGTTTTCTGACATACTGGAGGATGCTGCCAGCAGCTGAGAGTCCGAAGTAGACATCGTGCAGGCAAGAATTCCGGCAAAAATCAGACCAGCAAACAATGCAGCCACAACGCCATGTTCACTAATCAGCGTTGCAATCTTCATGATAACGGTTTCAGACTCTGCACTGAAATTGTCCGGATTGTCGCCCAGTACGGAAATTGTACTGTTGGTCATCAAGGTTTTTCCAATGAAACCAATCAGAATGGCAATGCCCATGGAGATGACAACCCAGATAGAGGCAATTCTACGGGAAGTCTTGATTTTTCTGCTGTCCTCAATTGCCATGAATCGCAGCAGAATATGCGGCATTCCGAAATAGCCAAGTCCCCAAGCCAAGGTAGAACAGATGGTCAGAATGTTGTACGGCTTTGCGGAATTGGTTGTAATATCATAGGTGTGGTTGAAGGAAAGATAGCCCGGCAGAGCCTTTGCATTTTCCATGACAACGTCAATACCGCCAGCCTTGACAATGCCAAAGACAACTACCATGACCAGTGCAACGGTCATAATAATACTCTGGAGCAGGTCGGTTGTGCTGGCAGCCAAAAATCCGCCGATGCTGGTATAGGCAATGATGATTACAGCACTTAAAATCATCGCAGCGTGATAATTCATCCCGAACAGCGTCTGGAACAGCTTTCCGCAGGCGGAAAAACCAGATGCAGTATATGGCACAAAGAAAATCAAAATAATGATAGCAGAAATGCCCATCAGGAAATGTTTGTTATCGTGATAGCGGTTCGAGAAAAAGTCTGGAATTGTAATCGAGCCGTTGTGCTGAGAATAAATTCGCAGCCGTTTTGCGACGAACAGCCAGTTGAGATATGTGCCGATTGCCAGACCAATGACTGTCCAGCCGACATCGGCGAACCCAGTCAGCAGTGCCAGACCTGGCAAGCCCATCAGCAAATAGCTGCTCATGTCAGAGGCTTCCGCACTCATGGCGGTGACGATTGGCCCCAGCTTTCTGCCGCCTAGGTAGAAATCGCTGGTGTCTTTATTTTTTTTGGATGCGAGAATGCCGACTACAATCATTAAAATCAAGTATGCAACGATGGTAATCAACATACAAATGAGGTTGGATTTCATGAATTTGATACTCCTTTATTTTTCCGGTTGATGATGGGGTGAGGCAGGTTTATTTCTGGTTTTCCTTTTTCCAGTCCAGAAATTCTTCATAAGTGCCTTGTCTGTCCAGACAGCCGTCTGGTGTGATTTCAATGATGCGGTTTGCAACCGTCTGCAAAATTTCGTGGTCGTGTGAGGACAGAATGACAACGCCCTTGAATGCGGTCAAGCCATTGTTTACAGCCGTAATGCTTTCCAAGTCCAGATGGTTGGTCGGGCGGTCTAACAGCAACACGTTAGAATGATACAGCATCATTCGAGAGAACATGCAGCGGACTTTTTCCCCACCAGACAAAACCTTGACCGGCTTATAAATATCATCGCCGGAGAACAGCATTCTACCGAGGAAGCCTCGGAGATAGGTTTCAGTTTCATCTGTTTTGGAATACTGCCGAATCCAATCCAAAATGGAAAGGTCACAGTCGTTGAAATAAACAGAGTTATCCACAGGGAAGTAGGAAGTCGAAGTGGAAACGCCCCACTTGAATGTACCTTCGTCTGGCTGTTCTTCTTCCATTAGGATTTTGAACAGCATGGTGATTGCCTGTTCACTTTCACCGATGAAGGCAACTTTGTCCGTACGGCTCAGGGTAAAGCTAACATTGTTCAGCAGTTTCACGCCGTCTACCGTCTTGGAAATGCCGTTGACCTGTAACACTTCTTTTCCCAGTTCCCGATCCATGTCGAATCCAATAAATGGATAGCGGCGGCTGGAGGCTGGCAGCTGTTCCACAGTGAGGTTGTCAAGCAATTTCCGGCGGGAGGTTGCCTGACGGGATTTGGATTTGTTGGCAGAGAACCGCTCGATAAAGGTTTTGAGTTCCTTAATCTTTTCTTCGGTCTTTTTGTTTTGCTGGCGAATCATCCGCTGCATCATCTGGCTGGACTCATACCAGAATTCATAGTTGCCGACATACATTTTAATTTGCGTATAGTCGATGTCAACGATGTGCGTGCAGACGTTATTCAAAAAATGGCGGTCATGGGAAACCACAATGACCGTTCCGAAATATTCAGAAAGGAAGTCTTCCAGCCAGGTAATGGCATCAATGTCCAAATGGTTGGTCGGTTCGTCCATGAGAATGATGTCCGGATTGCCGAACAGTGCCTGTGCGAGCAGGATTTTCACCTTTTCGTTACCGGAGAGGTCGCCCATGGTCTGGTACAGCAAATCTTCGGAAAGTCCCAGTCCTTGCAGGAGCTTGGAAACATCCGATTCCGCTTCCCAGCCGTTCAGTTCTGCAAATTCGGCTTCGAGTTCCGCCGCATGGTTGCCGTCCTCTTCGGAGAAGTCCGGCTTTGCATACAGGGCATCTTTTTCCTGCATGATGGCATAGAGCCGTTCATTGCCCATAATCACCGTGTCGAGAACGGTGTAGGCATCATAGGCGAAGTGGTCTTGCTTCAAAACGCTCATCCGGAGTTCTTTCGGGATGGTAACTTCTCCGGTTGTGGGTGGCAAAACACCGCACAGAATTTTCAGGAACGTGGATTTTCCGGCACCGTTTGCACCGATGACCCCATAGCAGTTTCCGGCGTTGAATTGCAGGTTGACGTTCTTAAAGAGGGTGTCGCCGCCGAATTGGAGGCTGACGTTGGATACAGTAATCATGAATACTCCTTTCAAAATACGAAATCAATATGATTAGTATAGCATATCTGCGGGGGAAATGCAAGCAAAGCGGCGATTTTTTCGACAAATGCCGCCTGCTTGACAGATTTTTTAGATTGTGCTATGCTAACAGAAAAAGGGAGATGATTTTGTGATACGTCCCAATACATCGGAACAAAAACGAATTTTGATACTTTTGAGCATTGTCATTGGACTATTGCTGATTGGAATTGGATGTTTTGGGATTCTGCTGCATCAGAAATCTGCACAAGAACCGCAGCATTCCACAACGGTTTCTGCAGTGTCAACAGATTCTACTACAACGGAATTGGAGATGAAAACGCAAACGACCACTGTTTCAACAAGTATGACAAGCACAACCACTGCAACCACTGTTTCAATCACTATGGAAACAACAACCATCACAGTTTGTGCAGAGTTGGCAACCATTTTGGACAACAATGGTTATACCTTGTCTGACTTGGGGGACAGCAAACAGCTGATTGCTGTGGTTTCGAGCGGTTGCTCTGCGGTTGTCTATGGATTTTCAGCAGGAGAACAGGGCTGGCAGATGGATTTTGTATCCAATGGCTGCGTGGGAACAAATGGCGTTTCTGCGAACAGTCGAGAGGGGATCTCTTGCACGCCAAAAGGGCTGTTTTCGTTGGGGTTTGCCTTTGGAACAGACCCACTTACAGATTTATCCATTCCATATCGGCAGTTAAACGAGAATTGTTACTGGGTGGATGACCCGGCTTCTCCGGTCTATAATCAGTGGCAGGAAACAACAGAAATTAATTGGAACAGTGCCGAACATCTGATTGATTATGCAAGTAGCTATCATTATGCCGTGGTGGTGAATTATAACTGTGATCCGATTGTTCCCGGAGCAGGTTCAGCCATTTTCCTGCACTGCACCGCAGGAGCATCCAGTACTGCCGGATGCATTGCCGTTCCAGATTCGCAGATGTGGGACATTCTGCATTGGTTACGGGAAGAAGATTTGCCGTTGATTTTAACATCCTGATACATCATCATACACACAACAAAAAAGCCCCGTATCCGTTGGAAAATATCCGCAGGATACGGGGCTTTTTCTGTACAAAATTTTGTTAGGTACTTAGTCTACGGTTACGATTTCGCCGTACAGTTCTCTCGGAGCAGATACTGCATTGGATTCATCAGTATCAATGTGCATTGCCAGTGCATAAGAATCAGAAACACGGCAAACAACATCGCCCAGGATTGCCTTTCTGCCGTCTGTATCCAGACGAACCCATACAACGTCCTTATCCTTTACGCCCATTTCTTCAGCGTCTGCCGGAGTCAAATGGATGTGACGCTTTGCAACGATAACACCTTCAGAAATTTCGATTTCGCCTGCTGGGCCAACGATCTTACATGCACCAGAACCAGCAACATCGCCAGATTCCCGAATCGGAGCAACAATGCCAATAGAACGAGCATCGGTTGCAGAGAGTTCTACCTGATTTGCCTTCCGGAACGGGCCGAGGATGGAAACATTCGGCAGGGACTTCTTCGGGCCTACGATGGTAACCCGTTCTTCACTTGCGAACTGTCCCGGCTGAGAGAGCATTTTCTTAACGGTCAGTTCCTTGCCTTCGCCGAACAGGGTTGCAAATGCTTCTGCGGTCAGATGAACGTGTCTTGCAGATGTTTCTACAATAAATTTCTTTGCCATGGGAAAAACCTCCAATGATTTGATTGTTCCCTATCATTGTACTACTTTTTTGTAGTTTCGTCAATAGAATTTTGGAAATTTCGAGAAAAAGCAAGGTTTCCTTTTTGTAAAAAAATTCGCCGCTGGAAGATTCCGGAGAACTTCCAGCAGCGGATTTTCAAAAAGAAAATGTTTGATTATTCTGGAATATACGGGAGGTCATCAATTAAACGAACAACGAACCGCATGAGGTATGTGGTATCATCTTCGTTCAGATTGCTGTCTTTATCCAAGTAGCAGTTTGCATTTGCCCGTGCGGTATCCGACAATACAACCATTCCAGCCAGATACTTGTTTAATAGAATTGCATCGGTCAAAGATACAGCACCATCCAAATCAACATCCCCATAGAAGATGTCAGGGTCAATGATTGTGGAGGTTTCTGTTGTGACTGCGGTTGTAATTTCTGTTGCTGGTGTAGTGGAGCTTGCTGTAGTCGTTGCCGGAGCAGTGGTTTCTGCGGTTGTTTCTTCTGTGGTTTCAGCAGTGGTGGTAACTGTCGTTGTAGTAGTAGTTGTGGTAGCTGTTGTGGTGGTAGTTGTAACCGGGTTGTCATCCGGGGTTGTGCCGTCTGGTTCTGTACCCCAAATCAGGGTGTCCCCATCATACATTGTGATATATGGGGTATCTACCATCGCATCTTCGCCGCCCTGTGTCAGACCCTGGAACGAATAGTCGTTGGAAGCATCCCAAACGCCTTGAATGTTGTCCGGAATGGAGATACGGAACTGGCATTCGGAGCGGTGTTCAGATTGTCCGGTCGGCATGACAACGCTGCCATCTGCGAACGAAAGCTTGACATAATAGATGTTATCCTTGTAGTGAATCGGGTCGGAAATGGTCATCTTGCCTTCATCGGAAGCATGCTGGTCGTAGCCGATTCTTACAGAAACGTCGTCAATGGAATAACCAGCGTCAACCAGTTCGGAGATGTCGAAATAATAGTTGTAGGAGAGGTTTTGAATGACTCTTGCCGGCCATGCGGAATGGTTCATGGCAAAAGCTTTGATTTCGGTATAGCTGCCAGCAGCCTGGTTGATGGATGCCCGCATAAAGAATTCTGTCCACTTCGGGGTTTCAGTTGGCGGGAAATCTGGATCACTGCTGCCGCCGTATTTCTGTACCATTGCACAGAGTGCAGCGGTATAGCCAGCGTTGTAGTCGATGGCAACTTCGGTATACTGATAATCGCCGATTTTATCGGAGTATTTACCGGTCTGGTCAGGGCCGCCAACCAGTGCACCATACAAAGTGTGTGCGTGCGGCTTTGCATCTTCGCCCTCCGTCTGTCCGATGTTGCTCCACTTGTCGTTCCATGCACCGGAAGATGTTCTGTGGTGCCATGCCTGCGGATACTTGTCGCCCATGCCAATAACATAGCTCATATCAAGGTCATTGTCGCCGAATGCATAATTCATGGTAGAATCCGCAAAATCGGTGTATTTTGTTGCAGCGGCTGCATCGTCTGCAAACAGTTCGTCTGCTGCAACATATGCCAGGAATGCAGTAGTGGTTGCGTGACGCATAGAACCCCACTGGAACAGCCATGCCAGACCGTCCGGTGTGTGTGCAATTTGCTTGCCGCCGTAACCCGTTGTCCAGTATTCCAGATGTTTCCGGAACTGTTCTTTCCACTGGCTGTCGCCAGTATTCATTGCATAAAGCAACATACCGCCCTGCATGGTGTCATCCCAGCAGTGCCCCCAAGTATATTTCATTTCAGAGGATTGTTCTTCCTTGCCCAGATTCGGGATGTAATCGGTCTTGCACAAATCCAGATAGGATTGTTCACCGGTTGCCCGATACAGCCAGTTTGCAGCAAAGAACAGGTCGTCATAGAATGAGCTTGGCTTATAATACTTATGTTCTTCAGTGTCATCGCCGATGGAGCGATTTTTGTCAGCCCGTTCAAAGCAAGCCTTTGCGTGTGCCAGATAGTTGTCTGCACGGTCTGGGTCGGAATCCTTGAAGCAGAGATAACCAACAGCAAGAGCCGCTGCCATCTGTCCTTCAATACAGCTATCGTTGCAGGTGTAATACGGCCGTTCATCTTCGCCTTTCATCAGCTTGAACTTCCGCATATAAACTTCCGCAGAACCCCACCATACATGGTCGAATGCACCATCGCCAATCATGTAAACGATTTCATCGCCCAAATCACAGCTTGCAACGTAATCCAATGCCCAGGCAAGGTTGTTCTTGTATTCAGTCAGTTCGCCGATTTCCTTGACACCGTCCTGATATTCCAGCAAGCCCCAACCCAGCATGGTTGCAGCATAAGCATTGGTCAGTGTGAATTTCAGGT
>ENA-ORIC01002446-ORIC01002446.1-human-gut-metagenome-genome-assembly--contig:-NODE-2446-length-14978-cov-3.205355_pt1 | contig 14978 bp, 9 predicted proteins | sample MGYA00243023_ERZ508732 | MGnify/ENA primary metagenome ERZ508732 (study PRJEB26277, sample SAMN04329767) | human gut metagenome | biome: human-associated habitat | host: Homo sapiens | place: USA...
CTGTATGGAACAGCAGCCCCCGCCGGCACTCGATGTAACCGACCGGATCGGCCACGGCGATGCCCGACCGCCGGAGCCGCAGCGAATAGTCATAGGAACGTCGGGCTTTGGTCGGCCGGAAAAACGTATAGACCCACCGGTTCAGGCGCAGCGGTACGGCGAAACGCTTGACGACAAACTCCTCGCCCGCCACCCGCTCGCACCAAAGCGTATTGCGGTCGTCGCGCAATACCTCCCCGCAAACGCCCTGCGCAGGCAATTTCCGCATCCACGAAGCCAGACGGCCGTATTTTTCCGACAAGATGATTTTCATTCGTTTTTCGTCTTTTTCCTGTAATTCGTCACAAAAATAACGATCGGAGGATGCGCTTCTTGTCCATATGGCGGGCAATAACATTCAATAAGTCGAATAAAGGAGCTCAATCCTCCTATTATGCGAGAAAAAGTTATTACTTTTGGCGAAATTCAACATTATTATGGAAGAAATCCTCCAACAAATTCCAGTGACTCCTCAACAGGATTCCGAACGGCCGAACTCCGCTTCGTTCTGGCTGCTGCATCTCACGAGTTCCTCGATGGAATTCACCGAATCCGACTATCTGCCGCACGAGTTGAATACCGGAGGGTTCTGTATCTGCCTGCGAGGGAAAAGCCGCGTCACGCTCAACCAGCACCGCTGCTACATCCAGAAGGGCGACCTGTGCGTCTTCTTCCCCCGAATGCTCATGCAACTCGACGACCACAGCGACGATTTCGAGGCCTACTGCATCGTCCCCGAGATCGACGTCACACGCGAAGTGCAGGTCCCTTCGGCGACCTCGCTGTTCCTCTACATCAAAGACCATCCCAGTATCTCGCTCGACGATACGACTTTCCGGCGGATGCTCAAATACTGCCGCATGTTCAGTGAATTCGAACGGAACGGCCACCCCTACCGCGACCAGATCACCCTCCACATGTCGATGATGCTCTACTACGAAATCTTCCACATCTATCAACACGGCAAACCGCTGGCCATGAGCGCCCAAACGCGGCAGGAGAGCATGTTCCGCGAGTTTCTCTTTCTGGTCTCGCAGCACTACGTCCGCGAGCGCGAAATCGGGTACTACGCCGACCAGATCTGCGTGACGCCCAAATACCTCTCGTCGGTAGTACGGACCGTATCGGGCAACAGCGCGGCGTGGTGGATCAACCACACGGTCATCATGCATGCGAAAAATCTGCTCAAAACCAATCACCAGCTCACCATTCAGCAGATCTCCGACAAACTCAATTTCCCCAATCCGTCGTTCTTCGGCCAGTATTTCAAACGCCGCGTGGGAATGACGCCCAAAGAGTTCCGCCGCAAAGCCTACTGACGGTGGCACCGCATCTTCCGCCGGCATTCATGCGGATACCGACGAAAAAAGAGAGCCGGACGAATCGGATTCGTCCGGCTCTCCCATTCCAAGCAGCACGCTACTTCTCCTTCACACAGCGCACCGAGTTGCCGTAGGCCGTCGCCCCCTGGCGGTAGCGCCCCCAGTCCGACGTCACGTAGACCTCGTAGCCGTAGCCGTTGGAAGCGTCGGCCGACGCCGTCCAGTAGACGCCGATATGGCCGCAGTTCGTCAGCGGCGTGTTGATCGTCAGAATCCCGACGAAGGGGAAGAAATCGCCCGTTCCGCCGATCCACGCGCGGCCGTTGCCCTCGAACGGGCCCCACTGAGTATCGACGTTCACCCCCGTCGACATGTCGCCGGCAGCCGTCGCAAAAGCCCCGTCGGGCGGCACCATGTACCCCAGCGGACAGGGATCGAAAATAGTCTTGTAACCCGACGACATCTTATTTCCGCCCCACAGGTCGGCCTCCTTCAACGCATCGTTGGTCGGCGTCACGTACCACGACGAACCCGAATACTGGTAATAGGTTTTCAGGAACTGCGTCGGATGCCGTACGGCATTCTCGATATTGCCCGGAGCCTCCGTCAACAACTGCTGTCGGACGCCCGTATAGGCCCACTCGGCCGTGCCGTCGCCCACCTGGTGATTCTCGACATTGGCCTCCGTCACGTTCCCTGTCGTATAGGGCGCCGACGAAGGCAGGAACGGATCCTTGCGTCCCCACTGATAGAAGAGACCGCGGTTGGCCACGTCGCCCGGCGTATTGTTCAGCGCGCCGAGGTTGCGATCCATCCACTCGTAGCCGTTGGCGGCCGTCAGCGTCACCTCGCGGTCCGTCACCCAGATATGCCAGCTCCAAACGATCTCGCCCGAAAAATCGCGCAGCGCGATCACCGCATTGCCCTGCTCACGGCCCGTCGTGAACCAGATACGGCCGTTGCGGTAAACCGGTTCGCCGTCGATCACGTCGCGGCTGCGCGTCTTGTCGGCATCGAAAACCGCCTCCCACAGCAGCTCGGCCGCCACCCCTTCGTCGAGCAGCAGGCCGTGCTTGTCGATGTATTCCGAATTGCCGTCGCCCAAGCCGTTGCCCTTGATCGAGGCGTCGAAGACGTACGACGCACCCGTCGACGCCATGTAGCAGTTGGCCGTACCGAGTGCCGACAGGTTCGTGGCGCCGGTTCCGTACTGCATCACGCGGATTTCGCACGTCAGCGACGGGTCGTCGATGCTGGAAACCGTCACCACGGCCGTCTGCGCTTTCGTCGACAACGACTCTCCGGCCGTTATCGTCAGCAGGTTCCCCTCCTTCCGGTTCGACAGCCAACCTGCGGCGTCGGTCGTAACCTTCCACTCGCCGCAGTTGGTGTCGATCACCACGGTTCGCTGCCCGCCGTCGGCCGACAGGGCGAAGATTCGCGTCGAGGCCGTCAGGTAGAGCTCGGGCTCGGCGGCGCGGTATTCATCGTCCGTGTCGCAACCCGCCAGCAACATGCCGGCCGCAAACGATGCGGCATATATCCACGTTTTCGCCAGTCCGACCGGCCTGCGCCGCGCTTGTGCGGGCTGCGCCGCGGTGGGAAACGGACGAACGATATTCGACCTTTTCGTCAAGCCGAGTGCCGAGCCGAGCTCGCTCGAACGCTGCCGTGGCGAGAAAAGGAGCTTGATAATGAACTTTTTCATCTTGCTTTCCATTAACTGTTTCACTTATTTCCACGCCGTCGGCATCGCATCGTAATCGCTCAGGCCCGTGCAGCCCGCGAAACAATCGGTGGCGTTGGTGTTCGTAACGGCCGTGAAGCCGAGTGCCGCGGTACGTTCGTAAAGGTGTATCTTCCGGCCGTCGATCTGCGTGAAGGGCGACTCGCCCGTCAGCGCCGAACAATTCTTGAAGGCGGTCTTCGCGGTCTTGATCTTCTTGTTGTTGTCGAACAGTCCGGCCGGAATCGACGTAAGCCCCGTACAACCCGAGAAGACCGACGTGATCGTCGCCAGCTCGGCGTTCTTCGCAAAGAGCCCCGCGGGCAGCGATTTCAGTCCCGTACAGTCGATGAAGGCCGACGACACGGAAGTCATGGCCGCACACTCCGCGAAGAGCCCTTCGGGCAGCGATTCGAGTCCCGTACAGCCGTTGAAGGTGTTCGAGAAGGTCTTGATCTTGGTCTGTCCGGCGAACAGGTCGTCAGGCAGCGACGTCAATCCCGTACAATCGGTGAAGGTGTTGGCGAATCCGGTCGCCGCGACGGTCGCGAACAACCCCGAAGGCAGCGACTGGAACGTCTTACACCCTTCGAACGTACTCGTGAAGGTGAAGTTTCCCGTGGCCGAGAAGGTGGCGAACAGGTCGTCGGGCAGCGTCCGCAGCGAGGAGCAGCCCTCGAAGAGGTTGTTGCCGTTCTTGATGCTCGTCGTGTGGCCGAACAGTCCGCTCGGGATCGAGGCGATCGACGCGCACTCGGCGAAAATCGACGCGACGTTGGAGACGTCAGGACAGGAAGCCAGCAGATCGGAGGGTATGGATGTCAGTTTCGTGCACCCCTTGAAAGCCTGCGAGAAATCGGTACACTTGGTCATCGTCGAGAAGAGTCCGCGCGGAATCGAGCCGATCGGGCAGTCCTGGAAAACGGCCGAACAGCTGGTCACGCCGACTTGCCGCGCGAAGAGACCGGCCGGAATCGTCTCGATCCCCGCACCGCTGAACGCCCCCTTGAAGGTCGTCACCAGCGTATTGTTGAAGAAGATCAGTTCGGGTATCGATTTGAGCGCCGTGCACATGCGGAATACCTGCGAGAAACTCGTCACCGCCGGACACCCGCCGAACAGGTCGGCCGGAACGATCTCCAGCGCCTTGCAACTGTCGAACAGCGAGGTCATGACCGTCACGTTCGGGCAATTCTGGAACAGCGTGGCCGGAACCGACCGGATGGCCGTATGGCCGAATACCGAGAGGAACGTCTGCGCCTTGGTGTTCGTCTCGAACAACCCTGCCGGAATCTCGGTCAGCAGCCCTTCCGCCTCCTTGTTCACCTGCGAACCCACATAATAGAAGGTCTGGCTGAACGAAGTCGCTTCGGTATTGTAGTAGAAGAGTTTTTCGGGAATCTCCGGTATGCTGTGGCAGAAATGGAACGTCGAGGTGAAGTCGGTCGCCCGGGTAGCGTTGTCGAACAGCCCCGCAGGAATGGCGCCGAGCGTCTGGCAATCGTAGAACGCTTCGTTGAAAGTCGTCACCCCGTCGAACGAATGGGCCGTATCGGAGGGAATGCTTTTCAGGTTCATGCAACCGTTGAAGGCATCTTCCATCGACGTGAGCCCCGTCTGTCCCCATTGGAGCACCTCTACCACATAGCTCTTCTCACCGGCCGATTTCAATGCCGTCACCTTGCCGCTCACCTCCACGTCGTAACTGCCGGCCGTAGCGTAGACGTGCGTCGGATTCGCCGTCGTGACGGTCTCGACCGTACCGTCGCCCCAGTTGATCTCGGCATCGACCTCGCCGGCGATCATCGCCGTGGCCGTCGCATTGTCGGAAGGAATCTCGAACTTCCAGCGCAGATATTTGTCGTTGACGCCCATCTGGGTGATCGCCACTTCCAGCGACGCCGTATTCTCGCCGACGCCGGTCGTCAGGCTGATGTTCTCCGTCCGCCCCTGTTCGCCGTCGTAGGGGTCGACCGTGACGGTCAAGACGTCGTTCTCGCGCGTGACGGCGAACCACTTCGCATCGGCCGCATGGTTCCACTCGAAGTTCGAAGATACGGCGATCGTCTTCGTGCCGCCCCGATAGTCGAACGACAGAGCCTCCGGCAGCGCCCTGACGAAGGCCCTGCCGTCCTGCTCGACGACGACCGTCTCGCTGATGCTCCGATCGCCGTAGCCCGCCGTCAATTTCACTTCGACCTGCCGCGATTCCGACGAAGTATTCTCGTCGGCCGTAAAGACCAGCTTGTCCTGCCGGCGCTCGACCAACATCCAGTCGCACGACTGGGTGAACTCCCAATCCTCATAGTTGCAGGCGATTTCGGTCGAAGCGCTCAGCAGCGATCCGCAGGCCGGAATCAGCACCCGATTGGGCGTCGCCACGATTTCGGGCGTTCCGGCCGCGTTCTGCACGACCTCCACCGTCCACGTCCGCGCGCCGGACCCTTCGCCCGCCGTCACGACCACCTCGGCGGCGGGTTCCGACGCCTCCTCGTTCCGCTGGACGCGGAGCGTCAGCGTACCGTCGTATTCGTTCTGCTCCACTGCGAGCCACGCCTCGTTGTCGTTGGTGTAGCTCCATGTCTCGGCATTGGTCTCGACGGAGAATACGACCTCGCCGCCGGGCGTCTTGAAGCGCAACGTTCCCCTCCCCTCCTGTGCCGAATAGAGCGGGTTGTCCGACGTCACGCTGAGCGTCGTAGCCTCCGGTGCGACGGGATCGGCGTCGAGCACGATCGTATCGCCCTCGCATCCCGCCAGCAGCAGAACGCCGCCCGCCAAACCACTTATAACATGATATAATCGTTTCATCTGCTCTCTGTTTTAGCGTTTCTGCATCAATTGAACTGCTCGATCCGGTTGATCCGGCCGGTCGTGTGGGCGCGCAGCCGCACGACGTCGCCCCGCTGCACGGAACTGAACGCCACCGGAAGCGATGCCGGCGACGCGGATGCCGCCTCGCGCGCGAGCACGATCCCTTCACCGCTCGGATAGTAGATATCGCCGAACATGCCGACCTGCGACGTATCGGATATTTTCCGCGAAATAAGACCCAGCGTCTGATACTCTTCGGGCAGCCCGTGGAGCGTGATCGTGCGGAAATCGTCGGACACGACGCCCGTCACGGCGCCCGAACCGGTGGTGAAGGTGGAGTTCTTCACGTTGATGGCCACCAGATAGACCATCATGTCCTTCTCCTCGAACGTGGCCAGCAACTGCCCGAGCGGAATCGACACGTAACACTCCTCCCGGTTGTAGGGCAGATTCAGCGCCAGCGCCTCCATCCGCATCGGTTCGCCCTGACCGTCGAACGTCAGCGCCGAGAGGTTGAAATACTGGTTGTAGAGATCCTCTTCGATCACGCACGATCCCCGGGTGCCGGCTCCCTGATCGACGCCGCGCAGCATCCAGTGGTCGGCCGTGATCGAAAAGGCGCCCGGAATGCGGAAATAGGGATTCTCGCCGCGCATCTGCTGCGAGAGCGAAAAGGTCTGTTTCGCACCGTTGACCTCCGTACCCGCCTCGACGGTGAGCGTCGCCGTCAGCGTCTTGTCTCCGGTATTGGGTTCGGCGACGGTCAAAGTCGCCAGTCCTCTCTCCGGGTCGGTCGAGAGCACGCACCACGTCTGATCGACGGAAGCCGTCCACGCAGCGTTGGACGCGACCGAAAGCAGGATTTCGCCCCCTTCCGAATCGAAGACATAGCTTTCGGGCCCCTTCACGTCGAGCGTCACGGGCTCGGCGGGTTCCTGCGCGACGTCGATCGTCGCGGTATAGTCTCCGGTGGTAACGACCACTTCGGCCTGCCGTACCTCGGGCGACGGATTCGCCTCGGCATGAAGCCGCATCGACGTCGCGTCGTATTCGACTTCGAGCCAGCCGGCTTCGGGCTGCGCCGCACTCCAAGCGCCGGCCGCATCGACGTTGATCGAGACCGCTCCGCCTCCCGCACCGAATACCGCCGTCCGTTTCGAGAAGGCCAGCTTCACCTGCCCGCCGTCATCGTCGTCCGAGCAACCGGAACCGACGAACGCTACCGCCGTCAGTAAGCACCATGTAAACCATTTTCTCATAAAGGATGAAATTTAAGTAAATAAAAAGTCTGAGGATAGCCTTCCGAAGCGAAACCGCAGCCCGGGTATCGTCCTCTCCCTGCGCGACGAGGCGCATCGCCGTTTGTCCCGCGACAAACGAATGTTTTCGATAAACCGAGCGCAGAGCCGCGCTTGCACGAATATGCCCCGATGAGAAACCGACCGCGGAAACCGAACAATGCATTTCGTCCAACTAACCAATGGCGAAATTAAGTAAAAATCGCTGCCGTTATTCTTTCTGTCCGTATTTTTTTTATCGGAACTCCAATAGTACCAGCCTGATAGAACGGCTCCGCACGAAAGAATCGAAACCGGAAACACCTTTTTCGGAAAAACATTTCGGCCGATGCGGGATATTTCCCGAAATTTTGTTACTTTTGTGCGCAACAAAAACCCCAATCATTATGTCTTTTATCGATGAGAGGGTACAGCCGACCGGACTCACGTTCGATGACGTCCTGCTCGTACCCGCCTATTCTGAGGTGTTGCCGCGCGAAGTAAACGTCACCAGCCGCTTTTCGCGAAATATCAAACTCAACATTCCGATCGTCTCGGCCGCAATGGATACGGTCACCGAAGCGCCTTTGGCGATCGCGCTGGCTCGCGAAGGGGGCATCGGGGTCATCCACAAGAACATGTCCATCGCCGAGCAGGCCGCGCACGTGCGCCGTGTGAAACGCGCCGAGAACGGCATGATTTACGACCCGATCACCATCTCCAAGGAGCACACCGTGGGCGACGCGCTCGCGCTGATGCAGGAGAACAAGATCGGCGGCATCCCCGTGATCGACGCCGAGCGGCGGCTGATCGGCATCGTCACCAACCGCGACCTGCGTTTCCAGCGCGACATGCACCGCCTGATTTCGGAGGTGATGACCTCGGAGAACCTCATCACCACCCATTCGTCGGAGCTGGCCCATGCGGCCGACGTGCTGCTCAACAACAAGATCGAGAAGCTGCCCGTCGTGGACAACGAGGGGAAACTCGTCGGACTGATTACCTATAAGGATATTACCAAAGTACAGGACCACCCCAACGCCTGCAAGGACAGCAAGGGCCGTCTGCGCGTAGCCGCCGGCGTAGGCGTCACGGGCGATTCGATGGAGCGTGTGGATGCGCTCGTCGGCGAGGACGTGGACGCCATCGTCCTCGACTCGGCGCACGGCCACTCGGCCAACATCGTGGCGCTGCTGCGCCGCATCAAGGCCAAATACCCCGAACTGGACGTGGTGGTGGGCAACATCGCCACCGCCGAGGCGGCCAAATTCCTCATCGACGCCGGCGCCGACGGCATCAAGGTGGGCATCGGTCCGGGATCGATCTGCACGACGCGCATCATCGCCGGCGTGGGCGTTCCCCAGCTCTCGGCCATCTACTCGGCAGCCAGCGCCGCGCGCGGCACGGGCGTGCCCGTGATCGCCGACGGCGGACTGCGCTATTCGGGCGACATCGTCAAGGCGCTGGCCGCAGGCGGCGACTGCGTGATGATCGGCTCGATGTTCGCCGGCACGGAGGAGTCTCCCGGCGAGACGATCATCTACAACGGCCGCAAGTTCAAGAGCTATCGCGGCATGGGTTCGATCGACGCCATGAAGGCGGGTTCCGCCGACCGCTATTTCCAGAAAGGCGAGGTCAACATCAACAAACTCGTTCCCGAAGGGATCGTGGCGCGCGTGCCGTTCAAGGGTTCGCTCAGCGAAACGGTCTACCAGCTCGTCGGCGGCATCCGCGCCGGCATGGGATACTGCGGCGCGGCGGACATCGAGACGCTCAAACAGGCACGGTTCATCCGCATTACCGCCAACGGCGTGACCGAAAACCACCCGCACGACGTGACGATCACCAGCGAGGCGCCCAATTACAGCAGCGAACACTGATCGCCCCGTCGATCCGAAACCTACGATACTCAGACGCTATGCAGGAAAAAATCCTAATCATCGACTTCGGCTCGCAGTACACGCAGCTCATCGCCCGCCGCGTACGCGAGCTGAGCGTTTACTGCGAAATCCACCCCTTCAACCACCTGCCCGCCATCGACGCGTCGGTGCGCGGCGTGATTCTCTCGGGCTCGCCCTTCTCCGTGCGCGACGCGGAAGCCCCCCGCATCGACCTCTCGGCGATCAAGGGCCGGCTGCCGCTGCTGGGCGTCTGCTACGGCGCGCAATACCTCGCCCAGCACTTCGGCGGCGAGGTGACGCCCGCCCCGAGCCGCGAATACGGACGGGCGATGCTCACCGTAGTCGAACCCGACGACCGGCTCATGGAGGGACTGCCCCGCACCACGCAGGTGTGGATGTCGCACGGCGACACGATCACCCGCGTGCCCGACGGCTACCGCATCGTGGCTTCGACGGCCGAGGTGCACGTGGCCGCCTACCGCATCGAGGGCGAACCGACGTGGGCCATCCAGTTCCATCCGGAGGTCTACCACTCGACCGACGGCGTGCAGCTGCTCCGGAATTTCGTCGTGGGCATCTGCGGCTGCGCACAGTCGTGGACGTCGGAGAGTTTCGTCGAGACGACCGTCCGCGAACTGCGCGAGAAGATCGGAGACGACAAGGTCGTGCTGGGGCTTTCGGGCGGCGTGGACTCCACGGTTGCCGCCGTGCTGCTGCACCGCGCCATCGGCGAGAACCTGCACTGCATCTTCGTCGATTCGGGTCTGCTGCGCAAGAACGAGTTCGAAAGCGTCCTCGATTCCTACAAGGGCATGGGACTCAACGTCAAGGGCGTCAAGGCCGGCGACAAGTTCCTGGGCGACCTGGCCGGAGTAACCGATCCCGAGGCCAAGCGCAAGATCATCGGCCGCGACTTCGTGGAGGTCTTCAATGCCGAGGCACAGCAGCTCGCCGACGTGAAGTGGCTGGCGCAGGGCACGATCTATCCCGACGTCGTCGAATCGGCATCGGTGAACGGCCCTGCGGCCAAGATCAAGTCGCACCACAACGTGGGCGGACTGCCCGAGCACATGCACCTGAAAGTCGTCGAACCGCTGCGCCTGCTTTTCAAGGACGAGGTGCGCCGCGTGGGCCGCTCGCTGGGTATCGGCGAGGAGCTGATCGGCCGCCACCCCTTCCCGGGGCCGGGGCTGGCGATCCGCATTCTGGGCGAGATCACACCCGAGCGCGTCGAGATCCTGCAAAACGTGGACAAGATCTACATCGACGCCCTGCGCGAGCACGGGCTCTACGACCAGGTCTGGCAGGCGGGAGTCATCCTGCTGCCGGTCAAGTCGGTGGGCGTCATGGGCGACGAACGCACCTACGAAAGTTGCGTGGCGCTGCGCGCCGTCGCATCGACCGACGGCATGACGGCCGACTGGGTGCACCTGCCCTACGAATTCCTGGCCCGCGTGTCGAACGACATCATCAACAAGGTTCGCGGCGTCAACCGCGTCGTCTACGACATCTCCTCCAAACCGCCCGCAACGATCGAGTGGGAGTAATCGAAAAACAGCGGCCCGAACGATGACGTTCGGGCCGCTGTTTTTGCATGGCACCGCGATCAGTTCCCGCCGGCCACGATGATGAGCCCCAGCCCCGCGATGAAGAGGGCGAACATCAGCGCCAGCAGGCCGTTGACCGTCCGTCCGCCGCCGCGGAACTCCTTCCACACGAAGACGCCCCACACGGCCGCCACCATCGGCGCGCCCTGTCCCAGCGCATACGACACCGCAGCACCGGCCTTACCGGCCGCAATGTAGCTGAACGTCGTACCCAGACACCAGATCGCACCGCCCAGCATTCCGACCAGATGGGTCGAAAAGCTGCCCTTGAAGTAGTCGCGGTAGGCGACGGGCTCCCCGTCGAAGGGGCGTTTCATCACCCACGTATTGAAGACGAAGTTGCTCGCCAGCACGCCCAGCGAGAAGATGAAGACCGCCGAATAGGGCGTCAACATGCCCGGCGTCGGATTCTCGAAATGATCCAGATCCATCGCAGCCGCGACGAAGCGGTAGAAGAGCGACATCAGCACGCCGGCCACGACCGCCAGCGCGACGCCCTTGCGGAACTGCGCACGCTGCGTACCGCCGCTCTGCACCCGCTGCGAGGCGATGCCGTTGCAGACGATCGCCGCAACGATCAGCGCCACGCCCAGAAACAGGATGACGGGATCGCCTTTGGGCGCACCCACGTAGTTGACGACGACGCCCAGCACCAGTGCCAGTCCGACACCCAGCGGAAAGGCGACCGACAGCCCCGCCATGGCCACCGACGCCGAGAGCAGGATGTTCGAGGCATTGAAGATCACGCCGCCCAGCACGACGCTCCCCACGCCGCGCGCATCGGCCTGCGCCAGATCGGGCAGGAACGAACGCCCCTCGGAGCCGATGCTGCCCATGGTGAACCCCACGACGAGCGTAAAGAGCACCATGCCGATGACGTAGTCCCAATAGAAAAGTTCGTAGCGCCAGCTCTTCGAAGCCAGCTTCTGGGTGTTGCCCCACGATCCCCAGCACATCATCGTGATGAAGCAGAAAAGCACTGCGAGGGCGTAACTGTTGACGATAAACATAGGTTGTAGTTTTAAGATGAACGCAATTCGTTCGCACTCGTTCTACGAAACCGGCAAAAACCGCATTACAAGCCTTGCGCAAACGTTTGTACAAAAATAGATAAAAAATCCGAACTTCCAACATTCCGCCCGATTTTCCCTCGGCGGAACGCTGAAAATCCGGCTACGGGAAACCGCCCGCGAAGTGCGAATCCACCCCGATGAATGCCGCCGGCAACGAAAAGCCGCGGGAACGAATGTTCCCGCGGCCGTAACCGGAAGACGGCGGTTCGAGACCGCGGATCGTCCCCTATTTCTTGAAGTAACGGTTGTAAAGGCCCTGGAAGCCTGCGCCGTGACGCGCCTCGTCCTTGGCCATCTCGTGTACCGTATCGTGCACGGCGTCGAGATTCTCCTCCTTGGCCATGCGCGCCAGACGCATCTTGTCCTCGCAGGCGCCCGACTCGGCGTTCATGCGCTTCATCAGGTTGGTCTTGGTGTCCCAGACCACCTCGCCGATCAGTTCAGCGAACTTCGAGGCGTGCTCAGCCTCTTCCCAAGCGTAACGCTTGTAGGCCTCGGCGATCTCGGGATAGCCCTCGCGGTCGGCCTGACGGCTCATCGCCAGATACATGCCCACCTCGGTGCATTCGCCCATGAAGTGATTCTGAAGTCCCTCCCAAAGCTCCTTCGACGCACCTTTGCCGTCGCCAATCACATGCTCCGTGACGAACGTGAGCCCTTCCTCCTGCTCGACGACCTCGACGAACTTCTCCTTGCCTACTTTGCACATCGGGCACTGATCGGGTGCCTCGGGACCTTCGTGGATATATCCACAAACGGTACAACGCCATTTCTTTGCCATAATCTTTCCGTTTTGTTAAGTGTGAACGTATTTTTTACAGAAGCAAAGATACGAACTTTGCGGACGGCTCCAAGCGATCGCCCGATCATATTTTCCGATACCGGCATCAGTTTTTCCTATCGTCGTGGTCGATGGCCCACTCGATCAGCCCCACGTCGACGGCGTCCTTCACCATCACCCGCTTGTCGCGGTCGAGCAGGTAGAGCGCCGGAATGGCTTTCAGGTCGTAAAGCTCCCGATCGCGGACGACGCACCCCTTGTCGTAGGCATTGATCCAGCGCGCGGGAATCTGCGGACGGTATTCCTGCCACTCGGTGAGGTCTTCGTCGGGGAAGAGGGCCAGCACCTTCAACTTGCCGCGCTCGATCAGTTCGTTGAGCATCGGCGATGCCGAAATGGCCTCGCGCACCGTCTTGCACATGTTGCACCCCGGATTGTTGATGAACAGCAGCAGGTATTCGGCGCGGATGTCGTACATGCGGCGGGTCACCCCGTCGGCCGTCGTATAGCGGAAATCGTTGGCCGGTCGGCCGATCCGGTTCTGGGAGGCCATGCGCAGATCGTGCTGAGGCGCGATGCGCTCCCAGCGGTCGAGCCACGGACTCGACACCAGCGCTTCGAGCACCGGAATGTAGAGTTCGTCGTTGCGTGCGGGCGAATTGGGATCGTGAAGCACGCGCTCGGCCAGCATGGCGAAATATTCGGTCATCGGCTTCGAAGCCGAGGCGCGCCGCATGAGCGTGTCGATCGCCGCCCGGTCGTCGGGTGCGACGAAATTGGCCACATAGGCGAACAACGCCCGCACCATCGCCACCGTATCGACTTCGGCGAGCAGCGTGGTGTCGCGGAAATCGAAGTTGTCCCAATAGTGATCGCGCAGATAGGCTTTCCGCTCCTCGGGCGGGACGGTCGAAGGAACGGTCACGGCGCGGAACGTGCGCGGCGCCGGACGGGCGGACGACTGCGCCGGTCGGCTCTTTTTCCCGCCGCAGGCCGCCACGAGCAATGCGGCCAGTGCGATCCACAGAATGCGTTTCATCGGAATACGGATTAAAATAACTACCGCAAATGTAACAAAATCCCCGCAATAACCCCGCCCCGACGGGAGAATCTTCGCACCTGCGGAGCGATTTGCACAATAGTTGCACCTGTCGGGGAGGTGTTTCGCCGCAGCGCCGCACCTCTTCACCGACGCTGCGACCCGATCCGGCGGAGAGCGAACGCTCCGAAGCGGATCGGAACGCGAACGTTCGGACGCCGCCGGCATGCAGCCCGTTCGACGGTCACGCCGGACACCGGAGATGAAGACCACAGGAAACCATTCTTTAAATCATAAATGCGTATGGATGCAAAAAAAAGTACGGGATTCAAGCTCAGCGTAGCGACGCTCGCCATCATGAACGTCACGGCGGTCGTCAGTCTGCGCGGCCTGCCGGCAGAAGCGGTCTACGGCCCTTCATCGGCCTTCTACTACCTCTTCGCGGCGATCGTCTTCCTGATCCCCACCTCGCTGGTGGCGGCCGAACTGGCGGCGATGTTCGCCGACAAGCAGGGCGGCGTCTTCCGCTGGGTGGGCGAAGCCTACGGAGCGCGCACGGGCTTTCTGGCCATCTGGCTGCAATGGATCGAATCGACGATCTGGTACCCCACGGTGCTGACCTTCGGCGCCGTGTCGATCGCCTTCATCGGATTGAACCAACATGCGGACATGATCCTGGCGTCGAACAAGATCTTCACGCTGGTGGTGGTGCTGGCCATCTACTGGCTGGCCACCTTCATCTCGCTCAAAGGTCTGGGCTGGGTCGGGAAAATCAGCAAATGGGGCGGTATGATCGGCACGATCATACCCGCCGGACTGCTCATTCTGCTGGGCATCGTCTACATCGCCTCGGGCGGTCACAACCAGATGGACATGTCGCAGGGTTTCTTCCCCGACCTGACGAAGTTCGACAACCTGGTGCTGGCCAGCAGTATCTTCCTCTTCTACGCGGGTATGGAGATGATGGGTATTCACGTGATGGACGTGAACAATCCGTCGAAAAACTACCCGAAAGCCATCATCATCGGTTCGCTCGTCACGGTCTGCATCTTCGTGCTGGGCACCTTCTCGCTGGGCTTCATCATTCCGGCCAAGGACATCAGCCTGACGCAATCGCTGCTGATCGGTTTCGACAACTACTTCAAGTACCTGCATATGTCGTGGGCGTCGCCCATCATCGCCATCGCGCTGATGTTCGGCGTGCTGGCAGGCGTGCTGACATGGGTGGCAGGCCCTTCGAAAGGTATCTTCGCCGTGGGCAAGGCGGGTTATCTGCCTCCCTTCTTCCAGAAGACCAACAAGAACGGCGTACAGCGCAATATCCTGCTCATTCAGGGCGGCGTCGTATCGCTGCTGGGGGTGCTGGTCGTGGTGATGCCTTCGGTGGAGTCGTTCTATC
>ENA-ORIC01002466-ORIC01002466.1-human-gut-metagenome-genome-assembly--contig:-NODE-2466-length-14845-cov-4.086471_pt1 | contig 14845 bp, 11 predicted proteins | sample MGYA00243023_ERZ508732 | MGnify/ENA primary metagenome ERZ508732 (study PRJEB26277, sample SAMN04329767) | human gut metagenome | biome: human-associated habitat | host: Homo sapiens | place: USA...
GTACCGGTACGGGTGTCGGCGTGAACGCTTTGCTCTCGAAAAGGCTCGGGATGAAGGACGGCGACGGGGCGAACAGGGTCGCGAATAACGGCGTGTATCTGGCGGCGTTCAGTTATGTGTTGTTTCTGCTTGCCGGTTTGTTTGTGGCGGAGCCGTTTTTCAGGCTTCAGAACGACACTCAGACGATTGTTGACGGTGGCGTTACATATCTCCGGATAGTGATGTGCGGTTCGTTCGGGCTTTGCGCTCAGATTATCATGGAGCGGCTTGTGCAGTCTACCGGGCGTACTGTTATCGCTATGATAACTCAGGGTATCGGCGCGCTCATCAATATTGTTCTCGACCCGGTGATGATTTTCGGTCTGCTCGGGTGTCCGGCGCTCGGTATCGCGGGGGCGGCTTACGCTACAATTATCGGACAGATTGTCGCGGCTGTGCTCGGCGTTATCCTGAATCAGGTGTGCAATAAGGAGATCAGCGTCAACCCGGTGAAGTATCGTCCTGACCTCAGAACTATCGGGCATATTTACGCTATCGGCGTCCCGTCTATCATTATGCAGTCGATTGGTTCGGTCATGACGGTCGGGATGAATAAGATACTTTATACGTTTTCGTCGACGGCGCAGGCGGTGTTCGGGGTGTACTTCAAGCTCCAGAGTATCATCTTCATGCCGGTGTTCGGGCTCAACAACGGTCTTGTGCCGATTATCGCGTATAACTACGGGGCGCAGAAAAAAGACCGCATGATGCGGACCATAAAGGTCGGGTGCATATGGGCGGTCTCTATAATGCTTGTCGGTATGGCGGTGATGGAGTTCTTCCCGGAGGTGCTGCTCGGTTTCTTCGAGGCGTCGGAGTATATGGTGGAGATCGGCGTGCCGGCGCTGCGGATAATCTGTATCAGCTTCATTTTCGCGGGGTTCTGCATCACTGTCGGTTCGGTGTTTCAGGCGCTCGGAAACGGGGTTTACAGTATGGTTGTGTCGGCGACGCGTCAGCTGTGCGTGCTTCTACCGGTCGCGTATCTGATGTCTCTCACGGGGAATCTTGACCTTGTGTGGCTGTCCTTCCCGATAGCGGAGATCGCGAGCGTCGGGCTGACGTTGTTCTTCTTCCACCGGATATATAAGAAGGTTATCCGCCACGTCGGTGAGGCGTCATTCGTCGCTGAGATCAACCGAGAATAAGTTTTGTCAGCTCGTCCGTGTCCCTCGCGAAGATCGTCGCGCCGTGGGCTTTCAGAAACTCTTCGTCGCGGAAGCCCCAGAGGACGCTGATGCAGTCCATACCGGCGTTATTTCCGGTCTCTACGTCGACGTCTGAGTCTCCTACATATACGGCGTCTTTCCGGTCCGTGGCGTATTTTTCGAGTACGCGGTTCACGGTGTCGGGCGCGGGCTTGCGGCGGACTCCCTCACATTCTCCCTGAGCGAACGGGACAAGACCTCCGAAATAGAGCTCATTCAGTTCCTTGACCGCGGCGTCGCCCTTGTTCGAGACTATCGCGACCTTTATGCCGTTTCTCGTCAGCGTTTCAAGCATTTCGCGCACGCCGGGGTACGGCGCGGTTCTGACGGCGCAGTGATTCACATAGTACGACTGGAAGGCGGAGAGGACCTCGTTTATCTTCTCTTCGCCCGTTCCGGCGGGTACGGCGCGCTCTATCAGTTTGCGGTATCCGTTGCCCACAAAGCGGCGCACTTCGTCGGTGGTTCTGACCGGGAAACCCGCGTCGGCAAGGACATGGTTCGCGGCGTCTGCAAGGTCGTCGAGTGTGTTCAGCAGGGTTCCGTCAAGGTCGAATATCGCTAGTTGGTATTTCATGATTGTATCTCCATTCGGCATGCCTTTTTGTGGGGCGTGCTCTTTTTTTCTCCATTATACCACACCAGGGTGACGGTTTCAACGTTATATTATTAATTCGCAAAAAAACTCTTGCATTTTTCCCCGGAACGTGATATAATACACCTGAGTCAAATTTACCGCCAGAGGCGGACACAAGAAAGGACACAAAAATCATGTTAAACGTAGCAATGCTCTCGAAATGGCACGTACACGCGTCCGGTTACGCGAATATGCTGAAAAGCTCCGGAAAGGTCGATATAAAGGCCGTCTGGGACGACGACACCGCGCGCGGCTCCGCCTGGGCAAAGGAACTCGGCGCGGACTTTGAGCCGGACCTCGCGAAGCTCCTCGCGAGAGACGATATCGAGGCTGTTTTCTGTGACGCTCCCACCACCGCTCACAAGGACATAATCATCGCCGCCGCTAAGGCCGGAAAGCACATCTTCACCGAGAAGGCGCTCTGCCCGACCGTCGCGGACTGCCTCGAGGTCAAGAAGGCCGTCGAGGACGCCGGGGTCATCTTCACTATCTCCTTCCCCGAGAGATTCATCCCGATTTTCAAGCTCGCGAAGAGCCTCGTTGACATCGGCGCTTTCGGTCAGATTTCGACTATCCGCCGCCGCAAGGCTCACTCCGGTGTCTCCGGGCACTGGCTCCCCGAGTACTGGTTCGAGGAAAAGGACGCCGCGGGCGGAGCTATGATGGATCTCGGCTGCCATCCTATGTACGATCTCGCTTATTTCGGCGGGAAGGTGAAGCGCATCACGGCTCTGTTCAACTCTCCTCTTGGCAGTAAGGTCGACGAGAACGCCGTGTCCATCATGGAGTTTGAGAACGGCATCATCGGCATCTCCGAGACCGGCTTCATGTCCTCCGACTCGCCCGAGATCTTCGAGATTTACGGCACCGAGGGAACGCTCATCCGTCACGGCGACGACGTCAGGGTCAAGTCGAAGAAGCTTTCTCCGTTCACGAACGACTGGATAAGACCGACAATGCCCGCGGGCGACCCGGCTCCGATAATGCAGTTTGTCGACGCCTGCATAAACAAGACCGCTTCTCCGGCGCTCTGCACGATTGACGACGCTATCGACCTGACAAGACTCCTCGAGAACGCTTACAAGGCCGACCACACCGACACAATCGTCAGGCTCTGATGGCAAAGCTCGAAAAGTACCGTAAAGCCGCGGAGTCCGGCGACGAGTCGAGAAACACGTCCGTCAGCTACGCCGTGACAAAAAAGCGCGAAGGGAAGTATAAGCTCGCGCGGATTCTGATGGTCGCGGGCTACGTACTCGTCGATATCGTCTATCTGTTCCTGATTCTCGTTCTGACGAAGATTCCGATGCTGGGGGCTTTCGTGCCGCTTCTGACCTGGGTGCTCGTTTACTTCACGTGGTGCTTTGTGAGCGTCGAGTATGAGTACACGATAGAGGGCGGGGTCATGACCATGCGCGAGGTCTTCGGGAACCGGTACTGCCGGACTCTCGCGAGGGAACGGATAAGCTCCATGTCGCGCATTGCCCCTTACACGGGGGACTACAGGAAGGAAGCCGACAGGATCGATGGGAAGCGTGTTTACGGCGTCTCGTCGATGAGCAGTCCGGACGTTTACTTCGCGGTCTGCGGGGACACGGTTCTGTTCTTCGAGGCGGCGGAAAAGACGCTCAGGGTTATCCGGTACTATAATCCGGAAGTTATCGTGACAAAGACAAGATACTGATCACAGCGGCGGTTTTCTGACATAGATGCCGCCGCGCTTATTTTGGAAAAGAGAGAGAAATGAACAACGAAAATATCGCTCTGGCGCGGATACTTCGTCATGAGCTTCACAATATACCAGAGCCGTCCGGGAAAGAAATAAAGACGGCGCAGCTCATAAAGGCGTTCCTCGCCGAGTACACGACGCTCGAGATACACGACTGCGGGAAGGGCTTCTACGCCGCTCACCGCGAGAAGGACGCGAAGGAATCGATCGCTCTCAGGGCTGACTATGACGCTCTCGTGATTGAGGCGGCGAAGAGTGAGAACGACAAGCCGGTCTGCGCGCATCTCTGCGGGCATGACGGGCACGCTGCGGGACTCTGTCTCGCTGCTCTGGAGCTTGAGGGAAAGACGATAGGCAAGAATGTGTTCTTCCTGTTCCAGCCCGCCGAGGAGACCGGAGAGGGCGCTGAGGGGTGCTGTGAGCTCTTCCGCCTCGAGCATATAGACGAGATTTACGGTCTGCACAATCTTCCGGGGTTCAGGTTCGGACAGGTGTACACCACGCTCGGGAGCTTCGCTCCGGCGTCGTTCGGGATGACGATGAGGTTCCACGGGAAGACTTCGCACGCGGCTTATCCGAAGGATGGTATCTGTCCGGCGTACGCGGTCGGGAGACTGCTCGCGGCTCTGCCTGAGATTTCGGCTCCGGGGAACTTTTCGGGCATGGTACTCTGCACGGTGATAGGCGTTCAGATGGGCGGAACATCGTTCGGCGAGATGTGCGGCGACGCGACGGTGAGGCTGACGCTCAGGGGAGAGCACGGTGATGAGCTCGACAGGCTCCGCGACGAGATCGTGTCGATGGCTACGGGACTTGCGGGGGAGTATCATCTTGGCTTTGAACGTGATTTCTGCGACGTATTTCCCGCGACTGAGAATGAACCCGGATGCGCGGAAAAGGTGCTTGAACGCTGTAACGGCGCGCTCCTTGACGAGCCTATGCGCTGGAGCGAGGACTTCGGGTGGTACCTCAGAAAGTGCCGCGGGGCGTTCTTCGGTATCGGCGCGGGCGTTGACTGTCCGCCTCTGCACACGTCGGGGTATGAGTATCCGGACGACCTGATGCCGTATGCCGCTGGGGCGTTCTTAAATATTCTCGGGGTGGAAGCGTGATCGGTCTCGGGACAATAGTAAACACCGCCGGGATAGCTCTCGGCGGCGCTGTGGGGTTCTTTTTCGGTCGGTTTTTCAAGGAAAGGCTCAGAGAGACGCTGAATATGGCGTGCGGGGTGAGCGTGCTGTGCATCGGCGTCGCCGGAACAATGGAAGGGATGCTGAGTATCGCCGGAGGCTCGATCGGGTCGGGAAGATCGATGTTTGTGACGCTTTGTCTGGTGCTCGGCGGGCTTGTCGGGGAGATCATCAATATCGAGGGCTTCTTCGAGAGATTCGGCGAGTGGCTGAAGGTGAGGACCGGGAACGGCGGGGACAATCGGTTCACCGAGGGCTTCGTGACGGCGTCGCTGACCGTGTGCATAGGCGCGATGGCGGTTGTCGGTTCGATTGAGGACGGGATATACGGCGACCCGTCGGTGTTGATAACGAAGTCGGTGCTCGACCTGATAATCGTGCTGACGATGACTTGCTCGATGGGAATAGGCTGCGCGTTCTCAGCGGTTCCGGTGGCGATGCTGGAGGGTCTGATGACGTTTGCCGCGAGACTGCTGAAACCTCTGATGACTGAGGCGGCACTCGCGAACCTGTCGCTTATCGGCTCGATACTGATATTCTGCGTCGGCGTGAATCTGGTTTTCGGCAAGAGAATAAGAGTGGCGAATCTGCTTCCGGGACTGGTGATCGCGGTGGGGGCGGCGTTTATACCGTCATAACCATCGTAACTGACACAATATTTTAACTCACTGTGAGTTGCTTTTTGAGAGGATATTCTTATGATGCACTGAATAAATCGGGTTTTCGCAGAAAAAAGTCTTGGATTTATGGGCTGTTTCTGCGAAAGCAACCATAAATCAGTGTTTCCTTATATAGCGCGGCAGAACATGACACCGCTTGTCAACCAGTGTCAGAAAGTGTCGGGGTTTTCAACAATCTTGCCTGTGGAAAATGTGGATAAAACTGTGGATGTTCACGTACCTGTAATAAACGAACGGGATTATGACAGAAGTTGCAGGAGAACACAACAAACGGAATTGTCATACAATATTTGACGGAGGAATCTTGCCATACAAAGACAAAGAACGATGATATCTGTGATTCTGCTTCTCTCGATACTTCTCACATCCTGCGGGAACGCCTGATCGTCAGACAATCCTGACACCACAACCGAAAACACGGACACGGAAACGATCGCCGAGGAAACCACGACAGCTGACACATCCCCCGACCCGAAGCTCGAGCCTGTGGATTGTGGGGGAAAAGAGTACAACATCCTGAGCCGTGAAATCGACGGTTATACCTTCCCGTACAGCGAGTTTTACTCGGAGGAGCAGAACGGCGACATCATAAACGACGCCGTGTACGAGCGCAACCGCTACATAGAGGATAAGTACAATCTCAGGCTGAACGTGACGGAACTGAAGCGCACGGAGCTCGCCTCGGGCGCGAAACGCTCGATCTCAGCCGGGGACAGCGACTATGACCTAGTCTTCCCGATGGTGGCGGACGCCTTTTCGATGAGCCTTGACGGGCTGTTCCTGAACGTGAACGACATACCTCACATTGACGCTGAGATGCCGTGGTGGAGAAAGTCGATACTCGAGGACGTGTCGATAGGCTGGAGGAACTACTTCATAATCGGCGATCTGAATCTCTCGTCCCTGAACGACGTCGGCGTCGTGTATTTCAACAAGGACCTCGCGGCGCAGAGGAACATCACGGATATCTACGACACGGTACGCGCCGGGAAGTGGACAATAGACAGGTTCTCGGAATACTGCAAGGGCGTCACGAGCGACGTAAACGGCGACACTGTGCTGAACGGGGACGATATGTTCGGCCTGACCTGTAACGCCTTCTGCTGGCAGCTGCTTTTCGCCGGGACGGATTCGCTGATTATAGAGAAGGACAAGGACGACAAGCCGTACCTCGCGTGGGGAAGCGAGCGGAATATGGCTGTCATGGGAAAGATAATCGGTCTTCTGAACGACCGCTCTTCGACCATACTCGTCAATCAGTTTCCGGAGCTCGAGGACGCGGGCGGATGGGGCAACGCGTCGATAAAGATGTTCACCGAGGACAGGGCGCTTTTCTGGATAGAGATAATCTACGGCGTCTTGCAGCTCAGGGACATGGACACCGACTTCGGACTGCTCCCGATGCCGAAGTATGACGACAACCAGGCAAATTACACGTCGTATATGCACACGAGCAACGCGTCGACCTGCTGCGTCCCGGTGACAAGCGGCGACACAGACCTCGCGGGAAGGATACTCACGGATATGGCATATATGTCGTAAAAGACGATACGCCCGGCGTACTACGAGAAAACGCTCAAGGGCAAGTCGTCCCGCGACGAGGAGTCCGGCGGGATGCTCGACATAATCTACTCGGATATCCGTCTCGACCTGACCTTCGCGATGGTGTTCTCGGGGCTTCCGATAGACGACACGATGCGGAGCGCCGCCATAAAGAACGTGACCGACCTCGCCTCGATGATTGAGAAAAAGAAGTCCGTGTGCGAGAAGATCATAGACAAGAACGCGGATAAGATACTTTCGCTCGACCACTGACAATAAGAAAACAGGAGCCGCTTTATCGCAGCTCCTGCTCTTTTTACGCTTTTTTGTATCGTGATATCAGCTCGTCGTAAAGACCGTCGATATATGTGAGTTCTCCTTCCGCGAGGCGTTTTCTCTCTTCCGGGAAGTTCTTTATTTCCTGTTTCTGGCATTCGGCGATGCAGAGGGTCTGTGCTGAGGCCGTCTCTATTCCGCAGGGGACGAAGGCTTTCTCGCCGTTCCGGGCTTTCATGACGTTGTTGAACGCAATGTCGAGCTTGTTCATCTGGTCAGCGAAGGGGTTTCCGTAGTCGCGCGATGTGCCGTCGTTCAGCTTGCCGATGATGTGTCCGCCGCTCGCCTCGTCGAACTCTATCGTTCCGTTCGTGAAGCGGTATTCGAAGGATGGCTCGAGGTTCTTTTTGGTCGAGTGCGAGGCTATGAAGAGTGATTTTGCGCCGTTTGTAAAACCGCACTCAATGATTGCCGTGTCGAAGTTTTCAATCGGGTTCGCGCGCCGGAGCTCAGCCTTTACGGTGTCCGGAGTCAGGCTTGTGTCGAGGGTTTTTCCGAGGGTGAAGAAGATGTTGTGCAGGTAGTGCGCGGTCGCGTTATTTGCCACGCTGTCGTTTATCAGTGTGCCGTCGGCGTCGGATATCTTTCCCGCCCAGCCGCTTCCGCGTTTGAAGTAGGTTTTGTTTCTGGGCCAGAGAACGATGGTTTTGAGGAACTCAGGCTTCCCGTAGACGCCGGAGAGAACGTCGCGCTTCATCGAAAGTATCGCGTCGCTGTGCGACCACTGGTAGCCGATCATGACGAACTTACCCGCTCTGTCACGGGCATTTATAAGCGTGTCGATGTCCCGCGCGTCGCCGGTGAGGGGCTTTTCGCAGAGAACGCTGCTCCCTTCGGAGAGCGCTTTCTTTATCATCCGCGTGTGGAACTGTATAGGCGTCGAGATGACGGCGAGCTCGCAATCGTTATTCTTGTAGAATTCATCAAGCGATGGGAAGATCTTCCACCCGCGGCGTGTGACTTCATCCATCCGCTGACAGCAGGCGGGGAACGGCTCGATAAGTCCCGCGACCTCCGCCATGCCTTTGTCCGAGAGTCCGAAGAGACGGCACAGATACCCGTCCCCGTACCCGCCGATTCCGGCGAGCATAACTTTTACTGGTTTCATGCTGATATCCTTTCTGGTTTTAACTGACATAATTATAAAGCAAACCCCGGAGCTTTGTCAACGCCGGGGCGGGAGATTGGTTCTTTATCGGACGGAAAGGGCGGAATTAGTTGAAAATCGCTACTTTTTCACGGTTTTTCGATGACGAGATAAGTGCCCGCCGTTCTGTTCTCCGGAACCCTCAGCACGCCGGCTTCTGCCTCGTCGGAAATGAGCATCGCCCGGATATCGCACATGAACATCGCCGCGTAGTAGTCGAGCATATCGTGCAGGGCTTTGTCCATGTCGTCCCGCAGAATATCACGGATATCGTCATACAGCGTCTGTATCATTGTCCGGAGCTCCTTTGCCGCCGGGTGGGACGCGATGATTGAATACGCGCTGTCGGGAATACCGGGCTTCAGGGCAACGATATCGAAGATTATCCTGCCCCCGTCGGTGTGAATGAAGCGCTTTTCTGTCAGAGTCTCAAATACAGGTTTCTCTGCGTCACTGAGTGAATCGGCCGTGCGTCCGTTTATAAGTATGTCCGCGAGAAGCGTCGCCTCGGAAGACATGAAGGATCCGTTGTCGGTGAACCCGAAGCGATGGACGGCGTATCGCCCGTATTTTATCCCGTCGCCATACCATGACGCGTCGTTCATAAAATTGTCCTCCGGTATCAGGTCGTTCAGCTCGAAGCCGGTGAAGCCCCATGTCCCGCCGTTCGGGCGGGTGAACTTATATCCGAAGCCGTCGCGGCAGACATCGTCTGTCATTCTCTTGATCGCCATGATGTACAGGTACCACCTGAGGTCGTCCGCGGCGCAGGTCTGAGCGAGAAGTTCTGTCAGCTCGGGATAGTTGTCCTCTATCGCCTTTGCTATGAGTGCCGCGCGTTCCTTTGAGCCTGAGCGTTCTGTCTTCCAGATCTTCACCTGAGTCTCTTTCCCGGCGATCCAGAAGTTTGTCACGTACTTGTTTCCGACCTTTTTAAGCAGGGTCGCTTTGGTGAGGAGTTTTATTTCTTCCTCCATGTACGGAAGCGCGATTCCGAGCTCCATCGCGAGCTCTTCCGGTGTCGACGGGTTCCCGCCCGCCTCGAGCAGAATGTTTTTCGGGATGAGCCGGTCGACCGCTTTCCACGGGAGACCGTCTGGCTGACTGCCGCTTGAAACGAATGAAATGTTTTCCGGATTGTAGCTCCGTCTGCCGAATTGTCTTGCCATATCCATTCCTTCTTTCAGAATTTTTCTTGCCCGCATGAGACGGGTCTTGACAGTTCCGCGGGGGATGTTCAGACGCTCTGACAGCTCGGATATGCCGACGCTGTTAATGTAGTGCGCGACGATGAGTTCCCGGTGCTCCCGCGCTATGAACGCGAGCTCACGCCTCAGGGACGAGTAAAGCTCGTTTTCGAGAAGCTTGTCGTCTATCCCTGAATCGTCCGCGGGCTCGTTCATGTCGTCACGGTATATAGTGTTCTCGCGCTCGGTGTGCCTTTTTGCGCACCATCTGGCGAATCTTCTCGACGCGACTGTCCAGAGCCATGACGAGAAGTGTTCGGGCGGCGGGTTTCCTGAGAGAGACTCGAGAACGGCGAGAGAGATGTCCGCGGCGAGCTCTTCCGCGTCCTCCCGGTTCCCGGTCTTTTTCAGGCTGAAATAGAATACCTTCGCGAGATATTCTTTTACATAGATTTCGGTCAGCATATCGCACCTCCTGCTTTCCCCTGCATATATTAAGTGGCGGGAATGTCGTTCCGGTTCATTTCAAGTATAACATAAAGCGGGAAATAAATCAATGATTGTTATCTTTCTGACAAAAAGTATAGTATTTCGACTGCGCTTGTATAATCTCACAAAAATTCCCGCGTTCCGGTCTGATAATTTTCGCGCCCGATGTGAAACTGATATTGACAAAACGCTCCGGATATGATAAAATAGGATATGCGATGGGAAAATATGAGTTTATCATAGCTACCATACTTTTGAACCACCGGTGGCGCAGAACTTTCAGTTCACAGCTTTCAGCTTATCTCTTTGAAGCCGCGGGTCGAGGCCATACGGACAGCCGGGTTCACTGCCGGACGGTAAAACCGTCATGACGAGCATTCGTCAATTATTGATCGGGTTTGGAGCCCGAATTTTATGAGTTGGTTACTTTATAACCGGTGCCACGCGGCGCAAAACTTGTGAAACGGTCAATAAGAGTAGTAAAAGTAGTATTGCTGTATAGACTCTGAAATAGCCCATATTTTTTATTCCGGAGCGCGGACGCCCGGATTTCTGCCGGTCTCTCTTAATAACGGCGGATTTCTGCCCGCGTGCTTTCGGGGACTTTTTCCCGGCGGAAGGATTATATGTTTTCACAGGCTCTGTGTCAGGTGACATGGAGCTTTTTCTTATTTTCACCGCAAAGAAAGGAAACGGAAGATTGAAACACGAACAGCCTGACCAGAACCACGCCCCGGTATATGAGGCGCTCGAGGAGTTCAGGAACGCCCGCGTAGTACCGTTCGACGTCCCCGGACACAAGCACGGGAAGGGAAACCCGGAGCTCTGCGACTTCCTTGGAAAGAGATGCGTTGAAATAGACGTGAACAGCATGAAGCCGCTCGACAATCTGTGCCACCCGATATCTGTCATAAAGGAGGCGGAGGAGCTCGCCGCGTCGGCTTTCGGAGCCGCGAGCGCTTTCTTCATGGTCGGCGGAACGACGAGCGCCGTACAGTCGATGGTACTGTCGGTGACAAAGCGCGGGGATGAGATAATCCTCCCGAGAAACGTGCACAGGAGCGTCATAAACGCTCTTGTCCTGAACGGAGCCGTCCCGGTCTACGTGAACCCGGACGTCGAGCCTGACCTCGGGATCTCTCTCGGAATGCGTCTGTCTGACGTTGAGCGCGCCGTGAAGGAACACCCGGGAGCGAAGGCGATTCTCGTCAACAACCCGACGTATTACGGAATTTGCAGCGATCTTAAGAGTATTGTGGCTCTGGCTCACTCGCACGGTATGTACTGTCTGGCGGACGAGGCGCACGGGACGCACTTCTATTTCGGTGAGGATATGCCGGTCTCGGCTATGGCGGCTGGCGCGGATATGGCGGCGGTCAGTATGCACAAGTCCGGCGGTTCGCTCACACAGTCGAGCCTTCTGCTTCTCGGACCGGGCATGGATCCGGGATATGTCAGGCAGATAATCAACCTGACCCAGACGACCTCGGGCAGCTATCTTCTGATGTCGAGCCTTGACATAAGCCGCAGGAATCTGGCTCTGAGAGGCAGACAGGTCTTCGCGCACGTCGCTGATCTTGCGAGATACGCCAGAGAGGAGATAAACTTTGTCGGCGGCTTCCGCGCCTTCGGGGACGAGCTTGTTAACGGCGGGTCGGTCTTCGCTTTCGACACGACGAAATTGTCTGTGCATACGCTTGACGTGGGGCTCGCGGGGATTGAGGTCTACGACATCCTTCGAGACGAGTATGATATACAGATAGAGTTCGGAGACATCGGCAACATTCTCGCGTACATATCTATGGGCGACCGGATGCCGGAGCTTGAGAGACTGATAAGCGCCCTCGCGGACATAAGGCGGCGCTTCGAGCGGGACAAGGTCGGACTGCTGTCACAGGAGTACATAGAGCCGAGGGTCATGATGAGCCCGCAGGAGGCGTTCTATGCGGAGAAGGAGAGCCTGCCGCTCCGCGAGACCGAGGGCAGGATATGCTCGGAGTTCGTGATGTGCTACCCGCCCGGAATACCGGTTCTGGCGCCCGGAGAGGTCATCACCGCGGACATTCTCAGATACATAACCTACGCGAAGGAAAAGGGATGCAGCATGACTGGACCTCAGGACGATGCGATCGAGCGCCTGAACGTCATTAAGTAAGGGAGAACGAGAGATGGAATTATGGTTCAGTGAAAACCACACGTCGGACGTGCAGTTCAGCCTCCGGGTCGACAGACAGCTCTATTCGGCGGAAAGCGAGTATCAGAAGATAGACATATTCGACAGCCGGGAGTTTGGACGGGTGCTTGTGCTCGACGGGGACATAATGCTCACTGAGAGGGATGAGTTCGTGTATGACGAGATGATAGTCCACGTCCCGATGGCGGTTCATCCGAGGGCTGAGAACATACTCGTCATAGGAGTCGGAGACGGCGGCGTCGTCAAGGAGCTGACGAGATACCCGTGGGTTATGAATATAGATCTTGTCGAGATGGACCCGATGGTAGCCGAGGCGTGTAAGAAGTACCTCCCGAACAACGCCTGTGAGCTCGAGAACCCGCGCGTACACATCCACTACGAGAACGGACTCAAATATATGCGCCGGCACGAGAACGAGTACGACCTCATAATAATCGACAGCCCTGACCCGTTCGGACCCTCCGAGGGGCTCTTCACGAAGGAGTTTTACGGGAGCTGCTACAAGGCGCTGAAGGAGGACGGGATAATGGTGAATCAGCAGGGAAGCCCTTTCTACAAAGAGGACGCGTTCGCCATGCAGCGCAGTCACAGGCGCATCGCGAGCACATTCCCGGTCGCCAGAACTTATCAGGCGCATATACCGAGTTACGCGGCGGGCTACTGGCTGTTCGGCTTCGCGAGCAAGAAATATCACCCGGTCGACGACCTGAAGCCTGAGAGGTGGCGTGAGCTGGGGCTGAAGACACAGTACTACACGACGAGACTGCACGTCGGGAGCTTCTATCTTCCGGCGTTCCTTGAGGAGATGCTTTTAAGTGTTGAATAAGAATATCGAGACCTTCATCGGCTGCGGCGCGGAGTTCGATGAGGCAAAAATAGTTATATACGGCGCGCCGTTCGATTCGACGACGAGCTACCGCCCCGGCGCGAGAGCCGGCTCGTCCGCCATCCGCCACGAGAGCTACGGTATCGAGACCTACAGCCCGTATCAGGACAGGGATCTCGAGGACATAAGCGTCTTCGACAGCGGGGACGTCGAGATGTGCTTCGGAGACGCGGAAAAGGCACTGGCGGCGCTTGAGGAAAGAGCGAAGGCAATAGCCGACGCCGGAAAACTGCCGCTGATGCTCGGCGGGGAGCACCTTGTGACGCTCGCTCCGGTGAGGGTTTTGTCTGAGAGATTCCCGGATATGCACATAATCCATTTTGACGCGCACGCCGATCTGAGGGAGGATTACCTCGGCGCGCCGCTGTCCCACGCGTGTGTGATACGCAGATGCCACGATATCCTCGGCGACGGCAGGATACACCAGTTCGGCATACGGAGCGGCGAGCGCTCTGAGTTCAGGTTCGGAAGGGAGCACACGGACTTCCACCCGCTGTCGCTTGAAGGGCTTACGGATACCGTTTCAAAGTTGTCTGAGAGCGGGGTTCCTGTGTATCTGACAGTCGATCTCGATGTTCTCGACCCGTCTGAGTTTCCAGGGACGGGTACGCCGGAGGCGGGCGGAGTGAGCTTTACTGAGCTTCGGAAGGCGCTGGAGCTTGTCTGCCGGAATTGCCGAGTGGTCGGAGCTGATCTTGTCGAGCTCGCCCCGACGCTTGACTCTTCGGGTATCTCGACCGCGCTCGCGTGCAAGCTGACGCGTGAGGTTCTGCTCGCCCTTTCGTGAGATTTACATATATAAAATATAATTTATGGAGGAACATAAAATGTCAAGAGTTCTTATAATAGGCTGCGGCGCGGTAGCGAGCGTCGCGATTCACAAGTGCTGTGCCGTTCCGGAGGTCTTTTCCGAGATCTGCATCGCGAGCCGCCACAGGGAGAACTGCGAAGCCCTCGCGGAAAAGCTCAGACCGACAACGAAGACGGTAATAACCACCGCAAAGGTCGACGCGTCGAAGTCTGAGGAGGTAGCCGCGCTTATCAATGAGTACAAGCCTGATCTTGTCATGAACATAGCTCTCCCGTATCAGGATCTCGCGATAATGGACGCCTGCCTTGAGTGCGGGGTGAACTACATGGACACCGCGAACTTCGAGCCGGAGGATACCGACGATCCCGAGTGGCGAAAGATATACGAGAAGCGCTGCCGTGAGCTCGGTTTCTCGGCGTACTTTGATTACTCGTGGCAGTGGGCGTACAAGGAGCGTTTTGAGAAGGCGGGGCTGACCGCTCTGCTCGGCAGCGGCTTCGACCCCGGCGTCACACAGGCTTACTGCGCGTACGCCCTGAAGCACCAGTTCGACACTATCGAGACGATAGACATTCTCGACTGCAACGGCGGCGACCACGGCTACGCCTTCGCGACGAACTTCAACCCGGAGATAAACCTGAGAGAGGTCAGCGCGCCCGGAAGCTACGTCGAGGACGGAAAGTGGATCGAGATTCCGGCGATGAGCGTGAAGCGCGAGTACGATTTCGAGGGAGTCGGGCACAAGGATATGTACCTTCTCCATCACGAGG